>ERZ795044.1491-NODE-1491-length-21123-cov-6.609218_pt1 | contig 21123 bp, 18 predicted proteins | sample MGYA00375128_ERZ795044 | MGnify/ENA primary metagenome ERZ795044 (study PRJEB30173, sample SAMN05720213) | anaerobic digester metagenome | isolation source: active sludge of municipal wastewater-treating anaerobic digesters | place: USA | collected 2014-12-22 ... | reverse complement strand
GCGACCACGCCGTCAACATCGCCCAGTCGGCGCTGCGCCTCATTGCCCTGCGCTCGTCCATCACCCCCGATCCCGAGATCGAGGACATGGCGCGCCGGGCGCGGCGCATGCTCTCCGACGCCCTCGACGCCTTCATCCGCGCCGACGGCTCGCTGGGGCGCGAGGTCTGCAAGGCCGACGACGCCGTCGATGCCCTGCACAACTCGCTCTTCCGCATCCTCCTGACGCACATGATGGCCGACGCCCGGACCATCAACCCGGCGCTGGAACTCCTGCTCGTCAGCCGCAACCTCGAACGCGTCGCCGACCTGGCCACCAACATCGGCGAGGACGCGGTCTATCTGGCGGAAGGCAAGCAAATCAAGCATCGTTTCGAGTTCGACGAGAAGGCGAACGCCGACCCTTCCTAGGCTGACCTCGATGGCCGCTCCCGTTCGCCCGCGCGTCATTCCGCTTCGCAGCAAGGCCCCGCGCCCCGGCGACGGCGTTCGGTTGGCGGCCATCGACATCGGGTCCAACTCGATCCGACAGATCATCGCCGACGTCTCCACCGACGGACGCATCCGCGTCCTCGACGAGATGAAGGCGGCCCCGCGACTCGGCACGGGGCTCGACGCCAGCGGGCGCCTCGACGAGGACGCCATGCGCCACGCCCTCGAGGCGTTGCACCGCATGGCGACCCTAGCCACGCAGTACGGCGCGACCAAGGTCGAATCGGTCGCCACCAGCGCCGTGCGCGACGCCGCCAACGGCAAGCAGTTCATCGAACTCGTGCGGCGTCAGACCGGGCTGCGCGTGCGCGTCCTGCACGGCGATGACGAGGCGCGCCTCGCCTTTCGCTCGGCGCTCGCCCACTTCGACCTCGCGCGCGGCCGGGCGGTGGTGATGGACATCGGCGGCGGATCGTTGGAGCTGGCGATGAGCGCCGACGGGCTGCTCGATGGCCTCGTCTCGCTCCCCTTCGGCGCCATCCGCATGACCGAGCAGTTCCTCGGCCTCACGCCCAGTCGCAAGGCCGTGCGAAAGCTTCGCGAGTACGTGCGCGACGACATTCGCCGGGCGCTCCCGCTGCGCGACTGGCGCGGGGCAAAGCTCATCTGCTCCGGCGGGACCTTCACCAACCTCGCCGGGATCTACCTCTACCGGCAGGGGACGTCGAGCGCGGCGGGACGCGTGCAGGGGACGCGTGTCCCGCGCGAGGAACTCGAGCACATCATCGACCTCGTGCAGGAGTGCTCACCCGAAGAGCGCACGCAGGTACGCGGCCTCAACGTCGGGCGCTCCGACATCATCCTCGCCGGGCTCGTCGTCGCCGCCGAAGTGATGGCGCGCACCGAGTCGCGCGACCTCGTGGTCTCGGCGTATGGCATTCGCGAGGGACTCCTGCTCGAGAGCGCGCAGGTGACCACCGTTCCCGCCGACCCCGGCGAGGCGCGCGATCGTTCGGTGAACACGCTGGCCGAACGCTGCCACTACGAGGCGCCGCATGCGCAGCACGTGCGCCGGCTGGCGTTGCAGCTGTTCGACGCCATCGGCCCGCGCATCGGCTGCTCCAACGAGGACCGCCAGGTGCTGGCCGACGCCGCGCTCCTGCACGACATCGGCTACCACATCAACTACGACCAGCATCACAAGCACTCGTACCACCTCATCCTCCACGCCGACCTGCTGGGGATGTCACCGGTGGAACAGGTGCTCGTGGCCAACGTGGCGCGCTACCACCGCGGATCACCGCCGAAGAAGAAGCACCCCAACTTCGGGCGACTCGACCGCGAGTCGCGCGACCGCATCGTGCGGCTCTCGTCGCTCCTGCGCATTGCCGACGGCTTCGACCGGGGGCATGTGGGCGGGGTACAGCGCGTGAAGGTGCGCTGGACCGATCGTGCGTTGCGCATCACCGCCGTCCCCGACCCGCGCGCCCGCGTCCTGCGCCTCGAACTGTGGGGGGCGAGCCGCAAGGCGACGTTGTTGTCCGAGCTCGCCGGGATCCCGGTGGAGATCGTCGCCCCAGACGGCACCGTGATCGACTCGGGGCAGGACGACGGGGACGGCGACGGCGAGTAGCGGCGAAGGCGCGCGCCCCGGACCGCCCCCCCGCGTCGTGCCTGTGAGCGCCGCCTAACGTCTGGGCGGCCGCTTCCCCTTCCCGCGCGGAGCGGCCGACGCGCCCTTGCCGTTCGCCGGCATGGCCTGAGCGACGGGTGCCACCGCCAGCGCCGTCACCGCACGGACCTCGGCGGTGGTGTAGCGCGAATCGATGCGATCCAGCCCCCACGGGTCGCGCAGCAGCTTGCGGTGCGTCGCCAATTCGTCCTCGTGGCCGGGGACCACCTGCACATAGGTTCCGTCCGGCCCCAACTCCCAGGCCTGGCGGTTGTCGGCCAGGCACGTCTCGAGGAGCGAGAACATGCGCAGTTGCAGCCCGCGGTCCTCCACCGGGACGATGACCTCCACGCGCCGCTCGAGGTTGCGCGGCATCCAGTCGGCCGAACCCGTGTAGTACTCCTCAGCCCCGCCGTTCGCGAAGTAGAAGAGGCGCGAGTGCTCGAGGAAGCGCCCGATGATGCTGCGCACCCGAATCCGGTCCGACACCCCGGGGAGCGCCGGACGCAGGCAGCAGATCCCGCGCACGATGAGGTCGATCTCCACCCCGGCCTGTGATGCCTCGTACAGGGCGGCGATGACGTCGGGCGAGACGATCGCGTTCAGCTTGGCCACGATGCGCGCCATGCGCCCCGCGCGCGCGTGCTCCGCCTCGCGCCGAATGAGCTCGATGAAGCGCGCCTTCATGTTGGCCGGCGCCACCAGCACCTTGCGATACTCGCGCTGGCGCGAGAAGCCGGTGAGGAGGTTGAAGACGTCGGTGAGGTCGGCGCCAACCGCCGGGTTGCAGGTGAACAGCCCGATGTCGGTGTACAGTCGCGCCGTCTTCGAGTTGTAGTTCCCCGTGCCGATGTGGACGTAGCGCCGGATCCCGTCCGGCTCGCGCCGCACGACCAGCGCGATCTTCGCGTGCGTCTTGAGTCCCGGGAGGCCGTACGCCACGTGCACCCCGAAGTCCTCCAGCGTGCGCGCCCAGGTGATGTTGTTGGCCTCGTCGCCGCGCGCCTGCAGCTCCACCAGCACCGCCACCTGCTTCCCCCGCTGTGCCGCGTTGGTCAGCTGCTTGACGATCGCGCTGTCGCCCGAGGTGCGATACAGCGTCGTCTTGATCGCCAGGACGTGCTCGTCCACGGCGGCCGACTCGAAGAAGCGCTCGACGGAGGTCGCGAACGACTCGAACGGATGGTGCACGAGGATGTCGCGCTCGCGGATGACGTCGAAGATCGAGCGCGTCGCATCGCGCAGTTCCGGCGGCGTAAGCGGGGCGAACGGCGCATCGCGCAACTCGGGAATGTCCAGCAAGGACAGCGACATCAAGTCGCCCAGCTCGAGCAGCGGCCCGGGTTCGTGCACGTCACGGTCGGTGAGCGGCAGGACGTCGGGATCCGTCACCTCGCGCAATTCGTCGAGGAGCAGCTGGCGGATGTGCGCCGGCATGCCGGTCTGCACCTCCAACCGCACCACCTCGCCAAAGCGCCGCTGGAAGACCTGCTCCTCGATCGTCGCGAGCAGGTCTTCGGGCTCGTCAGCCGCCGGCACGTCGAGGTCGGAGTAGCGCGTGATCTTGAACGTGTGCCACCCCAGGATCTCCATTCCCGGAAAGAGCGTTCCCAGGTGCGCGCCGATCAGGCGCTCCAGCGGGACGAAGTGAAACGGGCGCCCGGTCGGGATCCAGCGCGGGAGCGAGCGCGGCACCTTCACGCGAGCGAAGTGCTCGCCGGCACGCGAAGGATCGCGCAGCTCGACCGCCAGCGAGATCGAGAGGTTGGAGATGTACGGGAAGGGATGCCCGGGATCGACCGCGAGCGGGGTCAGGACCGGAAAGACCTCGCGCTCGAAGAAGGCGTCCATCGCCGCCGACTCGTCCGGCGTGAGCGACGCCATGTCGACCAGGCGTATGCCGCGCGCATCGAGCAGCGGGAGGAGCCGGTCGTGCAGGCAATCGCGCTGCTGCACCACGAGGTCACGCACCGCCTTCTCGATGGCCTCGAGCTGCGTCGCTGGCAACATGCCGTCTGCAGGCGCCTGTACCACTCCGGCCGCCACCTGTCGCCGAAGCCCCGCCACACGTACCTGGTAGAACTCGTCGAGGTTGGTGCTGAAGATCGACAGGAACTTGAGGCGTTCGAGCAGCGGCGTCCGCTCGTCGAGCGCCTCATGCAGCACCCGCGCGTTGAACGCGAGCCAGGACAGCTCGCGATTCACGTACAGGGCAGGTGCGACAGCGTGTTCGATCATGGGGTGGGACGTCGCGGGCTCGGGGACGCTCACTCGTACTCGGGCAGTTGCGGGAAATCTCCCCGTGCAAGCTAATGACGGAAGGGTCACCGGCGTGTCACGAAGCTGCAACGCCGGCCGAGGCCGGTTTGCGTCAACTGGTTGTCAGTTGAGGAGTTACGGGCGCCGTGCCCCTTCCTTTACGGCCGCAAGGTAGTCGGCGAACAGCGCATCGAAGACGCAGTCCCAGCTGCGCGCCCGCGCCCCCTCTCGCCCCCGCCGCCCCGCCGCGCGCCGCATCGCCGGGTCGCGCCCCCAGCGGGCGATGTGCGCCGCCAGTCCGCTCGCGTCCCCCGGCGTGTAGAACGAACCGGCCCCGGGTACCATCAGCTCGCGCGTCACCGCACTGTCGGCCGCGACCACCGGAAGACCGCTCGCCATCGCCTCCAGCGTCACGTTGCCGAAGGTGTCCGTCGTCGACGGGAAGACGAAGACGTCGGCCGTCGCATACAGGCGCGAGAGCTCCTCGCCGCTGCGGTGCCCGGCGAAGGTGACCGTCTCGCCGGCGCGCGCCCGGCACGCCGCCAGGTGCGGCCCATCGCCAACGACGAGCAGCCGGCATGGCGGCGCGTCGGGCAGTGCCTGCAGGAGGCGCATGGCGTCGATCGCATCGTCGATCCCCTTTTCGCGGGCCACACGCCCCACGTAGAGCACCACCAGGTCGTGTTCGCGCAGGCCAAAGGCCGAACGCAACCGCGGAGTGCGCCACTCGGGCGAGAAGGTCTCCGTATCCACGCCACGCCCCCACACCGCCGTCCGATCGAAGCCGTGGCGTTCGAGTTCCGCCGCCACGGTCGCGGTAGGGCAGAAGGTCCGCGCGCCGCTGTTGTGGAACCACCTTAGGAAACGCCACCCCGGCCGGCTGAGCAGGCCGAGTTGGTAGAAGTGGGCGTACGCGGTGAAGTGCGTGTGGTACGACGTCACGAGCGGGATGCTCCCCCGTTGCGCCGCGCGTCGCGCCGCCAAACCCATTCCGAAGGGGGTGGCCGCATGCACCAGCGTCGCCCCCCAGCGTCGCATCGCCTCGCCGAGCCGCCGCGAGCCGGGCGCCGCCAGCCGCAATTCCGGATACCCCCAGAAGGCCACGCTCGGGAATCGCTCTACATGCGCCGACGGCGTCGCCGCCGGATCGTCCGACGTGAAGACCTCGACCGCCCCCCCGCGCGCCCCCACGGTCCGCACCAACCGGTCGAGGGTGCGCGTCACGCCGTTGACCTGCGGGAGAAACGTGTCGGTGACCAACGCCAGCCGCACGCCATCGAGCCGCACCCCGGCCGAGGCCTCCACCGGCGTCGACCCGCGCGTCACCTCGGACGGCGACGGCCAGGCGCCGCTCCGCGACACGGGCGGCGCGAGCCCCTCCTCCCCCCGTCGCATCGCGCGCGCGACGCGCCAGCTGTGTGTCGCGGGCACGGTCACCTCCGTCCGCTCGGTCATGGTCAGGCAGCCCCGCGCGCCGACGCGCGAATGGCGGCCAGCGAGCCATAGCCGTCGCCTTGCCGGAACTGCAGCCACCGCTGCATCGAGCGCTCCAGCGAGCGCCGCGTCTCCGGGTGATCCATGTCCGTCGGGTGCAAGGCGAGGCGAACCAAGGGCGACGTCCGGTGCGCGTGCCAGCGCGCATCGGCCACCAGCGACGACATCATGGCGCGCCACGACGACCGGGCACTCCATCGCACCGCTGGGGCGCTGAACGACCGCCCTTCCTGCAGCAGGTACACCCGCCGTTCGTCCTCGGCAAGCGCCAGCCCCGCGTCACGCGCCGCCTCACGCGTGGCGGCGCGCGCGAGCCAAGCCGGCGGGACGAAGCCGATCGGCGAAAGCCCGCACCGCGCGAGCGTCCCCAGCCCGCGCGCGATTCGCGCCCGCGCCGCGGCGTAATCCAGCGTCAGGAACTCCCCCTCGCGCGCGGTCCGCCCGAGCGCGCGCCATTCGTCCATCACCCCGCGCGCGCTCTCTTGCTCGTCGTGGCGTTCGCCGTGCAGGAAGATGCGCGCCCCCTGGTCGGCCCGCGCGAACAGCCAATCGACGAATCGGCGATCGCCCTCCAGGGGATGGGCACCGTGCCAGTTGGGAACCACCAGCAACGCCGGCCGCACCCCCAGCCCGATGCACAGCGACCAGAGTTCGTGCAGCTGGCGGGTGAAGGGTGGCGCGACGTCATGGATCGACACGAGCACGGTCATCGGTGCAGGACCTCACGGTAGACGGCAAAGAGCCGGTCAAGGACGGTGTTCCACCCATGCTCACGCTCGGCGTAGGCGCGTCCCAGCGCCCCGCGCACCCCGCCATCGGGGGTGAGCGCGTCCAGCAGCGCCCGGGTCGCATCGCCCGACGATCCCGGCTCGTACCCCACCCCGGCTTTCGATCGTTGGACCAGCTCCCATCCGCCGCCGTGCGCCGCGGACACGACGGGGACGCCGGAGGCCAGCGCCTCCAGCGCCGAGAGGCCGAACGTCTCCACCGCGCCGGGCGAGACGTACACGTCGGCGCACGCGTGCAACCGTGCCACCATCTCCCGATCGGCGACGAACGGCAGCCACGTCACGTCGGCGTCGCCCGACTGCGCGCGCATGCGGGCACGCAGCGCGCGCTCCGTCGCCCCCGCCCCGACGATCACGAGGCGCGCCCCCGACTGCCGCGCGACCTCCGACCACGCATCCAGTACGACCTCCAGCGACTTCTCGGGGGCCAACCGCCCGATGTACAGCGCCACCGGCCGGTCCACCGGGAGCCCGAAGCGCCGCCGCGTGTGATCGCGCGCCGCTCGACGGACGGGGTGGAAGTGCGCCAGGTCCACGCCTAACGCCACGCGCGACACGCGCTCGATCCCCATGCGACGCAGCTCCCCCGCCGCGTAGTCGGACGCCACCATCGTGGTGCGGAAGAGCCGATTCAATCGGCGGAGGTAGCCCGCGGCGCCGGCGCGCGCCAGCCGCGCGAACGGTTCCGGCATGGCCAGCGACGCCGGCAGCCCGGCAAGGCTGGTATGGTGAAAGGCCACCATCGGCGCCTGCAGCCGGCGAGCGGCGATCGCCGTCACCCACGGGACAAAGAACGGCGACCCCACCTCGATCACGTCCGGACGCTCATGCTCGACGATGCGACGAGTGCTGCGCGTGGCGAACAGGAAGCGGTACGCCGTCTGCGTGGGAATGCGCGGCCCCTGCAACCGGTAGGTACGCACCCCGTCGCCCAGTGCGTATCCATCGAACGGCCCCGGAACGACCAGCACCTGCCGCAACCCCTCCCGCTCCGACACGTAGCGCGCCTTCTCCGTCAGGTACGTGCGCACGCCGCCGCTCGTCTCCCCGAACCACTTGGTAACGTCGAGGATCGTCAGTTCGGCGTGCGGGCGATCGATCGGCGGAAGTGGAGCGCGCCCCAACTCGACACGCGCCGTGCGCGCGATGGCCGGCAGGGGCGTGGCAGGAGCAATCGCTCCCGGCCGCCCGGCCGCCTCGAGAATCGTGGTCACCAGGCGCCGAGCACGAGCGCGGTGAGCATCGCCAGGACCTGCCCTGCCACGACGTCGCCAGGATAGTGCACCGCCAGGGCGACGCGCGAAAATCCGACGATCACGGCCAACAGCGTGAGTGCAGGCGCCAGCGCGGGCGACGCCGTCGCGAAACCGATCGCGACCGACATCGCCGCCGCGGCATGCCCGGATGGAAAGGAGAAGCGATCGGGCTCGGCGATCAGCACCTCGCACGACGTCCCGAGCGATGGACGCGGGCGCCCGACCGTGCGCTTGATGAGCTGCACGACGAGATGCGACACCACGAGAATCGACAGGGCGCGCAGCGCCCCGTCGCGCCACACCCCACCTATCGCCAGCGGCGCCAACGACACGCCGATGGTACAGCGCGCCCCGCCAAGGTGCGTGAGCGCGCGCCAGAGGCGACGCGTGCGGATGGGGGTCGCATCCTGCAGCGCGAGTCGCAGGAAGAGCGCACGATCGCCGCGGCTGAGCCGCGTCAGAAGCGAGTTCGCCATGTCCGGAACCTCGGTCAGGGGTGTCGCGGAATGCCTAACGGGGAGCCACGAAGGCGTAACGCTGCGCGACTGCTGGGATGGCCGGCCGGGCCGCCGGTTCCGTCGACCCGGCAGGGATGAAGGCCTCGACCATCGCCCGACCGGCGTACCCCGCCGGCACCGGGACACCCATCGCCCACGCCACCGTGGCGGGTACGTCGAGGAGCGACGAGCAGGGGGCCAACTCGCCCGAGACCACGCGCCCGCCCGCCAGGATGAGGGGGATGGTTCGGTCGTGCGGGTGCGCCGAGTCGTGGTCGCGGAAGACGGCCCCGCCGCCGCCATGGTCCGCCATCACGACCAGCAGCGTGTCGGGATCCTCCGAGGCCCGCGTGACTACGTCGAGCAGGCCTAACGCTTCGTCCATGACACGCGCCGCGGCCACGTATTCGCGCGAGAGCCAGCCGTGCGCGTGGCCGGCGCGGTCGGCGTCGGGCCAGTGCAGCAGGAACAACCCCGTGGACTCACGCGCCAGCACCGGCCGCGCCGCCGCGAGGATCTCGACCGCCCCCCTCCCGCGAAACGTGGCGTGGGTGACGCCCGTCATGCGCGCCAGCCGCGTTGCGATCGCGCCGTACCCGAAGGGGACCGAGGCGAGGAACGCGTGCGACCCGATGCGGTGCTGCGCCAGCACGCGCGGCAGCGGCTGCAACGCGACGCGCGGACGGGGAATGCGGAAGCGATCGCTCGTGAGGCCGTGGTCGGCTGGCCGAACCCCGGTCAGGAGCGACCCCATGGCCGCCGCGGTGACGGAGGGGGCCACCGTTTGCGCCGCCAGGCTGGCGGCGCCACCGCTCGCGAGGCGAGACACGTGGCGCAGCGCCAGGAGCGGCACGGCATCGGCCCGGAGGCCGTCGAGCACGACGACGATCACGCGAGACACGCGGGGCGATGGCAGCACCATTCCTCCTGTCGATGGACGAAACACGCCGCGAATACCCGCGAAGCTCGGCCGCGCACGTATGCGGCCGTGCACGGTCGCGTTGCGGCTGCGTAACGACCGCACCCGTCGCCGCGCGTCGTCAGGCGTTCGTGACACGTGTGTCACCGGGCCGTGACCGACCGGCATCACTCGTTATGCATCGCGCGCGCGTACCGGCCACCGCACGGCCGCCACGGAGTCGCTCACCTCCACCCGGATCGCCCCGGATGCCGAGACCCCCTCGCCTGCTCGTCTGCACCGACACCTATCCGCCGCAAGTCAACGGTGTCTCCGTCGTCACGTCGCTGTCCGTCATTGGACTCGCCGAGCGCGGATGGGAGGTCACCGTGGCCGCCCCACGCTATCCCACCGCGATGCGCGACGCCTTCCCCCCCGACGTCATGCGCGCGGGGGCCCGCGAGCTCCTGCTCCTCCCCAGCGCCCCGCTCCCCTTCTATCCTGATATCCGGCTGTCGCTGCCGAATGCCACGGCCCTGTCGGAGCTCGTCGACCGGCATCGCCCGGACCTCGTGCACTGCGCGACGGAGTTTTCCATCGGTTGGCTCGCCCAACGACTCGCCCACCGTCGCGGACTCCCCGTCGTCACGTCGTACCACACGGACTTTTCGCGCTACACCGAGTCGTACGGCGTGGGATGGCTGCGCCCCGCCGTGTCCTCGCACCTCGCGCGCTTCCACCGGCGCGCCGCTCGCACCTACACCCCCTCTGCCAGTGCGGCGGCCGATGTGCGCACGCTCGGCGCCCCCGATGTCGAGGTGTGGGGACGGGGCGTGGACACCACGCAGTTCCACCCCAGGCACCGGAGCGATCCGCTGCGGCGCGCGTACGGCCGGCGCGACACCTTCATCTTCCTGCACGTCGGACGCCTGGCCGCCGAGAAGGGGGTGGATCTGATCCTCGCCGCGTACCAGCGCGCACGCACCCAGCTCCCCGACGGCGCAGTGCACCTCGTCGTGGCGGGTGCCGGCCCCAAGACCGACGCGCTGCGCGCGCAGGCGGGCGATGGCGTCTCCTTCCTCGGGAACCTCGACCGCCGGGAAGTGCTGCCACGTCTCTACGCCAGCGCCGACGCCTTCGTCTTTTCGTCGGTTACGGAGACGCTGGGGCTCGTGATCCTCGAGGCGATGGCGAGCGGCCTCCCGGTCATCGCCGCCCCAGCAGGGGGCGTCGCCGACCACCTGCGCGACGATCTGAACGGGTTGGCCTATCCTGCGGGCGACGTCGAGGCGATGGCCCGCGCCATGATCGCGCTCGCCCTCCAGCGCGATCGCGCCGCCACGTTAGGCGCCGGCGCTCGCAGCACCGCGGAAGCGCTCGATTGGTCGCACGAGCTCGACCGGCTCGATGACAGCTACCGCGAGGTCATCGCTCGGCACGGTGCGTCGCCGGTGGCCGCGAGCGCGTAGAGCGCGGCGCCGCCGGTCGTGCACGGCACCTGACGCAGGGCGCCTTCCGCGTCGGCGGGAGGCGCGAAGCCGCGCGCGGGACTAGGCCGACGCCGCCGTCGCGTTGTCGACGCGTCGTGGGCGTGACGTCAGGCGGATGGTCGTGTCGCTCCCGAGCACCCGGGCACGCTCCCGCAGCCCCTCCAGCTCGCTCCACGAGAACTCCGCCCAGGCCAGCGGATAGTCGCGAAGCACGAGCGTCGTTCCGCGCGAAAAGAAGTACAGCCACCCCTCGCCGGCTGCTGGGGCATCGGCGCGCGGGACCACGCCGGGCCGAGGCGCCACCAACTCGCAGACCTGCCAGGCAAAACCAAACCGATCGGTGAAACGTCGAGCCTCGTGCATTCACTCGCTCCTCCCCCGCGTGAATCGCGCTCTCGGGGTCGGTGAATGCTGGCAGCCCGACGCGGCGCCAGCCATACGGGAAGCACGCTGTTACACGAACCGTTACACGGCCGCGACGTGGGGCGCGCGCGCCGCCTACTTCACGGCGACGAGCCGCTCCAGGAGCATGAGGCAGAGCGCCGAAATGGAAGCGGCCGCCGGGATCGTCATGATCCACGCCCACACGATGCGCCCGGCGATCCCCCACCGCACCGCGCTCACGCGGTTGGTCGCCCCAACTCCCATGATGGCCCCGGTGATCGTGTGCGTGGTGCTCACCGGGATACCGAACCTGGTCGCCAGCAGGATCGCGAAGGCGCCAGCGGTCTCGGCCGCACTTCCACCCACCGGGCGGAGCTTCGTGATCCGGCTCCCCATCGTGTGGACGATGCGCCAGCCGCCAAAGAGCGTCCCGCTGGCAATCGCCGTGTAGGCACCGATTTCCACCCAGAACGGGATGTGGTCGCTGTTGGCAACGTACAGGTGGCGCAGCCACCCCGTCTCGTTGGCAAAGGCCGCATTGGCCGAGACGAGCAGGCCGACGATGATCCCCATCGTCTTCTGCGCATCGTTGGCTCCGTGCGAGAGTGAGAAGAGCGCCGCGCTCGCCAGCTGCACTTTCCGGAAGATGGCGTCGACCTTGCGCGGCGACACCTTCTGGAAGGTCCAGTAGATGGCCGTCATGAGCAGGTAGCCGGCCACCATGCCGATGATCGGCGAGAGGAAGATGAAGATGATCGTCTTCGTCCACCCGGCCACGATGATCGCCCCCGATCCCGCCTTGGCCACCGCCGCCCCGGCGTACCCGCCTAACAAGGCGTGCGACGAGCTGCTGGGGAGGCCGTAGTACCAGGTGATCAGGTTCCAGATGATCGCCCCCAGCAACCCGCCCAGGATGACGTTCGGGGTGACGATCGACACGTCGATCATCCCCTTCCCGATCGTCTTGGCGACCGCCGTCCCCACCGTGAAGGCCGCCACGAAGTTGAAGAACGCCGCCCACACCACCGCCGTCAGCGGGCTCAGGACGCGCGTCCCGACGATGGTGGCGATGGAGTTGGCGGAGTCGTGAAAGCCGTTGATGAAGTCGAACACGAACGCGACCAGGACGATCGCGATGACGTAGGTGACCACGGCTTACGAGTTCTTGAGGGAGATGCTCTCGAGGACGATGGCCACCGTCTGGCAGCGGTCGAGCGTCTCCTCGACGGTGTCGTAGATCTCCTTCCACTTCATCACGTCGAGCGGATCCGGGCGGCCGGCGAAGAGCTGCCCCATCGCGTTGTGGTACACCGTGTCCCCTTCGGCCTCCAGCCGCTTCACCTCGCGCGTGGCGATCGCCACGGTGCGCGGATCCTTGATCGAGGTCACCGCCTTCTCGAGCTGCCGCACCGACTGGCAGAGGATGTCGCAGAGCTTCCGGACCGGCTCGCGCGACTCGGCAAGGTGGAACATCTGCGCCCGACGCGCTGTCCCGTCGATCAGGTCGACGACGTTGTCGAGTTCCTGCGTGAGGTTGTGAATGTCCTCACGGTCGAGCGGCGTGATGAAGCTCTTGTCGAGGCGGGTGCTGACTTCGTGCGTGATGTGGTCGGCTTCGTGTTCGACTTCCTTGATCTGCGCCGCGATCTCGTCCAGCCGCTCCGGCTGCGAGAACATGTCCTTCAGGAGGGCGGCGGCCGCAATGAGCTTCTTGGACAGCTCATTGAAGAGATCGAAGAAGCCTTCGTCGCGCGGAATGAGGCGAAAAGCCACGGGAGGTCTCAATCGGGAGACGGCGCCGCACTCGCGATTCGCCCTGGGGGCGCCCATCCACCGCGCGGTGCCGTGACGGAATCGATACAGAACAGTGACGAAAAAATATGCCGCCGGTGTGCCCGGCGGCAGGAGAGAATTCGTCCGGTTTCGCGTCGATTCGCCTAGTACGGCCCCGTCCCCCCGCTCCCCCCTTTCCCCGCGCCGCCAACCGCACACGTCGCGCAGCCGGTGGAATGCTCCGAGACGAGCGACAGCAGGTCGTGCAGCGGCAACGGCCCCTGCCCCAGGCACTTCGCCATCGACACGCCACTCGACGTCCCGATTCGCGTCGCGCCGTTGGCGATCATCTTGAGCGCCGCCTCGCAGTCACGGACCCCCCCCGAGGCCTTCACCCCCATCGCATCCCCCACCACCAGGCGCATCAGCGCTACCGCTTCGGCGCTGGCCCCTCCCGCAGCGTGGAAACCGGTCGATGTCTTCACGTACTGCGCCCGCATCTCCCGGGCAATCGCGCACGCCTTGATGATCTCCACCGGCGACAGCGCCGCCGATTCGATGATCACCTTCACGAGCGTCCCCGACGCCCCGTCCACCACCGCGGCGATGTCGTCCGCCACGTGGTTCCAGTCGCCACTCTTGATGTGGCCCAGCGCGACGACCATGTCGAGCTCCGTCGCCCCATGCGACACGGCGAGCGCCGCCTCGCGCCGCTTGGTCTCGGGCGCGTTGGCGCCTAACGGGAAGCCGATCACCGTCGCCACCTGCACCGGGATGCCGCGCAGGCGCTCGGCGCAGCGTGACACCCACACCGGGTTCACGCACACCGCGGCGAAGCGATGCTCCTTCGCCTCGTCGCACAGCTTGTCGATCTCTCGTGCCGTCGCCTCGGCCTTGAGTAGCGTATGGTCGATGAAATCGGCCATGCGCGCGTTCTGGCGTACGAACGTCACGCCCGGCGGGGCGCCAACGAGTGGCGTGTGCGCGACGGCCGGCCCGCTGGCCGGAGCGGAAACGCTACGCTCGGCAATGGAAGGATGAGGTGGCGCTCCGGTGATCGACGTATCGTGTCGTTCGGGGGGGGCCCCCCGCGTCGCCACCCCCGCCACCGCGCGGTCCCCCGCCGCCAACTCCCGAGCGATCTCCCGCGCCAACGCCTGCAGTCTATCCGTCACCGTCCCTCCTCCGGGACTTCGCCGTCCTCTAGGTCCACTCGATCCACCACCCCCACCACCACCGCCTGCGCGGGAATGCGCGCGCTCTTCGACAACGACCGCGCCGCCCCCCCCTCCTGCACCACAAGGACGCGCTCCCCCACCCCAACGCCAATCACGTCCAGCGCGACCACCTCCCCACCCTCCTCATGCCCGGTCGTCGACAACCGCCGGATCAGCAGGAGCTTGCGCCCCTCCAGCTCGCCGTGTCGATGCGTCGCGATGACCTCGCCGACCACCCGCGCCAGAAACATCGCGCTATCGCCCCCCGCGGCGGTCAGGCATCGAGCGTCCGCTCCGCAGGCGTCCCGATTCGCCCTCCCTGCGGCGTGACGTTGCACCAGTCGACCTTGGCCACGATCCCCGCGTCGACCGCCGCCATCGGCTCCGGGAGCGTCATCGCCGCCTCACGCGACGTGATGTAGACGACCACGTCCCCCGGGCCAGAACCAATGCGGTCGATGGCGACGATGGGCTTCCCCGCCAGCTCGCCGGCCGCCGTCAGCGGCTGGATCCACTGCAACGGAATCGCCGTCAGCGTCTCCTGCTTCACCGTCGCCACGAGGCGCCCGAGCACGCGAGCCAGATGCATGCGGCAAAGGTGGGGGAGACGGGGGCCCCGGGGTAGTGGGAGCTCGTGCGTCCCGACCGTCAGTCGAACACCTGGCGAGCATCGGCCACCGCCCGCCGACGACGCACCATCTCGCGATCCTCGAAAGCGCGAATGAGGAGCACCCCGGCCACAAACCCGCCGACGTGGGCCCAGACCGCCACACCGCCGGAGACTTCGCGCCGAAGCGACATCAGCTGCGGCAGCCCACTCAGCACCTGCACCGCGAACCACCACAACAGGACGATCCACGCCCGCATGTGCACGATCAGCGGATAGATCACGATCGGGATCAGCATCTTCACCCGCACCTGCGGATAGAGCAGCAGGTACGCCCCCATCACCCCGGAGATCGCCCCCGAGGCCCCGACCGTCGGCACCGGCGACCCCGGGTCGAGCAGGACGTGCGCCCCCGCCGCCGCCAGCCCGCACAGTAGGTAGAACGCCAGAAAGCGCAGGTGCCCCATGCTGTCCTCGACGTTGTTGCCGAAGACCCAGAAGAAGAGGCAGTTCCCCAGCAGGTGCATCCACCCGCCGTGCAGGAACATCGACGTGATCGGGGTGACGATGTTGATCGCATGGTCATCGACCACGCACGCCATGTCCGGGCCGATCGGGACCCCGGTGCCCAGCGACGCCCCATGCGTCAGCTCCCCCGGGACCATCCCGTAGTCGCAGACCGTGGCCGCCAGACGCGTCGCGTCCATCCCGCCCCCCTGCACGAGAATCCACGTCCCGACGATCGCCCCCAACAGGGCGTACGTCATGAACGGGGGGTGGAGCGTCGGGTTGTCGTCGCTAAGTGGGATCATGGCGGGCGGCGATTTGTGCCAGACTCACCCTCGCGCCCCCCCGCCGATTTCGCAAGACACCACGCAAACTCGGCATCTGCGACAGAATTCCCTGCCAATCTGACGCCCTTCTGCGGTCCCGGTCTTGCCCTGAACGCGCGCGGGAGTACGAGAGCCCGGACCATCTACTCATTCGGAATCCATCATGGCAGACAAGGTTATCGGCATCGACCTGGGGACCACCAACTCGGTCGTCGCGGTCATGGAGGGGGGCGACCCGGTCGTGATCCCCAACTCCGAGGGCGGACGCACCACCCCATCCGTCGTCGGCTTCACCAAGGACGGCGAGCGCCTGGTCGGGCAGATCGCCAAGCGTCAGGCCGTCACCAACCCCAAGAACACCGTCTTCTCCATCAAGCGCTTCATGGGGCGCAAGATGTCGGAGGTCTCCGAGGAGTCGAAGCGCGTCCCGTACGGGGTGCAGTCGGGGGCCAACGACCAGGTCGCCGTTGAAGTCTCGGGCAAGAAGTTCACGCCGCCCGAGATCTCGGCGATGATCCTCCAGAAGATGAAGCAGACCGCCGAGGACTACCTCGGCCACTCCGTCACCAAGGCGGTCATCACCGTCCCGGCGTATTTCAACGATTCGCAACGTCAGGCGACCAAGGACGCCGGCAAGATCGCCGGGCTCGAAGTGCTCCGCATCATCAACGAGCCCACCGCGGCCGCCCTCGCCTACGGCCTCGACAAGAAGAAGGACGAGAAGGTCGCCGTCTTCGACTTGGGCGGTGGCACGTACGACATCTCCGTGCTCGAACTCTACGACGTCGACGGCACCCGCCAGTTCGAGGTCAAGTCGACCAACGGTGACACCCACCTGGGCGGCGACGACTTCGACCAGCGCGTCATCGACTGGCTCGTGAGCGAGTTCAAGCGCGACCAGGCCATCGACCTCTCCAAGGACCCGATGGCGCTCCAGCGCCTCAAGGAAGCGGCCGAGAAGGCGAAGTGCGAGCTGTCGTCGACCATGTCGACCGACATCAATCTCCCCTTCATCACCGCCGACCAGTCGGGGCCCAAGCACCTCAACTACTCGCTCACGCGCGCCAAGTTCGAGCAGCTCGTGGATGACCTCATCCAGCGCACGCTCGAGCCGATGAAGAAGGCGCTGTCCGACGCGGGGCTCAAGCCGTCGGAGATCGACGAGGTCCTCCTCGTCGGCGGCTCCACGCGCATCCCGAAGATCCAGACCGTGGTCAAGGAGTTCTTCGGCAAGGAACCCAACAAGGGCGTGAACCCGGACGAAGTGGTCGCCATCGGCGCCGCCGTCCAGGGTGCGGTCCTCACCGGTGAACAGAAGGACGTCCTCCTGCTCGACGTCACCCCGCTCTCGCTCGGCATCGAGACGTTAGGCGGCGTGATGACGGTGCTCATCCCGCGCAACACGACGATCCCCACCCGCAAGACCGACGTCTTCTCCACCGCCGACGACAACCAGACGACGGTCGAGATCCACGTCCTGCAGGGCGAGCGCGAACTGGCCGTCCACAACAAGACGGTCGGCAAGTTCCAGCTCACGGGGATCCCGCCGGCACCGCGCGGCATGCCGCAGGTCGAAGTCGGCTTCGACATCGACGCCAACGGCATTCTCCACGTCTCCGCCAAGGACAAGGCGACCGGCAAGGAGCAGAAGATCCGCATCGAGGCCTCCAGCGGCATCTCGAAGGACGAGATCGACCGCATGGTGAAGGACGCCGAGAAGAACTCGACCGAGGACAAGAAGCGCCGTGAGGAGATCGACACGCGCAACCGCCTCGACTCGCTGGCCTACGAAGTGGAGAAGAACTCGAAGGAGTGGTCGGAGCGCCTGGCCCCCGAGATGAAGACGCGCCTCGACGGCGCCGTGGAGCGTGCCCGCAAGGCGCATCGCGGCGACGACATGGCCGAGATCAAGGCGGCGCTCGAGGAGCTCAACAACGCCTACCAGGAGGCCGGACGCTCGCTCTACGCGCAGCAGCAGGCCGCCGGGGAGCAGCCCCCCGCTGGTGAGCCCGCCGCCGATGGCGCCGGGACTCAGCAGCCGCCCAAGGGCGACGACGTGGTCGAGGCCGACTACGAAATCGTCGACGAGAGCAAGAAGTCGTAATCCGCGGTTCAGGGACGCGCCGTAGCTTTCCTCCTACGGCGCTCCCGGACGGCCCACCCCTGTCCGAAGGTCGGTCTCGCGGAAACGTGTACCGGCCTTCGCGCTTTCTTGGTAGTGTGGGGTAGCAACGAAATGGGTGCCGAGCTGTGACTAGTGTCGTAGGGACGAAGTTGAAGGTGAGCCGCGCCCTCCGCCGGGAGGCTCGATTCGCTCGATTCACCTCGTCCTCCCGTCTTCCCGTCTTCTCGTCTTCTGGAGTCCTATGTCGTCACCGATCTCCTCTCGCTTCAAGCTCGCCGGCGCCGTCGCGATTGCCTTCGCCTGCGGGCTGGTCTTCGCGTCGGGCTTCGACCTGACGCGATTCGGGTACGCCCAGCAGTCGCGCAACGGGGTCCTCCGCCCGGCGAGCAACGCGCCGGCCTACACCCCGCCGGCCAACGTCGAGTCGCTCAACGCCTCGTTCGTCGGGATCTCCGAGACCGTCACCCCGGCCGTCGTCTCCATCGAGGCCGAGCGCTCGGAACCCAAGCGCACGCAGCGCAGCAACCCGCGCCGCCAGGCGCCGCCGGGGCTCGAGGACTTCTTCCAGCAGTTCGACCCGCGCCAGCAGGAGCAGCCCATGCAGTCCAGCGGGTCGGGCTTCATCGTCTCGGCCGACGGCTACATCCTCACCAACAACCACGTCGTCGCCAACTTCGACAAGCTCACGGTCAAGCTCACCGATAACCGCGAGTTCAAGGCGCGCCTCATCGGGCGCGACTCCACGACCGACGTGGCCGTCATCAAGATCGACGGGGCCAGCAACCTCCCTGTCACCACGTTAGGCAACGACGATCAGGTGCACGTCGGCGAGTGGGTCCTGGCCATCGGCAACCCGCTCGGCCTCGACCACACCGTCACCGCCGGCATCGTCAGCGCCAAGGGGCGCGGCACCAACGACATCGACATCAATCGCAACCAGTACGCCATCTCCGACTTCATCCAGACCGACGCCGCCATCAACCCGGGCAACTCGGGCGGCCCGCTCGTCAACATCCGCGGTGAAGTCATCGGCATCAACTCGGCCATCGCCACCCGCACCGGCTACTACCAGGGCTACGGCTTCGCCATCCCGGTCAACCTGGCGCGCGACGTCATGGACGACCTCATCAAGCACGGGCGCATCCGCCGTGCGGTGATCGGCGTCAACATCCGCGACGTCTCCGCCGCCGAGGCGGCCGCCGCCAAGCTCCCGCAGGTGCGCGGCGTGCAAGTCGGTGGCTACACCGGTGACGACAGCCCCGCCAAGCGCGCCGGGCTCCAGGAAGGGGACATCATCCTCAAGGCGGACGGCAAGCCCGCCGACCGCGTCGGGACGCTGCAGCGCATCATCCGCTCGCACGAACCCGGCGAGACGGTCGAGGTCGAAGTCTTCCGCTACGGGCAGACCAAGACGTTCAAGGTGAAGCTCGCCGAGGCACCAACCGAGCCGCAGCAGGTGGCACGCGCGGAAGGGAACGAGGAGGAGACGACCCCCACCCCGACCGGCACCACGTCGTCCAAGCTCGGGATCACGGTGGAGCCGGTCAGTGCCGAGTTCGCCCGACAGGCCAGCATCCCCGAGGAGCGGCGCGGACTTCGCGTCATCGACGTCGATGCACAGAGTGGCGCGCGACAGCACTTCCTCCCCGGCGGCATCGATGTCATCGTGGAGGTCATCTATCCCGCTCCCCGAAAGGCGGTGCGGTCTGCCGCCGATCTGGCCGCATCGCTCTCCAAGGTCGGGAACGGTGAGTTCGTCAGCCTCCTCGTGTACAACGCGCAGCAGAAGTCGACGCGTGTCGAGACGATCAAGGTGGGCGGCGGCGAGTAGTCGCCCCTAGCCCAACCCAACCACGGGTAGGGGTCCCCCCCCTCCCGCGGAGTCTCATCTGGAGCCCGGCCCGCCATCGCGCGCCGGGCTCCGTTCTACGGTGACCTGGCTTCGGGGCAGGCTATCCTGACTGGCGTCACCCGGTGGGAGCCCCCGATGCGCGGGCGTCGTGCGCGGCGGGCGCCCGTCGTCGAGCCCCATGCTGTCGGGCCCCGCAGTGGTCGGTTAGCTTCTCGCCGTTGCGGGCGACCGTGCGTCGCCACCGCGGGAGTGGCGGAATTGGTAGACGCGCTGGACTTAGGATCCAGTGGGGAAACCCGTCCGGGTTCGAGTCCCGGCTCTCGCACTGTACGCTCCCGGCGGTCCGTCGGGCTTCTCGCCGGCTCTCCGCACTTTCCCTCACCTCTCGTCGTCGCCCATGCGTCTTCCCGGTCTCGTCGGCATCGCCAGCGCCGCCGTCCTCACCGCTGGCTGCTACACCTACACGGACGTCCAGACCGGCACCTCGATGCCGGCCGACACCTTCGTGCGTGTCGAGCTCACCGACGTCGGGACGACCAACGTCACCAAGGCCATCGGCCCGTACGTCCTCATGCTCGACGGTCCACTCGAAACGAGTGGCAGCAACGGCGTGTCGATGCGCATCACCTCACTGCGACGCCGCGGTGAGGGAGAGACGCGGTGGACCGGCGATCAGATCACGCTCGCGCGCGAAGACATCCGCTACATCCACCAGCGATCGCTGAGTCGCGGCCGCACCATCACCGCCGCCACGGGCTTCATCGGTGGTGGGCTCGGCCTCCTGTACATCATCGCGAAGGCCGCCGGTCTTGTGAGCGGGACCCCCATGCGCCCACCGACGCCGCCCGGGACCTGATCGGCGCGCGATGCCGCACCTTTGCGCCTGCCGGGCGCGCCACGAACGCAACGAGGGGGGCCAATGAATTGGCCCCCCTCGCGCGTTCCGTGCTACGGTGCCGCCCGTGCTGCGTGTTACTTCGCGCAGACCGGCGAACCGGTGACCAGCTTGTTCGCGTCGCGCTCGATGAGCGGGATCGGGAACAGGCACCCCGGCTTGGTCGAGGCCAACGCGGCCGCGATCCACTTCGGATCCTTCGTGCCAAAGCGGTACATGTCGTTCAGGCGACGCCCCTGGAAGACCAGGTGCACGCGCCGCTCCCACTCGAGGAGCTTCACGCGGGTCGGGCCGGCGCCGGTATAGGCCGCCTTTCCGTCCAGCGCGCGGAGCGTGTTGATCGCCGTGTCGAAGGCGGCGTTCTGCCCCGCGGCCAGTGCCCCTTCGGCGATGATCAGGTACATCTCGCGGGTCGAGGCCTGCGTGAGCGGCGGGTGGTTGAGCGCCGCCGTGATGCGCGTGATCTGCTTCACCGCGGAGGCGTCGACCAGGTTGGTCACCGGATCAGGCGCGATGATCGCCTGCGGCTTTCCGCTGTTGGGATCGATACGGGCGAGGTCCTGGCTCGGGGTGTACTCCACGCGGGAGTTCATCTCGAAGCCAAAGCCGCCGCCCGACCCGTCGCCCTCGTTAAGGTCGCTCGTGAGGACGT
>ERZ795044.1485-NODE-1485-length-21174-cov-6.757138_pt1 | contig 21174 bp, 14 predicted proteins | sample MGYA00375128_ERZ795044 | MGnify/ENA primary metagenome ERZ795044 (study PRJEB30173, sample SAMN05720213) | anaerobic digester metagenome | isolation source: active sludge of municipal wastewater-treating anaerobic digesters | place: USA | collected 2014-12-22 ... | reverse complement strand
GCCCTACCAGGTGGTGCGCGCGCGGCGCCTGAACGTGCCCGCCGGCCAGAACCTGCCGCGCTCGCCCGGCGCCGGTGTCTGAGCCGCGTCGCGAGTCCCGCACCCACCGCCTGGAGCCGACCATGAGCACGACCCTGCACCGCCCGGCGAGCGTCGCCGGCATCCCGCTGCACGCCGAGGGCGAGAGCCTCGACCTGCCGGCACTGCGCCAGCGTGCCTGCACCGAACTGCTGCGCCAGGCCGCGATGCGCGCCGGGCTGCTGGCGGCCGACGACCCGCCGTCGCGCGACGGCGCCATCAGCGAGGCCGCCAGCGCCGCCATCGAGGCGCTGCTCGACCGCGAGCTGCAGGTGCCCGAGCCCGCGGACGACGCCTGCCGCCGCCACCACGCCGCCCACGCTGCCACCTACACCACCGGCGAGCGCGTGCAGGTGCGCCACGTGCTGTTCGCGGTGACGCCCGGCGTCGACGTGGTCGCGCTGCGCCAGCGCGCCGAGGCCTGCCTGCTCGACCTGCGCTGCCACGACGGAAGCGAGGGCAAGCGCTTCGGCGCCGTGGCGCGCGAGTGCTCGAACTGCCCCAGCGGCGCCGAGGGCGGCGAGCTCGGCTGGCTCGAGGCGGCCGACTGCGCCCCCGAGTTCGCGCGCGAGCTGTTCGGCCAGGCCGACGTGGGCGTGCTGCCGCGCCTGGTGCACAGCCGCTTCGGTCTGCACGTCGTCGAGGTGCTCGGCCGGGAGCCCGGCGTCGCCCAGCCCTTCGAGGCGGTGCGCGGCGCGGTGGCCCTGGCGCTGCGCCAGCAGGCCTTCGTCACGGCGCTGCGCCAGTACCTCGCGGTGCTCGCCGGCGCGGCCGAGATCGACGGCGTCGAGCTGGAGGCGGCGGACACGCCCCTGGTCCAGTAGGCCCGGCCATGCCCGACGAACTGCTCGAGCGCCTGCGGCGCTTCCACGACCACACCTTTCCCGGGGTCGAGGACCAGTTCCGCGGCCTGGTGCGCGACGGCCAGCACCCGACGATCCTGTTCATCGGCTGCAGCGACTCGCGCCTCGTGCCCTACCTGCTCACCGGCACCGGGCCGGGCGAGCTGTTCATCGTGCGCAACGTCGGCGCCTTCGTGCCGCCGCACGACATGTCCGTGGGCTTCCACGGCACCGCCGCGGCAATCGAGTTCGCGGTGCTGAACCTGGACGTGGCGCGCATCGTCGTCTGCGGCCACAGCCACTGCGGCGGCATCCGCGCGCTGTACGAGGGTGTGTCGCCGCGCGCGACCAACCTGGCCGCATGGCTCGAACTCGGCCGCGAGGCGGTGCTGCCCGTCCAGCTCGGGCCCGAGGCGCTGCGCCGCACCGAACAGCGCGCCGTCGTGCTGCAGCTCGAGCGGCTGATGGACTACCCGATGGTGCGCGAGCGCGTCGAGGCCGGTCGCCTGACGCTGCACGGCTGGCACTACGTGATCGAGGACGGCGAGGTCCATGTCTTCGACGTGAAGAGCGGCCAGTTCGTGCCCGCCTCGAGCGCCGAGCACAGCGGCACCGGCCCCTTCGCGCCCGCCGGCGACGACGCGGTGTTCAACGAGATCGACGCCTCGCTGTATGCCGACCGGAGCCCGCCGCGCGATGTGCGTGCGGACGCCCCCGCGGGTTGACCCGCGTCAAAGCGCGCCGTCGCGAGGCGCCTAGAGTGAATGCACCACATGACGGGGACACGACCATGTTCGAACGACTCCTGGTGCCGCTGGACGGCTCCGACATCTCCGACACCGCGGTCGCGCAGAGCGTGGCGCTGGCCAAGCAGCTGGGCGCGCGCCTGGTGGGCTTCGTCGCCGAGCCGACGATGAGCCTGCCGAACCTGGCCGTGCATCCGGGCACCTATGCGCGCGAGGCCGACACGCACGACACGCGCACCGAGGCGCATGCCCAGGCCCTGCTCGGCCGGCTCGAAGCCGCCGCGAACGAGGCGGGCGTGCCCTTCCGTGGCGTGTTCACGCGCGCGCCCAACGTCGAGGAGGCGATCGCCCAGGCGGCCACCGAGAACGAGGTCGACATGATCGTCATGGTCACGCACGGCCGCGGCGCGCTCGGCGAGCTGGTCTTCGGCTCGCGCACGAAGGGCGTGCTCTCGCGCACCCGGCTGCCGGTCCTGGTGCTGCACTGAACGCCCGCCTTCCGGGGGATCTGCCATGTACGACCACCTGCTCGTCCCGGTCAGCGGCGACGAACTCTCCGACCGTGCGATCACGGCCAGTCTCGAACTGGCGCGCAAGCTCGGCGCGCGCGTCACCGGCTTCATCGCCGAGCCCTTCGTCACGGCCGCCCCGGGCCTCGGCCTGGGCTACACCCGTGCCGTCGATCGCCACGACAGCGACGTCGAGGCCCATGCGCGCCAGGTGCTGGCGCGCTTCGAGGCGCAGGCCGCCGCGGCCGGCGTGCCGTATGCGAGCCACTACATGCAGTCGAACAACATCGAGGACGCGATCCTCGCGGTGGCCGCCGAGCGCGGCTGCGACCTGATCGTGATGGCCACGCACGGGCGCAGCGGGTTCGGCGAACTGCTCTGGGGTTCGCACACGAAGAACCTGGTGTCGCGCGCGAAGGTGCCGCTGCTGGTGCTGCACTGACCGGCGGGGGCGGGCGCGGCGTCGGTTTCTGCCGGCGTCATGACGCGGATCAATTCCACGTCGGCGCCGGGCCGCTACCTTGCGAGGCGCGTCATCCCGGCGCTGCCTGAAAGTCCCTCGTGAGTTCGACCGCCATCCCCTCCGACCTCGACACGCTGCTCGACCGCAGCGGCCTGCGCGCGCTGACGCTGCGCGGCCGGCGCCTGCTGCCCATCGTGCAGGGCGGCATGGGCGTGGGCGTGTCGGCGCACCGCCTCGCGGGCAGCGTCGCGGCCTGCGGCGGCGTCGGCACGATCAGCTCGGTCGACCTGCGCCGCCACCACCCCGACCTGATGGAGCGCACCCAGGGCCTGGCGTCGCGACAGGGCGACGACGCCGACACCAAGGCGCAGATCGACGCCGCCAACCTCGAGGCGCTGTCGCGCGAGATCGCGCTGGCACGCGAGCGCGCCCAGGGCCGCGGCCTGCTGGCGATCAACGTCATGCGGGCGGTCGGCGAGTACGCCGCGTCGGTCCGGCGGGCGCTCGAGTGCGGCATCGACGCCGTGGTCGTCGGTGCCGGCCTGCCGCTGGACCTGCCCGAGCTCGCCGCCGACCACCCCGACGCGCTGCTCGTGCCCATCCTGTCCGATGCGCGCGGGGTCCAGCTGATCGTCAAGAAATGGGAGCGCAAGAAGCGCCTGCCCGACGCCATCGTCATCGAGCACCCGCGCCTGGCCGGCGGCCATCTCGGCGCCGCGAAGATCGCCGACCTGAACGACACGCGCTTCGACTTCGAGAACGTGATCCCGCAGTCGCTCGCCTTCCTGAAGAGCGCGGGCATCGAGCGCGAGATCCCGCTGATCGCCGCCGGCGGCATCCGCAGCTTCGACGACATCGCGCGCGTGCAGTCGCTCGGCGCCGCCGCGGTGCAGCTCGGCACGCCCTTCGCCGTCACCGAGGAGGGCGATGCGCACCCCGAGTTCAAGCGCGTGCTCGCCCAGGCGCGCGACGAGGACATGGTCGAGTTCACCAGCGTCGCCGGCCTGCCCGCGCGCGCCGTGGCCACGCCCTGGTTGAAGGCCTACCTGAAGATCGAGCCCCGGCTGCAGGCCGTGGTGCATGCCAAGTCGCGCTGCACGAAGGCTTTCGACTGCCTCGCGCAATGCGGCCTGCGCGACGGTCTTGCGGGCTGGGGGCAGTTCTGCATCGACAACCAGCTCGCCGCGGCGATGCGCGGCGACGTGAAGAAGGGGCTGTTCTTCCGCGGCGCCGGCGCCCTGCCGTTCGGCGAGCAGATCCGCGGCGTGCGCGAACTGATGGAGCGGCTCCTCACGCGCGCCGATCCGGTCGCGGCCTGAGCGCCCACGGGCGCGGCGGCCTGCCCCCGGCCCGTGCCTGTCTTTCGCATCCGACGATGAAGTCCATTCCCATCCGTCCCCAGCCGGCGGCTGCCGGCAACCCTGCGGCCGCGCCCGCCGAGGCGCCCCGCTGGCGCCTGTCGTGGCTGCTCGCGGCGCCGCACCGGCTCGGATTCTTTGCCGGCGCGCTGATGTTCGGCGCCACGGCGCTGTGGTGGGCCGTGGTGATCGTGCTGCGCGAGGCCGCCGGTGCGTCGCTGCCCTGGGCGGTGTCGCCGGGGCTGGCGCATGGGCTGCTGTTCGGCTTCGGCTTCCTGCCGCTGTTCTTCACCGGCTTCCTGTTCACGGCCGGGCCCAAGTGGCTCGGCCTGCCGCCCGTCGAGGCGCGCGCAATGCTGCCGGCGATCGCCGCGTCGCTGGCGGGCTGGGGCGTGTTCGTGCTGGGCGCGCATGCCGCGGCCGCGCTCGCCGCGCTCGGCCTGGCGGCGGTGGCGTCCGGCTGGGGCAGCTTCACGCTGCGCTTCTGGCGCCTGCTGCGCGCCAGCCCGGCGGCCGACCGCACCCATGCGCGCGTGATCGCCTTCGCCTGCGGCGTGGGCGGGCTCGCGATGCTCGGCGCGGCCATCGGCGTGGTCGGTGGCCGCGAAGATCTGGCACGCGCCGCGCTGCAGCTCGGCCTGTGGGGCTTCGTCGGCATCGTCTACGTCACCGTGGCGCACCGCATGATTCCGTTCTTCACGGCCAGTGCCTTGCCGCTGCTCGACGCGTGGCGGCCGACCTGGCTGCTGCGGACCTTCGTCGCATTGCTCGCCGCGCAGGTGCCGCTCGCCTGGGCCGGCCTGTGGCTGTGGCCCTGGCCCGCCGCGCTGCGCGCGGCGCAGGTCGGGCTCGATGCCTTCGGTGCCGTGCTGCTGCTGGGGCTGGCGCTGCGCTGGGGGCTGGTGCAGAGCCTGCGCATCCGGCTGCTGGCGATGCTGCACATCGGCTTCGTCTGGCTCGGCATCGCCTTCGCGCTGTCGGCGCTGTCGCATGCGCTGATCGCCGCCAGCGACGGCACGGTGTCGCTGGGCCTGGCGCCGCAGCATGCCCTGACGATGGGCTTCTTCGGCTCGCTGCTGCTGGCGATGGCCACGCGCGTCGCCTGCGGCCATGGCGGTCGCGCGCTCGCGGCGGACGACCGCGCCTGGGCGCTGTTCTGGGCCCTGCAGACGGCGGTGGTGCTGCGCGTCGGCGCGGCGCTCTGGCCGCCGGCTCAGGGCCTGCTGCTCGCCGCCGCCGCGCTCGCCTGGGCCGCCGCCGCGCTGGGCTGGGCGCTGCGCTATGGCCGCTGGTTCGGACGCCCGCGCGCAGACGGGCGACCCGGTTGAAAGTCACACGCTTTCCCGGGGGCGCGGGATTGACGCCGGTGCCCCCCGGCCCGAGGCTCGAACGATCGATTTCTCCACGACGGCCTCCCATGACCTCCACCCTCCGCCACCTGCTCGCCGGGGCCGCCCTGTGCGCCCAGGCTTCGGCCTACGCCGCCACCTGCTGGACGCCGACCCCCGACCTCGGCGTGCTGGACGGCGCGTCCACCGCGTCCTTCGGCGGCGCCTGCTTCAGCGCGGCCCCGCTGGGCGACCCGGACCGCAGCTACGAGCTCTCGTTCGAGTTCTCGCTGAGCGAGACGGTGGACTGGCTCTGGGGCTCGGCCACCCTCGCCAAGGTGCGCGACGTGGCGCCCGACAGCCCGACGCGTGGCGACATCCTCTGGGGCCTGACGGTCGATTTCATTTCGCTCGAACACGACGGCCAGACCTACTACCTGGGCGGCGACACCCACCAGCACGAGGTCGCCAACTTCCTGTTGCCCGACCTGCTCGAGGCCGGTGACTACACGCTCGGCTTCCACGGCCGGATCTACGGCCTGTCCGGCGGCGGCAGCTTGCTGGGCAACGTCGGCGTGCACTACGCCACGGCCGTGCCCGAGCCGGCGTCCGGCGCGCTGGCGCTGACCGGGCTGATGGGCATCGTCGGCGCGGTGCGCCGGCGCGAGCGCCGCCTGCGCGGCTGAGGCGACCAGGGCCGTTGTCCGAGCCGCGCCGCTCAGGCCGGCTGGTCGGCGCGCAGCCCGTTGAGCACCTGTCGCGCGGCCTCGTAGTCGAAGCGCTGCAGGTGCTGCGCGAGCGCGTTCACGGCCTCGCCGTAGTGCTGGCGCAGCGCCGCTTCGTGCTGCTGGAACACCACCACGGCCTCGTAGTCGGTGGCCTCGAGCAGCGCGTCGAGTTCGTCGAGCACGTCGGGCGAGGGCGGGTCGGCCAGGGTCGTGGCCGCCTGCCTGTCGGCGAGGTCCTGCCAGTCGCGGATGTTGCGCACCAGGAAGCCGAGTTCACGTTCCATCGCGCGCGCGGCCGTGGCCAGGGCTTCCGGCGGGCGACCGGCGCCGGCCGCGTCTTCCAGTGACTCGGCCAGGCGCGGCAGATCGATCGCACCGATCGCGGCGGCCGCGCCCTTGACCGAGTGCGCCCGCTGCCGGACCGCATCGATCTCGCCGCGAGCGATCAAGGCCTCGAGGTCGAGCGGCACGGCGTCGTAGTGCTGCGCGAACTGGTCGAGCACGCGCCGGAACGACTCGCCCTGCCCGCCGACATGGATCAGCGCGCGCGGCGTGTCGATCCCGGCGATGCGCGGCGCTTCGGCGGCCGGCTGCGGCGCGGCCGCGGGCGGCGGTGGCTCGAGCCCGGCGGCGCGGTCCTCGCCCTGCGGCAGCAGGTCCAGCAGGGCAAGGTAGAGCTGGGCCGGGTCCACCGGCTTGCCGACGTGGCCGTTCATGCCGGCGGCCAGGCAGGCCTCGCGGTCCTCGCCGTAGGCGTTGGCGGTCATCGCCAGGATCGGCGTGTGGGCGTGCGCCGGCAGGGCGCGGATGCGGCGCGTGGCCTCCAGGCCGTCCATCACCGGCATCTGCACATCCATCACGATCAGGTCCGCCGGTTCCCTCGCCAGCCGCGCCAGGGCCTCCAGGCCGTTGTCGGCCACGGTCACCCGCAGCCCCACGAGGCGCAGCAGTTCGAGCGCGACCTCCTGGTTCACTGGGTTGTCCTCGACGAGCAGCACGCGCGTGCCGGCGGCGCGGCGCTGCAGTTCGACCTGCGCATCGCCGCCGACGCACGGCTCGGACCGCTGCGGCGCGCTGCCGGCCTCGAGGCTGGCGGAGAACCAGAACTCGCTGCCCTGGCCGGGATCGCTGCGCGCGCCGACCTCGCCACCCATCATCAGCGCCAGGCGCTGCGTGATCGCCAGGCCCAGGCCGGTGCCGCCGAAGCGGCGCGTCATCGTCGGGTCGGCCTGCACGAAGGCGTCGAACAGCCGGGGCACCTGCTCGCGCGGCACGCCGATGCCGGTGTCGCGCACGGTGAAGCGCAGGCGCAGCGGCACGTCGCCGCCCAGGCGTTCGACGTGGACCACCACGCCGCCGTGTTCGGTGAACTTGACGGCGTTGCTCATCAGGTTGAGCAGCGCCTGCAGCAGCCGCGTCGGGTCGCCGCGCAGCGCGTCCGGCACGTCGTCGGCCGCCTCGATCGTCAGCGCCAGGCCCTTGGCCGCCACGCGCTCGGCCACCAGCGCCCGGCAGCGCTCGAGCAGCGCGCCGAGCGAGAAGTCGATGTGCTCGAGCGACAGCTTGCCGGCCTCGATCTTCGACAGGTCGAGGATGTCGTTGATGACCTCGAGCAGGTGCGTGGCCGCGTCGCCGATCTTGCGCAGCCGCCCGCGCTGCCCGGCATCGACGACCTCGCGGTTCAGCAGGTGCGTCAGGCCGATGATCGCGTTCATCGGCGTGCGGATCTCGTGGCTCATGTTGGCCAGGAAGGTGCTCTTGGCGCGGTTGGCGGCCTCGGCCCGGTCGCGCGACTCCATCAGCTCGACGTTGGCCCGCTGCAGCTTCAACTCGGCCTGCTTGATGTCCGAGATGTCGGAGACCAGCACGAGGAAGCCGCGCACCTGCTCGCCCACGCGGTCGGGCAGGTAGTGCACCAGGCCGTGGAGCGTGCGCCCGTCGTCGCGCGTGAGCGTGCGCTGGAGCTGCAGCGGTTCGCCGCGCAGCAGGCCGGCGAGCAGGGCCTCGCGGCCGGGATGCTGCCGCGGGCCGAGCAGGGCCTGCATCATGTGCACGTCCATCGCGTCCGCGCCGCTGCCGAACCAGTCGCACCAGGCGCGGTTGGCGAAGCGGCAGCGCAGCTCGCTGTCCCAGTACGCGAGAAGCCCGGGCACCTTGTCGGCCACCGCGTGGAAGAAGCGTTCGCTCTCCAGCAGCGCGTCGTTCAGCTCGCGCGACTGCCGGGTGCGCTCGTCGACCAGGCGCTCCAGGTGGTGGCGGTGCTCCTCGAGCTCCTCGGCGGTGTGGCGCTGCTCGGTGATGTCGCGCACCAGGCCGAGCACGGCCGCCCGGCCGCGGTGCGCGAAGCGGTTCGCCTTCAGCGAGACCCAGCGCCGCGCCTGCCCGCCCTTGCACAGGAACTGCACGTCGTACTGCCCCGGCGGCTCGGGGCCTTCGCCGATGCGCCGCTCGAAACGCTGCGTCCAGACCGCGAGGAACTCGGGCGCCACCACCTCGGCGAAGGGCAGGTCGAGGAACTCCTCGACGCGGTAGCCCAGCATCGCCGGCAGGGCCGGGTTGGCGAACACGAAGCGATGGTCCTGCGCCACGAACATGCCGTCGGACATCGACTCGAGCAGCGTCCGGTTGGTGCCTTCGCTCTCCTGCAGCGCAAGCTCGGAGTGCTTGCGCTGCGTGATGTCGCGCGAGATGCCGAACATGCCCACCACGGTGCCGTCGCCGTCGAGCAGCGGGCCCTTGGTCGCCAGGAAGGTCCGCAGGCCGTCGCTGGTGCTGAGGACTTCGTCGTAGGTGCGGATGCGGCCGTCGGCCATCACCGCGGCGTCGTTGCGCATCACGCCGGCCGCCTGATCGGGGGGGAACACGCCGCGGTCGTCCTGCCCGAGGATCTGCTCGACCGGCCGGCCGATCAGGCGCGCGGCCTCGCGGTTGCAGACCAGGTAGCGGCCCTGGCGGTCCTTCGCGAAGATCGCGTCGCTGGAGCTGTCGGCGATCGACTGCATCAGCGCCTGCGACTTCAGCCGCTCGGCCTGATCGGCCTGCCGGCCGCGGGCCAGCGCCAGCGCCTGGCGGTCGCGCAGCGCGGTCGCGCCGATCAGCGTGCCGATCAGCGCCAGCACGCCGAGCGCGACGATCCAGCGTGCGTCCGGCAGTGCGGCCTGGCGGACCTCGGCGAGGTCGACCTTGGCGACGAGGTACCAGTTCGTGTCCGGCAGGCGATGGACGACGCCGACGACCGGCGTGCCTCGGAAGTCGACCCCCGTCGCGGCCTTCGCGAAAGGCAGCTCGCCGAGGATCACGCGGCCGGCCAGAAGCCCCGGCGTCGACAACGGCCGCGGGTTGCGGCCGAACGAGCCGATCAGCGCATCGCCTTCGCGTCGCACCAGCAGCGTTGCGGCCGTGCGTCCGGCGCTCGGGCCGGACTGCAGCAGCGGGATGAGCTCGTCGTTCGCGTCGATGCGCAGGGCGATCGCGCAGTCCGTCGGCGGGCCGGCGGCGGTCAGCGGCGCCACCATGTCGAGCCAGGTTCCGGCGCCGGCACCGTCGCCCTCGAGGGTGTAGATCTCGCCGTGCACGACCTCGCCGCTGGCGAGTGCGCGTTGCGCCGCAGCGCGCAGCGGTGCCGGGGTCGCCAGCCGGGACCCCTCGGCCGAGACCAGCGAGCCCTGCGCGTCGACGACCTCGACGGCCTTCAGCCGGAAGGCGCGGCGCAGGTCGTCCATGCGCGAGCGCAGGCGCTCGCCGGCGACGACGTCGCCGCTGCCCAGCCAGCTGCGGCACTGCTCGGCCCAGACCAGGCTGTCGTGGGTGAAGCGCGCCTGCGCGGTGCGGTTGTCGAGCCAGTCCGACACCTGCCGCAGACGCAGTGCGGCGATGGTCTCGAGCTGCTCGGACTGCCGTTCGAGTGCCATCCGGTCGTTGACGACCAGCGCCGCGGCCGTGGCGGCGACGATGCCGGCGCACAAGGCCAGCAGCGGCCAGCGCATCCGCCGGGGCGTGGGCGGTTCCGTGGCGACGGGTTCGTTCAGGCGCACGGGCGGCATCGCGAGCGGCTCAGGCGCAGGCGCCGGGTTCCGCAGGCGCACGCGCCGCAGGGCCGCGGGTGGCGGGAGCGTCGACGGTCGGCAAGGGGACCAGCGGCATGGAGCGTGGGGTGGGCGGAAGCAAGGCGTGGCGGTGCAGATGCCGCCGAGACAGCGTAGTCACCGGGTCGCACGAGCGTGCCGATGTCTGCGTGGCAAACGGCACGATTGTTTCACCTGCCACCCGCGGCCGCCACGTGGGTGGGTGATGTCTCGGGGCCTCTGTCCAGAGTGCTCTCCACGCGTGTGGGGCAATGTCGATCCTCGCGCCCTGCGGGTCCGCCATCGGCCAGCAACCCGGCGCATCGACGATTTCTTGAATTGCTTCAAGGATCAATTCCGAGTGAATCCGTAGGCTTCAGACCGTTCCACAACGACGAGGAGGCCGGGCATGGGCGCTGGCAACACGGGCGGGTTCACGAAGCAGATGGCCCGCAACATCTTCTACGGCGGCACGGTGTTCTTCATCCTGCTGTTCGCCGCGATCGTCTTCCACACCGAGCGGCAGATCCCGGCGCGATCGAACGCCGCCGCGATCACGCCCGAGGTCGTGCGCGGCAAGAAGATCTGGGAGACGCGCAACTGCATCGGTTGCCACACGCTGCTCGGCGAAGGCGCGTACTTCGCGCCCGAACTCGGCAACGTCTACACGCGCCGCGGCGGCGACTTCATCAAGGCCTGGATGCAGGCGCAGCCCACGGGCGCGCCGGGCCGCCGGCAGATGCCGCAGTTCCACCTGGACGAGCAGCAGCTTCACGACCTCGTCGAGTTCCTCAAGTGGACGAGCCAGGTGAACACCGAGAAGTGGCCGCCGAACATCGAAGGCTGACCGGAGCAACACGATGAAAACCTTCCAACTCAAGTACCGGAGCCAGGCCGTCGCGAAGCCCTATTTCGTCGCGGCGCTGCTGCTGTTCACCGGCCAGATCGTGTTCGGGCTCGGGCTCGGGCTGCAGTACCTGATCGGCGACTTCCTGTTCCCGGCGATCCCGTTCAACGTGGCGCGCATGGTGCACACCAACCTGCTGATCGTGTGGCTGCTGTTCGGCTTCATGGGCTCGGCCTACTACCTGGTGCCCGAGGAGAGCGAGACCGAGCTGCACAGCCCGAAGCTGGCGCTCGCGCTGTTCTGGATCTTCCTCGTGGCCGGTGCGGCCACGATCGCCGGCTACCTGCTCGTGCCGTATGCGACGCTGGCCGAGATGACCGGCAACGACCTGCTGCAGACCATGGGCCGCGAGTTCCTCGAGCAGCCGCTGCCCACCAAGGTCGGCATCGTGATCGTCGCGCTGGGCTTCCTGTTCAACATCAGCATGACGGTGCTCAAGGGCCGCAAGACGAGCATCTCGCTGGTGCTGCTGCTCGGCCTGTGGGGGCTGGCGCTGATGTTCCTGTTCAGCTTCGTCAACCCGCACAACCTGGTGCGCGACAAGATGTACTGGTGGTTCGTCGTGCACCTGTGGGTCGAGGGCGTGTGGGAGCTGATCCTCGGCGCGCTGCTCGCCTACGTGCTCGTCAAGACCACCGGCGTCGACCGCGAGGTGATCGACAAGTGGCTGTACGTGATCGTCGCCTTCGCGCTGATGACCGGCATCCTCGGCACCGGCCACCACTTCTACTTCATCGGCCTGCCGGGATACTGGCTGTGGGTCGGCAGCGTGTTCTCGGCGCTCGAGCCGATCCCGTTCTTCATGATGACGGTGTTCGCCTTCAACATGGTGCAGCGCCGCCGCCGCGAGCACCCGAACCAGGCCGCGCTGCTGTGGGCCGTGGGCACCGCGGTGATGGGCTTCCTGGGCGCGGGCCTGTGGGGCTTCCTGCACACGCTCAGCCCCGTCAACTACTACACCCACGGCACGCAGATCACCGCCGCGCACGGGCACCTGGCCTTCTACGGCGCCTACGTGCTCGTCGTCATCACGATGATCAGCTACGCGATGCCGACGCTGCGGGGCCGCGAGGCCGCGCCGCGCCGCGCGCAGGCGGCCGAGATGTGGAGCTTCTGGATCATGACCATCGGCATGGGCGTGATGGTGCTGGCGCTGACCGGCGCGGGCATCCTGCAGGTCTGGCTGCAGCGCCTGCCCGAGAGCGGCGCGATGCCCTTCATGGCCACGCAGGACCAGCTGCGCTTCTTCTACTGGCTGCGCCTGTCCGGCGGCGTGGGCTTCCTGATCGGCCTGGTCGTGTACCTGTCGAGCTTCTTCATCGGCGAGACCGCCGACGAGACGCTCGGCAGCGTGCCGCAGGCCGCCTGAGCGGGGCCGGGCGATGGAACTCGTCAGCGTCCGCGCGCCCGACCCGGCGCCGTTCTATGCAGCCCAGGGCGACGAGTGCGCGCTCTTCGAGCACGCGCACCGGCGCTGCCTGCCGCTGCTGATCAAGGGCCCCACCGGCTGCGGCAAGACGCGCCTGGTCGAGCACATGGCTGCCCGCCTGGGGCGGCCGCTGATCACCGTGAGCTGCCACGACGACCTGAGCGCGGCGGACCTCGTCGGCCGCCACCTGATCGACGGCCGCGGCACCGTGTGGAGCGACGGGCCGCTGGCGCGCGCGGTGCGCAGCGGCGCCATCTGCTACCTCGACGAGATCGTCGAGGCGCGCAAGGACACCACCGTCGTGCTGCACCCGCTGGCCGACGACCGGCGCGTGCTGCCGATCGAGCGCACCGGCGAGCAACTCGCCGCGCCGCCCGGCTTCATGCTCGTCATCTCGTACAACCCCGGCTACCAGAACCTGCTGAAGAGCCTGAAGCCGAGCACGCGCCAGCGCTTCGTGGCGTTGACGCTGGGCTACCCCGGGCCGGCCATCGAGCGCGGCATCGTCGAGACCGAGTCCGGCGCGAGCCCCGCGCTGGCCGAGCGGCTGGTGCGCCTCGCGCAGGCGCTGCGCCGGCTGACCGACCACGACCTCGAGGAAACCGCGAGCACGCGGCTGCTCGTCGCCGCCGGCCGGCTGGTCGGCAGCGGCCTCGGCGTGGCCGCGGCCTGCCGCGCGGCGATCGTCGACGCGCTGACCGACGATGCCGACACGGCCGCGGCCTTGCACGAGGTGGTGCGCGCGGTGATCGGCGATGCCTGAGGCACCGGCACCCGGCGGCGTCGCGTTCGCGCAGGCCGACGCTGCCGCCGCCGCGCCGGCGCGGCAGCGCCGGCGGCGTGCCTTCCAGGCCGGGTTCTTCGCGCTGTTCGTGCTGGCGCCGGCGCTCGACCTGCTGCGCTTCGACCTCACCGAGGCGCAGCTGTGGGTGCTCGGCATGCGCTGGTCGCTGGGCATCGACGCCTTCCTGCACGGCCGGGCCAGCGCCGCAGAGACCGCCGTCGCGATCCTGCTGCGCGGCTTCGTGCCGGCGATCGTGCTGGTCGCCGGCTTCCTCGCGGTGGCCTGGCGCTGGGGTCGGCTGTATTGCGGCTGGCTGTGCCCGCACTTCTCGGCGGTGGAGACGCTCAACGCGCTGCTGCACCGCGCGATCGGCAAGTTCAGCCTGTGGGACCGGCACCCGACGCGGCGCCGCGACGCCCGTGGCCGCGAGATCGTGCCCGACCGGCGTTACGCGCCGGTGTTCGTGCTCGCCAGCGTGGCCCTGGCGTTCGTCTGGGCCGTGACGCTGCTGACCTACCTGCTGCCGCCGGCGACGGTCTGGGGCAACCTGGTGCACGCCACGCTGACGCCGAACCAGGCGCGCTTCATCGCCATCGGCACGGCGGTGTTCACGGCGGAGTTCGTGTTCGCGCGCCACCTGTTCTGCCGCTTCGGTTGCGCGGTCGGGCTGTTCCAGAGCCTGGCGTGGATGGCCAACCCGCGCGGCATGGTCGTCGCGTTCGACCGCGACCGTGCCCGCGACTGCCGGACCTGCGCGCCGCCCGAGGGCAGCGCCTGCGACGCTGCCTGCCCGATGCGGCTGCACCCGCGCGACATCAAGCGGATGATGTTCTCGTGCGTGCAGTGCGGCCAGTGCCTGAGCGCCTGTGACCGGTCGCAGTCCGCGCAGCAGCGCGCGCCGCTGCTGACCTGGAAGGTCGACGCCGAGGCCGTGCGCGAGACCTTGCGCCAGCGGCGCGACGAGCGCGCCCGGGCGCGCTCGCCCGGCCTCGACGGGGCCTGAGGTGGAAGAAGCCGTCGGCGCCCTCTGGCACCGCCTCGTCACCCGCGCGGCAGACGCCTCGCACGCCGACGCGGCGGTCACGCTCGCGTCGATGCAGCGGTGCATCGCGGTGCTGTTCCGCGCCGCCGGCGGCGACGCCGCGCTGCGCATCACATCTGGCGGCGAGCAGCGCCACGGCGGGCCGCGCGGCTGGTGGCAGCGGCTGGCCGGCAGCGGGACGCAGGCCGGCCTGCCCGAGCTCGACGCGTCCACGCTCGCGCTGCCGCCGGTGCTCGCCGTCTTCGACGACGCGGCGCTGAACCGCGACTTGTACCTCTGGCTCGCGGCGCAGGCGGCCTGCCACGTCGACACCGGCGCCGGCTGGCTGGCCGACAACGCCGCGGCCACGCAGCGCGCCCTGGGCGTCTTTCCGGGGCTCGCGGCGCGCCACGCGGCGCTGCTGCGCGCGCAGCTCGCGATGCGCCCCGCGCCCGCGGCGCTGCGCGGCGCGGCGCGCGAGGCCGAGCGGCAGGTCCAGGCCGTGCTGCGCGGTGCGCCCGTGCCGGCCGAGGCCCGCGGGCTCGACGCGACCCGGGTAGCGCCGGTGTGGCTGTGGGTCGGCGCGCGCGCGGCGCCCGAAGGCGAGGGGCCGCGCCCGGCGCCCGGTGCGCCGCGGCCCGCCGCCGCGGCGCCCCTGGCCGATGCCCGCCGGCGCCGCGCCGAACGGCTCGACGATCCGACGCAGCGCAACGGCATGGTGATGCCCTTCCGCGCCGAGTCGCTGCTGTCCTGGAGCGAGATGGTGCGCATCAACCGGGCGACCGACGACGAGGACGATGGCCGCGCGCTCGCCGCGGCCGACGACCTGTCGGTGCTGTCGATCGCGCCCGACGGCGCCGCCGCCGCCGCGCGGGTGCGCTTCGACCTCGACCTGCCCAGCGCCAGCGCCGACGACCTGCCCCTGGGCCCGGGCGAGCGCCTGCCCGAGTGGGATTGCCGCCGTGCCGTCCTCGTGCCCGACCGCGTGGCCGCGCAAGTGTTCGTGGCGCGCGAGGCCGCGCCCTTCGTGCCGGGCGCGCCGCTGCGCGCGACCGCGCGGCGCGTGCGGCGCCGCCTCGAGGGCCTGCGGGCCGCGCCGCGCTGGCAGCGGGGCGAGCCCAGCGGCGAGGCCATCGACCTCGACGCCTGGGTGCGCTGGCGCAGCGACGTGCTGCTCGGCGGCGAGGCCCGTGCCGACCCGGCGGTGTATGCGCGCGCCACGCGCGGCGAGCGCTCGCTGGCGACGCTGCTGCTCGCCGACCTGTCGCTGTCGACCGATGCCTACGCCACGCCCGACGCGCGCGTGATCGACGTGATCCGGGAGTCGCTGCACGTCTTCGGCGAGGCGCTCGCCGGTTGCGGCGACGCCTTCGAGATGACGGGCTTCAGCTCGGTGCGGCGCGACCTGCGGCTGCACCGCCTGAAGGCCTTCGACGAGCCCTGGAGCCGGCGGGTGCGCGACCGCATCGGTGCCGTCAAGCCGGGCTACTACACGCGCCTGGGCGCCGCGATCCGCCACGCCACCGGCCGCCTGGCGCGGCGCCCGGAGCGCCAGCGCCTGCTGCTGATCCTGACCGACGGCAAGCCCAACGACCTCGACGCCTACGAGGGCCGCCATGGCCTCGAGGACACGCGCGAGGCGGTGCGCGAGGCGCGCGCGGCCGGGCTGGTGCCGTTCTGCGTGACCATCGACGAGGCGGCCCACGGGTACCTGCCGCACCTGTTCGGCAGCGGCGGGTGGACGCTGGTGCACCGGCCGGCACAGCTCGTGGCGCGCCTCGCGCAGGTGTATGCGCGGCTGACACGCTGAGCCCGCAGCCGCTGCGCTTGATGCGCGTCAAGGGGCGGCCGGGACGCGCCGGCACAATGCGCGCTCGACAACCCGAGGGCCGACCGTGGAAGCCTCCCGCTTCGATCTGCCGCGCTACCTGTCGGTGCTGCCGCTGTTCAACGAGATGAACGGCACCGAACTCCAACGCCTGGCCGGCGGCTGCCAGCTGCGCCGCCTGGCGCGCGGCGACACCGTCTTCCGCGTCGGCGAGCCCTGCGAGGAGTTCCACGTCACCGTGGTCGGCCAGGTCAAGCTGTACGCGATCTCGCCGACGGGCCAGGAGAAGGTGATCGAGCTCGTCGGCCCCGGCAACAGCTTCGCCGAGGCGCTGATGTTCACCGGCAAGCCCTACATCATCAACGCGCAGGCGCTGACCGACACGCTGCTGCTGACGGTGTCCAAGGCCGCGGTGCTCGCCGAGATCGAACGCGAGCCGAGGTTCGCGCTGCGCATGCTCGCGGGCATCTCGCGCCGCCTGCACGGCCTGGTCGCCGACGTCGAGGCCTATGCGCTGCGCAGCGGTGCGCAGCGCGTCATCGGCTACCTGCTGCGCGACGTGGACACGGCCGGCGACACGCCGTCCGCGGGGGTCACCGTCTCGCTGCCGGCGAGCAAGGCGACGATCGCGTCGCGCCTGTCGCTGACGCCCGAGTACTTCTCGCGCGTGCTGCACGAGCTGGAGTCCGAGGGCCTGGTCCGCATCGACAAGCGTGACATCCGCATCGTCGACGGGCAGCGGCTGGCGGCCTTCCAGCCCGGCTGATCAGGCCCCGGTGGCGCGCAGCGCGGCCAGCCGCGCGAGTGCACGCTCGTGGTCGAAGTCGCCCATCGCGGCGTCGACCTCGTGGGCCGCGGCGCCGAAACGGCTGCGCAGCCCGGCCGCGAGGCGCCGGTAGTCGTCGCTCGCCTCGTAGTCGCCGAGCCGCAGCCGCGCCTCGAGCCGGTCGAGCGCGGCATCGTCGACCGGGGCGACCGCCGGACCTTCCGGCAGCGCGGGCCGCGGCGGCTCGTCGCCGAGCGCACCGCGGATCGCGTCGACCAGGGTGGCGAGGTCCTGCCGCAGCCACCGGGCCGCGTCGCCCACGGCCTGCGTCGGCCGCCCCAGGCGCACGGCATCCTCCAGCGCGGCGGCGCGCGCCATCAACGCCGTGGCGCCGATCGCCGCCGCGGCGCCCTTGATCGAGTGCGCGAGCGCGCCCGGCGCCGCGTCCGACGGGTCGGCCAGGCGTGCGATCGGCACGCTGCCCTCACCGTAGTGTGCGACGAACTGGTGCAGCACGCGCCGGTAGATGTCGACGTGGCCCGACAGGTGCATCAGCGCGGTCGCGCCGTCGATGCCCGGGATCACCGGCAGTTCGGCCGAGGCCGGCGGCGCGGCCGGCGCGGCGCGTCCCGTGGCCAGCGTGCCGCGCGGCAGCCAGTGCAGCAGTTCACCGTAGAGCTGGGCCGGGACCACCGGCTTGCCGACGTGGCCGTTCATGCCGGCGGCCAGGCAGGCCTCGCGGTCCTCGCCGTAGGCGTTGGCGGTCATCGCCAGGATCGGCGTGTGGGCGTGCGCCGGCAGGGCGCGGATGCGGCGCGTGGCCTCCAGGCCGTCCATCACCGGCATCTGCACGTCCATCAGGATCAGGTCGCAGGCGTGGTCGCGCGCCCAGGCCAGCGCCTCGGCGCCGTTCGCGGCGACATCGACCACCAGGCCGGCCGCGCCGAGCAGCTCGAGCGCGACCTCCTGGTTGACGAGGTTGTCTTCGGCGAGCAGCACGCGCGCACCGGCGCAGTGGCGGCGCAGTTCGACCTCGGCATCCGCCGGATCCTGGGGCGGCGGCGGCACGGTCACGGACGCGCCCTCGTGCAGGACCACGGTGAACCAGAAGTCGCTGCCCCGGCCCGGCTCGCTGTGCACGCCGACCTCGCCGCCCATCAGCGTGGCCAGGCGCTGCGTGATCGCCAGGCCCAGCCCGGTGCCGCCGAAGCGCCGCGTCGTCGAGGTGTCGGCCTGGGTGAAGGCCGAGAACAGCTGGCCGACCTTGTCGGGCGCGATGCCGATGCCGGTGTCGCGCACGCGGAAGCGCACGGTCAGGCGGTCGGCCTCGCGGTCCATCAGGTCGACGCGCAGGTCGATGCGCCCGTGCTCGGTGAACTTCACCGCGTTGCTCAGCAGGTTGACCAGCGCCTGCGACAGGCGCGTCGGGTCGCCGCGCAGCGCGTCGGGCACGTCGTCGACCTCGGTGGCCAGCGCGAGCCCTTTGGCCCAGGCCCGCTGCGCGACCAGTGCGACGCTGCTCGAGAGCAGCGACGCGAGCGAGAAGTCGACCTGCTCGAACTCGGCCTTGCCCGCCTCGATCTTCGACAGGTCGAGGATGTCGTTGATGACCTGCATCAGGTGGCCGGCGGCCTCGCCGATCTTGTCGAGCCGCTCGGACTGCACCGCTTCGGTCGCGTCGCGCTGCAGCAGGTGCGTCAGGCCGACGATCGCGTTCATCGGCGTGCGGATCTCGTGGCTCATGTTGGCCAGGAAGGCGCTCTTCGCGCGGTTGGCGGCCTCGGCGCGATCGCGCGAGGCCATCAGCTCGACGTTCGCCTGCTGCAGCCGGAGCTCGGCCTGCTTGATTTCGGTGATGTCCGAGACCATCACCAGGAAGCCGCGCACCTCGCCGGCGACGAGGTCGGGGATGTAGCTCGCCAGGCCGTGCATGCGGCGACCCGTCGCACTCGTCAGCTCGCGCTGGAACTGCTGCGCCTGGCCCTGCATCACGCCCGCCACCAGGGTCTGGTTGTCGGCCTGCCGGTCCAGCGGCAGCAGGTCGGACAGCGCGATGCCGTCCATCTCGACCTCGCTGCGCCCGAACCACTCGCGGTAGCTGCGGTTGGCGAAGCGGCAGCGCAGGGTCCGGTCCCAGTAGGACAGCAGGCCCGGCTGGTTGTCGGCCAGCGTGTGGATGAAGCGCTCGCGGTCGAGCAGTGCGAGGTTCAGCTCCTGCAGCTGGCGGGTGCGCTGGTCCACCAGGTCCTGCAGTCGATGGCGGTGCGCGTCGAGCTCGGCGCCGATGCGCTTGCGTTCGGTGATGTCCTCGCCGATGGCCAGGTGGTGGGTGATGCGTCCGTCGGCCTGGCGGATCGGCGCGGCGTGGACGAGCTCGTCGTAGGGCGCGCCGTCCTTGCGGTGGTTGCGGAGTTCGCCCGACCAGGTCTCGCCCCGCGCCATGGCGGCGAGCATCTGCGCCTCCAGGTGCGCCGGCGTGCGCTCGGGCTGCAGCGTGCGGCGCAGCTGGCCCAGGGCTTCGTCGCGCGAGTAGCCGCTGTGCTGCACGAAGGCCTGGTTGACGTACTCGATGCGGCCTTCGGTGTCGCTGATGACGATGCCGATCGGGCACTGCTCCACCGCCATCGACAGCTTGCGCAGCTGCTGCTCGGCAAGATGGCGTTCGGTGACGTCGCTGAACGAGGTGACCACGGCCGTCAGGGGGCCGGTTTCGGCGTCGCGCACCGGCTCGGCATTGACGCTGAGCCAGCGTTGCCGGCCGTCCGGCGAGCTCACGCCGACGATCCGGTCGCGGCAGGGCTGGCCGGTGCGCATCGCGATGAACATCGGCAAGTCGGCCGGCGCCATCGGCGTGCCGTCGGGGTGGCTGGGCTGCCAGCGCGCCATCACCCGGCTGTCGGACAGGCGCTGCAGGTCGGCGCCGAAGAAGGTCTCGGCGCGGCCGTTGGCGGCCACCAGGCGGTGCTGCATGTCGAAGACGACGATGCCCTCGTCGAGGGCCGAGACCATCGAACGGTAGCGCGCCTCGCTGGCGCGCACCGCGTCTTCGGCGCGTCGACGCTGGGTCACGTCGGCGTGCACGACCACCGCGCCGCCGCGGCGCGTGCGCAGCGGCGTCGCGGTCAGGTGGAACCAGCGTGTCCCTCCCGGCGGATGGCAGGGGTACTCCATCGTGAACAGTGCGCGGCGCCCGGCGATCACGTCGGCGATGCCCTCGGCGGCCTCGGCGGCGCCCTCGCTGTCCTGCCGGGCGGCGCCGCGGCAGACCTCGAGGTAGTTCGTGCCGAGGCCGGTGTTCGGTGCCATCGACGCGCCCACCTCGGAGGCACCCGACGCGGCAAACTCGCGCCAGACGGCGTTGAGGGCGACGATGACGCCGTCGCGGTCGAGCACCGCCATGTGGTCGAGCACCGAGTCCTCCACCGCCTGCACCAGTTCCCAGGCCTCGTGCAGCTCCTGCTCGGCCCGCTTGCGCTGGGTGATGTCGCGCGAAATGCCGTACAGGCCGGCGAGGCGGCCCGACTCGTCGTGCAGCGGCCCCTTGGTCGCCAGCAGCGTGACGCGCCCGTCGGGGGTGTCGAGGGTCTCCTCGAAGGTGCCGGGTTCGAGCGCGCGCAGCACCTGCGCGTCGTTCGCCCGGACCGCTTCGGCCAGCGGCGCGGCCATCAGCTCGCGATCGTCCCGGCCGAGGACCTGTTCGACGGGCCGGCCCAGCTGGCGTGCGGCCTCGCGGTTGCACAGCAGGTAGCGGCCGTCCAGGTCCTTGGCGTAGATCGCGTCGGTCGAGCTCTCGGCAATCGCGCGGATCAGCGCGAGCGAACGCAGCAGCTCGTCCTGCCGGGCCCGGTCGGCCCGCGCCAGTTCGAGGGCGCGGCGCTCGCGCGTCATCAGGGCCGTCGCGACGATGCCCGCGAGCGCGAGCGTGGCCACGGCGAGGATCCAGATCGCGTCGTGCAGCGCATCGGCCGCGACCTCGGCGCGGTCGACCTTGGCGACGAGGTACCAGTCGGTGCCCGGCACCGGCACCGCGGCGGCCAGCAGCGGCACGCCCCGGAATCCCACGCCCGGCACGGCGCGGCCGGCCGGCGCCTGCCCGGTGACGACCCGAGCGGCCACGAAATCGGCGGTCGACAGGTCCCGGGTGCGCTGGCCGAAATGGTCGACGAGCCGGTCGCCGTCGCGGCGCACGACCAGCGTCGTGGCCGTGTCGCTGGGCACGGGCCAGGCCTTCAGCGTCGGCAGCAGGAAGTCGTTCGCGTCGATGTGCAGCACCACGGCCGGCGGCATCACAACCATCGAAGGAAAGGCGAATGTGGTCCAGCA
>ERZ795044.1484-NODE-1484-length-21178-cov-7.197273_pt1 | contig 21178 bp, 31 predicted proteins | sample MGYA00375128_ERZ795044 | MGnify/ENA primary metagenome ERZ795044 (study PRJEB30173, sample SAMN05720213) | anaerobic digester metagenome | isolation source: active sludge of municipal wastewater-treating anaerobic digesters | place: USA | collected 2014-12-22 ... | reverse complement strand
TATTGCTGATAAAGAGGGCGCGACGCTGTTGCATAACGCATAATCATGCAACTTCGACGTTCCGTCAATAGCAATGATTCGGAAGAAGAAGGGCTCGGCGCGCCGCGGCGCGGCCGACGTCAGCGTTGGGCCGCCGCGAAGAGCAGGAGCGCCGCCATCGCGCATCCCAGCCCGGTCTTCGCCCCCGCCGCGACCACACGTCCGATCAGCGCCCCCCACGCCACGCGCGTCGCACTCCCGCGCGTCGATTCGGCCCGCGTCAGCTCGAGGATGAGCGCGCCCACGAACGCCCCGGCAAAGGCCCCTATCACGCTACCGATCACCGGGATCGGGATCCCCACCATCGCCCCCACGAAGCCGCCCAGGATCGCCCCCCACCCGGCACGCGACGAGCCGCCGTACTTGGTGGTGTAGCGTGCCGAGAGAGTGAACTCGAGCACTTCCGCGACGAGCGCCAGTCCCGCCGCGATGACCAGCGTGATCGAGCCGATGGCCGCGGCGGGGACGAGCCAGTTGTACAGGAGGGCCGCCCCGAGCATGAGCCAAAGCCCGGGAAGCCCCAGCACGACCAGGAAGATCGAGACGGCGAAGACCGCGGCGAGGATCAGGAGGCTCATGCGATGGTGGGGGCGACGTGGAGCGAACCAGCGGCCGATCGAAGGGCCAGACGAACGACGGCGCGGGCGCGGTGGTGTCGCGTGACACCCCAGACCCGCGCCGTTCCCTACGCGCGGACGATCAGGCGGGATTCGCCCGCGACCGATCGATCAGCTGACGACGGCGACGCTCGCTTCCTTGAGCAGCTCGGCCACCTGCGCCGCATCCGCCGGCGAACTGTCGAGCAGGGGGAGTCGCACCGGCCCGCCGTGCAGCCCCACACGCTCCATCGCGACCTTCACCGCGGGGATCCCCATGCGCCCCACAATCTCGAGGGCGAGCGGTGTGAGGCGGCGCTGCGCCTCCGATGCCTCGGGCTCCTGCGCGGCCATGGCGAGGCGCGCTACGTCGAGCGTGAGTTCGGTGGCGAAGTTGGCGACGGCGAGGATGCCCCCCACCACGCCCATGTTGAGCGCCTTGAGCCAGGTGCCGCCGTGCCCAGTGATGACGCCGAAGTGCGGCCCCTGCACCAGCAGGTACTTCGCCATCGTCTCGAGATCGCCTGACGAGTCCTTCATCCCCACGATGTTGTCATGCTCCGCCAGGCGGGCGACCAGCTCGGGCTCGAGCTTGAAGTGCATGTACTTGGGGATGTTGTACAGCAGGACCGGGAGGGGTGACTCGTCGGCTACGCGCTCGTAGTGCGCCTGCAGCGCGGCGTTGGACATGGCGTTGGAGTAGTAGTGCGGCGCGACCACCAGGCAGGCGTTGGCCCCGCGCTCGGCCGCCTCGCGGCAGCGGCGTACGCACGCCTTGGTCGACTCGGCCCCGGTCCCGACAATGACCTGGTGTGTGGCGGGCACGACCGAGCGTGCCATCTCCACCAGCCGCTGGCGTTCGCTCTCCTCGAGCAGTGCGGCCTCGCCGGTCGAGCCGGCGACGACGACACCATGCAGCCCCGCGGCGATGTGTGCCTTGAGGTTGGCGCCGAACGCATCGAGGTCGAGTTCGCCGCGCCGGTCGAACGTCGTGATGACGGGCGCAAAAATCCCCTTGATCGACGGGATCACTGCCACATCCCTCCGTTGGTGCTGAGGTTGAGGTCGCCGCCGAACCCGTCGGCGACGTTGTTCATGTCTCGCGATGGCTTCTTGAACACCGACATCGACAGCTCGAAATCGGCCGGGCGGGTCGAGGCGGCGAGCGCCACGTCGAACGAGACGATCCCCGACGTCACCATCTCGGCCAGGTGCTGGTCGAAGGTCTGCATCCCGTACTGGTCGCGCCCCTCGGCCATGAAGTCACGGATGTCCCCGACATTCTGCTGCAGGATCAGGTCGCGGATGGTCGGCGTGTTGACCATGATCTCGCACGCCACCGCACGCCCCTTGCCGTCGGCACGCGGCAGCAGGCGCTGCGACACGACCCCATGGAGCGACTCCGCCAGGCGCAACCGCACCACTTCCTGCTCCTCCGGCGGGAACATCGATACGATGCGCATGATCGTCGTCTGCGCGTCCGGGGTATGCACGGTCGCCAGCAGCAAGTGCCCCGTCTCGGCCGCCTTCATCGCCGTGTCGATCGTCTCGGTGTCGCGCAGCTCGCCAAGGACGATCACGTCCGGGTCTTGCCGCAGCGCGGCCTTGAGCCCCTGCCGGAAGTTCTCCGTATCCACCCCGATCTCGCGCTGCGTGATCGAGCTGCGCACGTCGCGATGCAGGAACTCGATCGGCTCCTCCAGCGTGACGATGTGCTTTTCCACGTTGGTGTTGATGTGCGAAATCATCGCCGCCAGCGTCGACGACTTCCCCGACCCCGTCACCCCGGTCACCAGCACCATGCCGCGCTCGGTGAGGGCGATCTTCTCCAGCACCGGCGGGAGCGACAGCTCCGTGATCGTCGGCACCTTGAAGGGGATCACCCGCATCACGATCATGAAGCTCGAACGCTGCCGCAGGATGTTCACGCGGAAGCGGCCGATGCCGGGGGCCCCCCAGGAGCAGTCGTAGTCGAGCAGCGAGTCGATCCGCTCCTTCACCTTCTCGTTGGCGATGAGGCGCATCGCGATGGCCCGCGTCTGCTCAGGCGTGAGCGCCTGCTTCGTCATCGCCACGAGTTTCCCGTCGATGCGGGCACGAAAGACGTCGCCGGCCTTGATGTGCAGGTCCGACGCCCCACGATCGACTGCCGCCTTGATGATCTTTTCCACGAATCAATACCCCGCGTGCTTGTCTACCACGTTGCGCAGCGGCTCTCCCCGCGTGTAGCGCGCCCAGTTGTCGAGAAACAGGTCCAGCGCGCGCCTCCAGAAAAGCCGCGGTGAGACGTAGGCCACGTGCGGTGTCACCAAGGCGTTGCGGAGGGCCCACAGCGGACTCGTCGCCGGGAGCGGTTCCTCCTCGAAGACGTCGAGCACCGCCCCTCGAATCTGCCCTCGGGCGAGCCGTTGCGCGAGCGCTTCCTCATCCAGGAGCGCACCGCGCGCTACGTTCACGACGACCGCCCCGGCAGGGAGGCAATCCATTCGTTCCGCCGAGAGCAGGGCGCGCGTCTCGGGGGTCAACGGGGCGGCCAGCACGAGCACATCGGTCGTCGGGAGCTCCGCCTCGAGCGCCTCGAGCCCGATCACCGCATCGAAGGCCGGTGGCGGCGCCAGGTGCAAGCGCCGGCGCACCCCGGTGACCCGCGCGGCCCCGAGGGCACGGAACCGCCGCGCGATGGCAGCACCGAGCCCGCCCGTGCCGACCACGAGGACCCGGCATTCGCACAGCTCGCGCATCGCCACGCGCGCATCCGTGAACGGCGATTTGTCCCAGCACACGCGCCGCTGCTGGTCCACGGCCACGTCGAAGCCGTGCAGGAAGTACAGGACACCGCCCACGACGTGCTCGGCGATGCTCTCCCCCATCACCCCGGCCGAGTTGGTGAAGACGACGTCGCTCGCCCCCATCGCCGGGAAGAGCGAGCGACCGACCCCTGCGGCGGCCGAGTGCACCCAGCGCAGCGCCGGGGCGGCCTGGAAGAGCGGCTCGGCGATCCCCCACCCGAAGTAGGCCTCCATCTCGGGGGCGGCGGCCAGCGCCGACGGCGTCACGACGTGCCCCGCATCCTTGTGGAACGGGGTGGTCTCGTCGAGCACCTCGACGGTCCACCCCGGCGGCGCCTCGGCCGTGAGGCGCTCGAGCCCCGCGACCGGGAGGGACCAGTTGCGCGCCTGGGCGCTCACCTCCACCACCAGGCGCCGCGGGGCGGTCATGCCAGCCCCATGCGCTCCCGCACCTCGGCCATCGTCGCGCGCGCCACCGTGCGGGCGCGCGCCGCCCCGTCGCCTAACGCGTCGGTCACCAGCGACGGCGTGGCCGCCAGCTCCGCCGCCCGCGCACGGATCGGCACGAGCTCAACCTCCATCGACGCCGCCAGCACCTTCTTGCAGTCGATGCACCCCCAGCCGGCGCTGCGGCACTGCGACGCCGCCTCCTGCTGCGTCGCCTCGGGGCTAAACGCCTTGTGCAGTGAGTAGATGTTGCAGACGTCGGGGTTGCCCGGGTCGGTCTTCCGCACGCGTGCCGGGTCGGTGACCGCCGGCCGGAGCTTGTCCCAGATCGCGGCCGGCGACTCGAGGAGGGCGACGGTGTTCCCCAGCGACTTCGACATCTTGGCTTGCCCGTCGAGCCCGAGGATGCGACGGGTAGGGGTGAGGCGCGGCTGCGGTTCCGGGAAGTACCCCTCTTCGAAGCGCGCATTCCAGCGACGGGCGATCTCGCGCGACAGCTCGAGGTGCTGAATCTGGTCCTCGCCCACGGGAACGATGTCGGCGTGATAGAGGAGGATGTCGGCGGCCTGCAGGACGGGGTAGTTCAGGATGCCGGCCACCACGCTCTCCTGGCGCGACGCCTTGTCCTTGAACTGCGTCTGCCGCTCCAACTCGCCCAGCGGGGTGATGGCATTGAACGCCCACGCCAACTCGGTATGCTCAGGGACCGCCGACTGGACGAAGAGCGTCGCCGTCGACGGATCGATCCCGGCCGCAAGCAGCGACACCGCCATCTCGTGCGTGCGCTTCACCAGCTCGGACGGGACGAACGGCTGGGTGATCGCGTGGTAGTTCACGATGCAGATGAACGACTCGAACTCGCGCTGCAACGCGACCCAGTTCTTCACCGCACCGAGATAATTCCCGATGTGCAGTTCCCCGGACGGCTGGATTCCGCTAAAGATTCTTGGCATCGGAGCAACTTAAGGGGGCCGACTTTGCCGTCGCAACCACACGACACCGCACTGCAGGCGCAGCTGCTCGACGCCGCCATCACCGCCGCCCGACTCGGCGCGGACTTCGTGCGTTCGCGCACCGGTGACCTCGCAGCGATCGACTGGCAGGTGAAGTCGCGCGCCGACTTCGTGAGTGAGGTCGACCTCGGCGCCGAGGCTCGCATCGGGGAGTACCTGCTCGACCGCATCCCCGATGCGCTCGTCCTGGGCGAAGAACTCACGCCGGGAGCCGCATCGACCGATGGGATCGTCTTCGTCGTCGATCCACTCGACGGCACCACCAACTTCCTGCACGGCTATCCCGAGTACGCCGTATCCATCGGCGCCATGGTCGGAGGCGAACTCACTGTCGGCGTGGTGGTCCAGATCCCGCTCGGCACCACCTACTCTGCGACGTCGGGGGGCGGTGCCTTTCGTGATGGTGAGCGGCTCTCGGTCGCCGCGACCGACGCCCCACTGCGCGCGCTCTTCGCGACGGGATTCCCGTTCAAGAAGGCCGACGAGATCGAGCCGTATCTGGCCCAACTCGGGCGCGTGATTTCGCAGACCTCTGGGGTGCGGCGCGCGGGGTCGGCCGCGCTCGACCTGGCGCACGTCGCGTCCGGCAGCTTCGACGGCTTCTGGGAACTGTCGCTCGCCCCGTGGGACATCGCCGCGGGGATCCTGCTCGTGCGGGAGGCTGGGGGGCGGGTCACCGATGTGGCGGGGCGCGACATCCAGCCGGCGCATACGTCGGTGGTGGCGAGCAACGGCATCATGCACGACTGGTTGCTGGCGCAGCTGCGTGGGGAGGGGGCGGGAGGCTAGTGCGGGGAGTGGCGAGGTGTGTCTTGTCGCGCGCCGCCGGCGCGTGCGGCGACGTCGGCGACATGGCGCGACGTCGCGACCCCGCGCGGTGAATTGATGCCGGGTGCGCGGAAATGGTGATGCAAAGCGTGAGACGCGCGCGCATCTTCTGCTCGGGGGGGGCCCCCACGCCCCTCCCGGCGTCGTCGCCCGATCGCCTCGCGTCGTCGCCGCATGGTCGCCGCGTCGTCGCCTGCCCGCGTCGCGCCGGCGACCGGTAGTCTCCTCATCTCGAGTTCCACTCCTCTCGTCTTCTCGTCTTCTCGTCTTCTCGTCTTCTCGTCTTCCGATCCTCCGTCCCATGAAGCTCGTCGAGTGCGTCCCCAACTTCTCCGAGGGGCGCCGCCCCGAAGTCATCGCCGCCATTCGTGACGCCATCGCCGGCGTCGAGGGGGTCGTTGTCCTCGACGTCTCCAGCGACGCGTCGCACAACCGCACCGTCGTCACCTTTGTCGCGCCGCACGAACACGCCGTCGACGCCGCCTTCGCCGGCATGCGCACCGCGGCCGCCCACATCGACCTCACCGCCCACCAGGGCGAGCATCCACGAATCGGCGCCACCGACGTCGTCCCCTTCATCCCGCTCGAGGGGGCGACGATGGACGACTGCATCGCCCTCGCTCGCGCGTTAGGCGCCCGCGCCGCCGCCGAGCTGCGCATCCCGGTGTACCTCTACGAGCGCGCCGCGACGACGCCGACGCGTGAGAACCTCGCCGACGTCCGGCGCGGTGAGTTCGAGGGGCTGCGCGATGAGATCGTCACCAACCCCGCCCGTCGCCCCGACTTCGGCGAAGCCGTCATCCACCCGACCGCCGGAGCCACGGCCATCGGCGCCCGCCCCTTCCTGGTCGCCTACAACGTCTACCTCGGGCCGCGGGAGAACCTCCAGGTCGCCAAGGACGTCGCCAAGGCGCTCCGGCACTCGTCAGGCGGGCTGCGCTACGTGAAGGGGCTCGGTCTCGAGGTCGACGGACAGGCACAGGTCTCGATGAACCTCGTCGACATCGAGAAGACCCCCCTCTACCGCGCCTTCGACATGGTCAAGCTGGAGGCCCAGGCGCAGGGCGTGTCGCCCACCTGGTCGGAGATCGTCGGCCTCGTCCCCGAACGCGCGCTCTTCGACACCGCGGCCCGCCACCTGCAACTGCGCGGCTTCTCCCCCGAGCTCGTCCTCGAACGCAAGGTGCGCGCGGCCATCGCCGGCGGCGAGACCCTCAGCGGCTTCGTCGCCAGCGTCGCCGCCCCCACGCCGGCCCCCGGTGGTGGTTCGGTGGCCGCACACGTCGGGGCGTTAGGCGCGTCGCTCGCCCAGATGGTCGCCGGCCTGACCATCGGCCGGAAGAAGTACGCCGCCGTTGAGGACGACATGAAGGCGTTGGCCCTGGAAGCCGCCGCCCTCGGCAGCACCCTCGCCGCCCTCGTCGCGCGCGACGCGGCGGCGTATGGCGACGTGATGAAGGCGTACACGCTCCCGAAGGACACCGAGGAGCAGGCCGCCGAGCGGACCGTTGCCATCGACCACGCCCTGCTCGGCGCCGCCCAGGTCCCGCTCGAGACCGCGCGCGCCTGTGCCGCGGTCGCCGACCTCGCCCAGCGCGCGGCCCGCCACGGCAACACCAACTGCGCCTCCGACGCCGGTGTCGCCGCACTGCTCGCCGAAGCGGCGTGCCGCGGCGCCGTGTACAACGTCCGCATCAACGTCGCCTCGTTGAGCGACCGATCGATCGGCGCACGACTCCTCGAGGAATCGCGCGCCCTGCTGGAGAGCGCACGCGCCAGCGCCGACGCGGCGACCAGCGTGGTGGAATCGGCGATCGGCGCCTGACGATCGTCGAGCCCCCGTTGCGACGAAGGGCCGGCCGCGCGTTCGCGGCCGGCCCTTCGTGCTGCTCGCCGTCGCGCGCTACGCGACCAGCGAGGTCAGGATCCGCGGCCCCTCGTCGAGGATCGCGATGGTGTGCTCGAAGTGCGCCGAGCGCGATCCGTCGGCCGTGACCACCGTCCACCGGTCGAAGAGCGTACGAATGGGCGACGCTCCCACGTTCACCATCGGCTCGATCGCGATCGTGAGCCCCGCCAGCAGCCGCGCCCCGCGCTTTGGCTTTCCGAAGTTTGGGACCTGCGGATCACCATGCGGCTTGGTGCCGACATAGTGCCCCACCAGGTCGTCCGCCGTCGTGAACCCCGCGGGCCGCACGACCCCCGAGATTGCCGCGCCGATGTCGCCGATGTGGTTCCCCACGCGAGCCGCCGCAATCCCGGCCGCTAGCGCCTCCTGGGTCACCGCGAGGAGCGTCTGGTCCTGCGCCGTGATCTCCCCCACCGGGACCGTGATGGCCGCGTCGGTGAAGTACCCCTCGAGCTTCACCCCGAAGTCGAGCGACACGATGTCACCCTCCTTGAGGATGCGCTTGGCCGAGGGGATGCCGTGCACAATCTCCTCGTTGATCGAGATGCACACCGAACCCGGAAAGCCGTACAGCCCCTTGAATGCCGCACTCGCCCCCGGCTGGCTGCGGATGAACTCTTCCGCAATCGTGTCCAGCTCCTTGGTGCTGATCCCCGGACGCACGCGGCTCTTGAGCAGTTCCAGCGTGCGGGCCAACAGCTGCCCGCCCCGCGCCATGATCTCGATCTCGCGCGACGACTTGAGGTGTACCACGGTTCAGATCCCTAACGAGACTCGGATGCGCCCCAGGACCTCGTCGAGCGTCCCCATCCCATCCACGAAGCGCAGCGGTGCTCCATGGGTGCGATACCAGTCGATGACCGGTGCCGTCTGGCGCTGGTACACCGCGAGCCGGTTGCGAACGGCCTCGGGCTCGTCGTCCTTGCGCCGCACCAGCGTCCCTTCGGGCTGGTGTCCGTCGATGCTGCACCGCTCGCCCGGCTCGCGGCCGGTGAACGGGCGCTGGCAGACGTCGCACACGGTGCGCGAACTCAGGCGCGCCACGATCGCCTCGTCAGGCGCCTCGACCACCAGGACCGCGTCCAGCGGGCGCCCGAGTTCCTCGAGCACGCGCGCCAGTCCCTCGGCCTGCGGGGTCGTGCGCACGACGCCGTCCAGGATAACCCCCTTGGCCGCCGTCGGCGATGCCAGGGCCTCCTTCATGATCCCAAGGATCACGTCGTCCGGCACCAAGTCGCCGCGATCCATCGCGGCCTTCGCCGCCAGGCCCAGCGGCGTCCCTTCACGCACCGCCGCCCGCAGGACATCGCCGGTCGCGAGCTTCGGAATGCCGAGTTGCTCGGCGAGTCGTTCTCCCTGCGTGCCTTTGCCGGCGCCAGGGGGACCCAGCAGGACGATGATCATCGGACGGCTACGTCGTGAGGTGAATCGTCAACACGTGACGGAACGATCGAGGTGTGGAACACACGACCCGGCGAACGCGAGGCGCACCGCCGGGTCATGCGAACTTTGGGCCATCGTCTCATGCCGCGCGCCACATCGGGCGCACGCCGTGCGGATCAGAACCCGCCAGTCGCCTGCCGACCGCGGAAGCGAACGCGCCCCTTCTTCATGAAGCCGTCGTACTTCCGCAGCAGGAGGTGCTGCTGCATCTGCGACATCGTATCGAGCGCAACGCCGACCACGATGAGGAGCGAGGTGCCGCCGAACTGGAACGGCACGTTGATCCACTTCGCGATGACCACGGGGAGGAGCGCGATGGCCGTCAGGAACAGCGCACCCGGAAGGGTGATGCGCGAGACGACGCCATCGATGTACTCCGCCGTTTTCGCCCCCGGCTTCACGCCCGGGATGAAGCCGCCCTGCTTCTTCAGGTTCTCGGCCAGGTCGATCGGGTTGAAGATGATCGACGTGTAGAAGTACGTGAAGAAGAGGATCAGGATCGCCGACGTGGCGAGATAGAGCCACGTCCCCGGCGTGAACAGCTCCGCCACGCGCTGCGCGGCGGGGTTCCCCGAGAACTGCGCGATGGCGCCCGGCACCACGATCACCGACTGCGCGAAGACGATCGGCATCACGCCCGACGAGTTGATGCGCAGCGGGATGAAGTTGCGGGCGGCCTCACGCATGCGCCCGCGAGCCATGGTGCGCTGCGGGATCTGGATGAGGACGCGACGAGCCGCCAGCGTGATCGAGACGACACCCGCCACCACCGCGGCCATCACCACGCCCAAGATCGCGAGCGAGAACGGGCCAACTGCCCCGGTGCCGACGAACTTGAACGTCTGCACGATCCCCGGCCAGAAACGCTCGACGATCGAGAAGAAGATGAGGAGCGACGCCCCGTTGCCGAGGCCGCGTTCCGTGATCTGCTCGCCCAGCCACATCACGAAGACCGCGCCGGTCGTCAGGAACAACGCCGTTTGCACGCGGAACCCGAAGCCGGGGTTGGCCACCGCCTGCTGCAACGACTCGGTGAACAACGCAAAGCCCCACGCCTGCACGATGGCGAGGACGACGGTGCCGTAGCGCGTCCACTGCGTCAGCTTTTTCCGCCCTTCCTCGTCCTTCTGCATCTTGTCGACCGTCGGGATCACCGCCCCGGCGATCTGCACGAAGATGGACGACGAGATGTAGGGCATGATGCCGAGGGCGAAGACCGTCGCACGCGACAGGCCACCGCCCACGAACAAGTCATAGAGCCCGAGGAGCCCGCCCGATCCCTGATTGGCGAAGAAGTCGGTCAGTGCGATGACGTCGACGCCGGGAACGGTGACGTGCGCCCCGACCCGGTACAGCGCCAGGCAGAGGAACGTGAAGACGATCTTCTCCCAGAGCTCCGGCGTGTTGCGAATGTTCGCGAGCGCCTGGGCCGGATTAGGCTGGGCCATTTACTCCTCGATGCGGCCACCGGCCGCGGCGATCTTCTCTCGCGCGCTGCCGCTGACCTTGATGCCGCGCACGGTGTAGGCACCCGGCACCTCGCCGGTCGCCAGGAGCTTCGCCGGACCCTTGCTGAGCTTGATCAGCCCGGCCTTGGCGAGCGACTCGCGCGTCACGTCGTTCCCGTCGACCTTCGCGAGGTCGGCGAGGCGCACCACCTGGTGCTCCACGCGGAAACGGTCATTGTTGAAGCCGCGCTTCGGAATCCGGCGCGTGAGCGGCATCTGCCCGCCCTCGAACCCCGGCTTGCCGCCGCCCGGGCCACCGTGCCCCGCGCGCGCCATGCTTCCCTTATGTCCCTTGCCCGCCGTCTTCCCCTGGCCGGAGCCGGGGCCGCGCCCGAGGCGCTTCCGGTTCCGGTGGGAACCCGGTGCCGGCGAGAGGTTATGCAGCCCGATCTTTTCCTGGGTCGCCACAGTCTCACTCCTTAACTGGCGTCACCTTGACCAGGTGCCGCACCTTCTTGATCGCGCCGCGAAGCGCGGCCGTATCCTGCTGAATGACGGAGCTCTGGTGGTGCCGGAGACCCAGCGCGCGAAGCGTCAGGCGCATCGTCTCGCTGTGTCCGATCCCACTCTTGACCTGCGTGATCTGGACCTTGCCGCCGGTCGGGGCTACGTCCTTCGGCGTGACCTTGGGGCCACGCGTCGGGTGCCACACGAATGTCCTAGGCATGGGAGACCTCCTTCCCCTTGTGACGCGACCGGTAGCCGATCGCCGACGACTCGACGCCGCGCTCGCGCGCAATCTGCTCGACCGTCGTGAGCTGCATGAGGCCGTCGAACGCCGCGCGCACCATGTTGTGCGGGTTCGTCGAGCCTAACGACTTCGTCAGGATGTCGGTGATCCCGGCGCACTCCATCACGGCGCGCACCGCTCCACCGGCAATCACCCCGGCGCCAGGCGCCGCAGGCTTCATCAACACGCGACCGGCCCCGTGCTGGCCGACCACCTCGTGCGGGATCGTCGATCCGGTCAGCGGGACGGAGACCATCTTGCGACGCGCCCCCTCGACGGCCTTGCGGACCGCCTCGGACACTTCGTTCGCCTTCCCCGTCGCGAAGCCCACCTTCCCCTGCCCGTCGCCGACGGCGACCAGCGCGTTGAAGGAGAAGCGACGACCACCCTTCACGACCTTCGCGACGCGATTGATCGCGACCACGTTCTCGACGAGATCCGACGCGCCTTCCCCACCACGCGCCTGCTGCTCGCCGCCGCCACGCGGGCCACGGCCGCCATCGCGACCGCCGCCACCCGGGCCCCCTTCACGTCCGCGTCCAGCGCCGCCCCCTCCGGGAGCGCCACGGCCCGCGCCGCCGCCGCCGCGGCCACCACGACCGCCGCCGGGGCCGCCGCGTCCGCCGCGACCACCACCGCCACCTGCAGGGCGCGACCCGCCGGTCGCAGAACCAGTTGTCTCGTTCTCAGCCATTTTCAGAACTCCAGACCGCCCTCGCGGGCGCCATCGGCCAGCGCCTTCACGCGGCCGTGATAACGATAACCCGCGCGATCGAATACCACCTTCGCAATGCCCTGCTCCTTCGCCGCCGCGGCCAGCGCCTTGCCGACCTCAGAAGCCTTCTCGGCCTTCTTCCCGGTCAGCTTGCCATCGCCAATCGTCAGGACGGTCTTCTTGGACACGTCGTCGACCAACTGTGCGTAGATGTGCTTCAGCGAACGGAAGATGACCAGGCGCGGCCGCTCGGCCGTCCCCATGACCCGCTTCCGGATGCGCAGGTGCCGGCGATACCGGAGTTCCTGGCGCGTCTTCGGGATTCCCATGCTACGCATTACTTGCCTCCCGCCTTGCCGGCCTTCCGGCGAATGATCTCGCCCGCGTAGCGCACGCCCTTGCCCTTGTACGGCTCCGGCTTGCGCAGCTTGCGAATCTCCGATGCGATGCGCCCCACGACTTCCTTGTCCGCCCCTTCGACCAGGACCTGCGTCGGCTGCGGCGCGGACAGCTTCACGCCAGCGGGGGCCTTCACCTCAATCGTGTGCGAATATCCTAACGACATCAGCAGGCCGTACGGCTTCACCTCGGCCTTGTACCCGACGCCCGTGATCTCCAGCTGGCGAACGAACCCCTTCGTGACGCCTTCGACCATGTTCGAGACCAGCGTCCGCGTCAGCCCGTGCAGCGCCTTGTGGCGCGACTCGTCCGACGGACGGTTCACCGTGATCTGCCCGTTCTCGTACGCGAGGATCATGTCCGGGTGAAAGACGCGCGACAACTCGCCCTTGGCTCCCTTCACCGTCAGCGCCGAGCCCTTCAAGTCCACCGTCACCCCTGCGGGGACGGGGACGGGATGCTTCCCAATTCGTGACATCGTAGGCTCTCCTTACCAGACGAGGGCGAGCAGCTCGCCGCCGGTGTGCGCCTTGCGCGCATCGGCGTCCGACATCACGCCACGCGACGTGCTCAGGATCGCCATCCCGAGGCCGTTGCGCACGCGCGGAATCTCGCCGACCGCGACGTACTTCCGCAGGCCAGGCGACGACACGCGCTTGAGTTCCCGGATCACCGGCTGCCCGCCGGCATAGCGGAGGATGACGCGCAGCAGCTTGTGCCCCTGCTCGTTCTCCACGTGGCGGTAGTCGGTGATGAAGTTGTTCTGCTTGAGGATCCGCGCGATCTCGGTCTTCACGCGCGATGCCGGCATGTCCACGCGACGGTGCTTCGACCCGCAGGCATTGCGGATCCGCGTGAGCATATCGGCGATCGGGTCAGTCATGCTCATGTAGTTCGCTCACTCTCCTCTCGTATCCGACACCTGCGGACGTGGAGGAATCAGGGGAAAAGAAGACGAGAAGACGGGAGGACCAGAAGACGAGCGCACAGCCTCGCGAGTCCACGGGCGGAGTGTGTACTTCCCACACTCGTCTTCCCGTCTTCCCGTCTTCCCGTCTTCTCACACTACCAGGACGCCTTGCGGACTCCCGGGATCAATCCATTCAGCGCCATCTCGCGGAGCGCGAGGCGCGACAGGCCGAAGTAGCCTTCGTATCCGCGCGCACGCCCGGTCATCGAGCAGCGGTTGCGAATGCGAACGCGCGACGAGTTGCGCGGCATCTTGCGCAGCTTGCTGTACGCCGATTCACGCTCGGCGTCGCCGGTCTTCGGGTTCTTGATGATCGCGAGGAGGGCGCGACGCTTCTCGGCGTAGCGCGCCACCAGCACCTTGCGCTCTTCGTTCTTGACGGTCTTGGACGTCTTGGCCATGGCTGCCTAACGGCTCTGGTGTCTCAGTTGGTGAACGCGACGACGATCGGCTTCTCGTCGCCTCGGAACGGCATCCCCAGCTCGCGCAGCAGCGCGAAGGACTGGTCGTCCTTGTCCGTGGTCGTCACGAACGTGATGTCCATCCCGTGGATCTGGTCGACCATGTCGTAGTTGATCTCCGGGAAGATCATCTGCTCCTTGATGCCGACCGAGTAGTTGCCGCGGCCGTCGAACGAACGGGTGCCGAGGCCGCGGAAGTCGCGGACGCGCGGCAGCGCGCTGTTGACGAATCGGTCCAGGAACTCCCACATCCGGGCGCCACGCAGCGTCACCGCCGCGCCGATCTCCTGCCCCTCGCGGAGCCCGAAGTTGGCGATCGACTTCTTCGCCTTCTTCCGCACCGGACGCTGCCCGGTGATGAGCGCCAACTCCTCGACCACCGAGTCGAGCAGCTTCGGCTGCTTGATCGCTTCGCCCAGCCCGACGTTGATCACGATCTTCGTCAGCCCCGGCACCTGGTGCACGTTGGTCAGCCCGAACTGCTGCATGAGCTTCGGGGCCACCGTCGTCTTGTAATAGCCGTGCAGGCGCGGCGCCGGCACCGGGAGCTTCGCCCCCAGGTGCGGTCCCTTCGGGAGCATCGACTTGCGCTCGCCGCCCTTCCCGCCCGACGCGGACTTGCCACCTGAGGCCGACTTACCGCCGGCCGGGGCTCCGCCCTTCTTTTCCTTGGTTGCCATAGTCTATCGTCCTCGCCTCAGCGGTTACGCGGGATGGCATCCCCGCTCTTGGCGCTGATGCGTTCCTTCGTGCCGTCCGCATCGATCCGGCGACGCACACGCGTCGGCTTCCCACCCTTCGGATCGAGCAACATCACGTTCGAATGATGAACCGGAGCCGGCATCTCGATGATCGCGCTCTGCTCTTCCGCGCGACGCGCCTTCCGATGCCGCTTCACGATGTTGATCCCTTCCACGGTGATACGCCCAGTCTTGGTGAAGACACGGAGCACCTTCCCCTCCTTCCCCTTGTCCTCGCCCCGCATGACGCGCACGGTGTCGCCCTTGGTGATGGGCATCAACACCCGCTCCGCCTTGCGCTGGTGGCGAACCGCCCCCAGGCGCTTGCCGTCGTTCTTGCGATACTTGAGTACGCGCATGTTACAAGACCTCCGGCGCGAGCGAGACGATCTTCATGTACCGCTTCTCGCGCAGCTCGCGCGCCACGGGGCCGAAGATACGCGTCCCACGGGGCTCGCCCTTGTCGTCAATGATCACGACCGCATTCTCGTCGAACCGGATGTAGCTCCCGTCCTTGCGGCGGGTCTCCTTCACGGTGCGCACGACGACCGCCTTCGCGACGTCGGACTTCTTCACCGTGCCGTTCGGGAGCGCGTCCTTCACCGCCACGATCACCTTGTCGCCAAGTCCGGCATACCGTCGCTTGGTCCCACCGAGCACGCGGATCACGAGCGCCTTCTTCGCGCCCGAGTTGTCCGCGACCTTGACCACTGATTCCTGTTGGATCATCGCTCAGTTCTCCTAGCGCGCCCGCTCGACGATCTCGACCACGCGCCACCGCTTGTCCTTCGACAAGGGCCGGGTCTCCATGATGCGCACGGTGTCGCCCATCTTCGCCGAGTTCTCCTCGTCGTGAGCTTTCACCTTCTTCGTGCGCGTCACCATCTTGCCATACATCGGATGCGGGACCCGGCGGTCAATCTGCACGACCACGGTCTTCTGCATCTTGTCGCTCACCACCACGCCCACGCGCATCTTGCGCGCGTTCCGCGGCGACGTCGCTTGCTGTCCGTTATTGGTCATCTCGGCCATGTTCGCTCGTGCTCCTGGCTAGCGCTTGGCCGGTGCGGCCAGCTCACGTTCGCGCAGCACCGTCCGCAGGCGCGCGATGTTCTTGCGGATCGCCCGCAGCTGCAGCGGATCCTCCAGCGGTTCCGTCGCGCTGCGGAAGCGGAGGCGGAAACGCTCCTCCTCCAACTCCGCAATGCGCGCCTGGACGTCCGCCACGGACAGTTCGCGAATCTCTTCAGCTCGCATCGGAATGCGCCTCCTCGCGGACGACAAACTTCGTCTTGACACCCAGCTTGGCCGAGGCCAGCGCCATCGCCTTCTCGGCGATCTCGCGCGTCACCCCTTCCAGCTCGAACATCACACGCCCGGGCTTCACCACGGCCACCCAACCCTCAGGCGACCCCTTGCCCTTCCCCATTCGGGTCTCGGCGGGCTTCTTCGTGATCGGCTTGTCCGGGAAGATGCGAATCCAAACCTTGCCGCCGCGCTTGATGTGACGCGTCATGGCGACACGGCACGCCTCGATCTGCCGGTTGGTCACCCATCCGGGCTCGAGCGCCTGCAGGCCGAAGTGTCCGAAGGAGATCTCGGCGCCACGTTGCGCCAACCCCTTCATCCGCCCCTTGAATTGCTTCCGGAACTTTACTCGCTTAGGACTAAGCATGTCTGTATCTCGTTAGGTCGGCGGCCGGTTATACGCCGGTGCTGTACGTCTTGCCGCGGCGATCCTCGACCACTTCGCCCTTGAAGATCCACACCTTGACCCCAATGGTGCCAAACGTGGTCTTCGCCGTCGACGTGGCGTAATCGATGTCGGCGCGCAGCGTGTGCAGCGGCACCCGCCCCTCGTGGTAGCCCTCGACGCGCGCGATCTCCGCGCCGCCCAGACGGCCACCTGCCTTCACCTTGATCCCCTGCGCGCCCATCCGCATCGCGCTCTGCACCGCCCGCTTCATCGCGCGACGGAACGAGATGCGCTGCGACAACTGGTTCGCGATGTTGTCGGCCACCAACTGGGAGTCGAGCTCGGGACGCTTGATCTCCTCGACATTGATCCCGACCTCCTTCCCCGTCAGCTGCGCCAGCTCGTCGCGCAGCTTGTCCACTTCCGCGCCCTTCTTCCCGATCACCACCCCCGGTCGCCCGGTGTGGATCGTCACCACGACCTTCCCCGGCTTCCGCTCGATGTGGATGTCGGAGATGGCCGCGTGGCCCAGGCGCGTCTTGAGGTACTTCCGCAGCAGCGCGTCTTCCTTCAGGAGCTGCGGGAAGTCACGGTTGGCGTACCAGCGCGACCGCCACTGCTTCGTGATCCCGAGTCGGAAGCCGATCGGATTCGTCTTCTGTCCCATTATCGCGCTCCCTTCTCTGCCACGACGATCTCGACGTGGCTGGTTCGCTTGATCATCGGCGTCGCACGCCCCATTGCAGCCGGCGTCCACCGCTTGAGCTTCGGCCCCTCGTTGATGATCGCCTTCTTCACGAAGAGCGTGTCCACGTCCAGCGACGCGTTCGCGGCCCGAGCCGCCTGCTCCGCATTCGCCACCGCCGACTCGAGCGTCTTCGCGATCTGCACCGCCGCATGCTTCTTCGAGAACTTCAGCAGCGACAACGCATCATTGACCATCATGCCGCGGATCTGGTCGATGACCAGCCGCATCTTGTACGGCGACTGCCGCGCCGTGCGCTGAATCGCGCGTGCCTCGGTAGCCATCGGTTACTTCCCTCCCTTGGACGCGCCCGCCGGAGCCGGCGCCTTCTTGTCCGTCGGACGGTTCCCCGAGTGCCCGCGGAACAGTCGCGTCGGCGCAAACTCGCCGAGCTTGTGCCCCACCATGTTCTCGGTCACGTACACGGGAACGAACTTGTTCCCGTTGTGCACCGCGAACGTGTGACCGACAAAGTCGGGGAGGATCGTGCTCGCGCGCGACCACGTCTTCATGACCTTCTTCTCGTTCCGCGCGTTCATCCCCGCCACCTTCTTCAGCAGCGCCTCCTGGACGAACGGGCCTTTCTTGATGCTACGAGCCATGGAAAACTCTTCGAGTGTCGTTAGGTCAGGCTAGAAGCCGGACTGCGTGGCCTTGCCACGCTTGCGGCCGCGGACGATCAGGCGCTGCGACGGCTTCTTCATGTTGCGCGTCTTCACACCCTCCTTCTTGCCCCACGGGCTCACCACATTCCGCCCGCCGCGCGTACGCCCGCCGTGCGGGTGATCCACCGGGTTCATCACTTCGCCGCGCACCTTGGGACGACGTCCCTTCCAGCGCGACTTCCCGGCCTTCCCCCACGACTGCAGCTCGTGCTCCGAGTTCCCCACCTCGCCAATCGTCGCGAGGCAGCGCTGGTGCACCCGGCGCATTTCCGTCGACCCCATGCGCAGGGTCACGTAGTCGCCTTCCTTCGCCACCACCTCAGCCGACATCCCCGCCGAGCGCGCCATCTGGCCGCCCTTGCCCGGAATCAGCTCGATGTTGTGGACCGACGTGCCTAACGGCACCTCGCCCAACGGCAGCGCGTTCCCCGTGCGCACGTCCGAGCCCGGCCCCGACACCACGCTGTCGCCGACGGCCAGCCCCTTCGGGTGCAGGATGTATCGCTTCTCCCCGTCCGCATACTGCACCAGCGCGATGCGCGCCGAGCGGTTCGGGTCATACTCAATGGTCTGCACGACCGCGACGTCACCGAAGCGGTTGCGCTTGAAATCGATGATGCGGTACTGGCGCTTGTGACCGCCGCCGCGACGGCGCATCGAAATGTGCCCATGGTTGTCGCGACCGCCCGACTTCTTGAGCGGCTCGACGAGCGACTTCTCGGGCGTGCTCCGCGTGATCTCGGCAAAATCCGAGATCGAACGGAAGCGCGTGCCCTTCGTCACCGGCTTGAATTGACGGATGCCCATGCTCGTTTAGCCCTCGAAGATGTCGATCTTGTCGCCCGCCTTGAGCGTCACGATCGCCTTTTTCCAGCTCGGTCGCACGCCCGAGGTCTTCCCCATGCTCCGGCGCGGCTTGCCACGCACGTTGCTGGTCCAGACTCCAGTCACCTTCACGCCGAACAACTTTTCAATCGCCTGTCGGATCGCCGGTTTCGTCGCATCGTTCGCGACCTCGAAGACATACTCCCCCTTGGCCTGGTAGGCCGCCGAGGTCTTCTCGGTGACGATCGGACGGACGACGGTACGGTGCAGCGTCGCCATCGCTTACTCTCCCTTCTTGCGGGCGGACTTCTTCGCCGCCGGCTTCTTCTCGGTGGACGCCGCAGCCGTCTCGGCCTTGGGCGCAGCCTTCTTCGCCGCCGTCTTTGCCTTCGGGGCGCTCTTCGTCGCCGTCTTGGCCGCCGCCTTCGCCGCCGGCTTCGCCGCCGGCTTCGCCTTCTTCGGCGCCGCCGACTCCTTCTCCGCGATCGGGGCCAGCGTGTGGCCGATCGCCGATCCCTCGATCAGCACCACATCGGACCACAGGATGTGATAGACCGAGGCGTCGCTGAACGGCAGCACGTGGACGTTCGGCAGGTTGCGCCCGCTCAGGTGCACGTTCTGCTTCACGCCGTCGGTCAGGACCAGCACCTTCTGCTCGCCCACGCCCAGGCGCTCGATGAGCGCCTTGATGGCCTTGGTGCGCGGCTCGGTGTAGTTGAAGGCGTCGATCACCATCACGGCCCCTTCATTCGCGCGCGCATTGAACGCGCTGCGGCGGGCCAGCGCCTTCACCTTGCGCGGCACGTCCTCGGAGTAGTTGCGGTCCCCGTGCGGGCCGAAGACCGTACCACCGCCCGGCCAGTTCGGGGCGCGCGTCGAACCCTGACGGGCGCGCCCGGTCCCCTTCTGCTTCCACGGCTTCTGGTTGCCACCCGTCACCAGGCCGCGCGTCTTCGTCGACGCGGTTCCCTGACGCTGGTTGGCGAGGTAGGCCTTCACCACCTGGTGCATCACGGGCATGTTCACCGTGCCGTCGAACGTGGTCGACGGGAGGCTCACGCGCTCACGCGCGGTGCCTAACGCGGTAAACGCCGCGGCGTCTCGGCTCGTTTCGGTCGTCTGCTCGGACATGGCTTATCCCTGCTTGCGCACGAGCACGATGCCGTTGGTCGGCCCGGCGATCGCGCCTCGGATGTAGATCAGGTTCCGCGCGGTGTCGATCTTCTCCACGCGCAGGTTCACCTGGGTGTGCCGGTCCGTCCCGTAGTGGCCAGGCATCTTCTTCCCCTTGATGACGCGCGAGGGGTCGGTGCCCGGCGAGATCGAACCCGGCTTGCGGTGCTTCGTGTTGCCGTGCGTGTTGGGACCGCCGCCGAACCCGTGGCGCTTCACCACGCCCTGGAAGCCGCGTCCCTTCGTCGTGCCGGTGACCTTCACATACTCGCCGACCGTGAAGATCGTCGCATCGATCGTGTCGCCCGCCTTGTAGGTCGGAACCTCCGTCCCCTTCGGCGCATCGTCCAGTCGGAAGGCGCGCAACACGCGCGGCGGCGCCGAGAGCCCCGCCTTCGCCGCGTGGCCGAGTTCGGCCTTGCTGGCGCGACGACCACGCGGGTCTCGCTCGCCCTTCTTCGACTCCCGACGCACCCGCTGCGAGCCGTAGCCCAGCTGCACAGCGCGATAGCCGCTCTTGTCGTACTCGTTCTCCAGCACCTGCACCACCGGGTTGGGCTTCGCCTCCACCACGGTGCAGGGGATCTGCTGACCCTGCTCGTTGAAGATCTGGGTCATCCCCAGCTTCTTGCCAATGATGCCTAACATGAATTCCTCTCGTGAAGTCGCGGTCCGGGTGGCCAGTCAGCACACCGCGTTTGGGTGACCGTTGGACTTGTTGGTGCTGACGGGGAATCGGGTGCCGGGATCGACTCTCGTCTTCCCGTCTTCTCGACCTCCCGTCTTCTGCAGTTAGTTGACCTTGATCTCGACGTCCACGCCCGCCGGGAGATCCAGCTTGGTGAGCGCGTCCACCGTCTGCGCGCGCGAATCGAGGATGTCGATGACGCGCATGTGCGTCTTCAGCTCGAACTGCTCGCGCGACTTCTTGTCCACGTGCGGCGAGCGCAGCACGGTCCAGCGACGCGTCTTGGTCGGGAGCGGAATCGGCCCCGAGACCTGCGCGCCCGTCTTCTCCGCCGTGCGCACGATGTCCCCGGCGGCCTGGTCGATCACCGCGTGGTCAAAGGCCTTGAGGCGAATGCGAATACGTCCAGCCATATCTATCGAGTGGTTAGAAGACGAGAGGACGAGAAGACGAGAAGCGCAGGGCGACGCAGCATCTCGTCTTCCCGTCTTCCCGTCTTCTCGTCTTCTTCATTTAGGCGAGGATCTTGGTCACGACGCCAGCGCCGACCGTACGCCCACCCTCACGGATGGCGAAGCGGAGCTGCTCTTCCATGGCGATCGGCGTGATCAGCTCGATCGTCATCTGGATGTTGTCGCCCGGCATCACCATCTCCGTCCCGCCCGGGAGCTCGATCGAGCCCGTCACGTCGGTGGTGCGGAAGTAGAACTGCGGACGGTATCCCTTGAAGAACGGCGTGTGGCGGCCGCCCTCTTCCTTCGTGAGGACGTAGACCTCGGCCTCGAACTTCGTGTGCGGC
>ERZ795044.1477-NODE-1477-length-21211-cov-6.000189_pt1 | contig 21211 bp, 29 predicted proteins | sample MGYA00375128_ERZ795044 | MGnify/ENA primary metagenome ERZ795044 (study PRJEB30173, sample SAMN05720213) | anaerobic digester metagenome | isolation source: active sludge of municipal wastewater-treating anaerobic digesters | place: USA | collected 2014-12-22 ... | reverse complement strand
CAACTTCGAGTACAACCGCGACGGCGAGCGCATCCTCCACCCGCTGTTGGGTGCCGCTGCGCTGGTGCTGTTGATCGCCTGCGGCAATGTAGCTGCACTGCTTCTTCTGCGCGGTCTCGGACGCCGGCAGGAGTACGCCGGGCGAGCCGCCCTCGGGGTCGGCCCGGCCGGGCTCTTCCGCCAGGCCTCCACCGAAAGCCTCTTGCTCGCTCTCGCTGACGGAGCACTCGGAGCGGGACTTGCGTTCGGTCCCTCACCGGACCGGCGTCAATAATCACATGGGGTCTCTGGCGACCGAAAATCCCCGCCTGATGGAAGAGGTCTTTGCGATTCTGAAGAAAGAAAAACTTTTCTTCCTCGACAGCTTCACGAATCAGAATAGTGTCGCGGCCGAAGTGGGGGAGCGCGTCGGACTTCCGGTCCTTCGGCGGGACGTCTTTCTTGATAACGTGGATGCGCCGGAGGCCATCCGGGGAAAGATCCGGGAGACGGCCCGGATCGGGCGCGAGAAAGGTTATGCGATCGGGATCGGGCATTATCACCCCAATACACTGACGGTTTTGGCGGAGGAAATTCCCAGGCTGGAGCGGGAAGGCTTTGAAATGGTCCCTCTGGCGAAACTGGTGAAAGAAGGCAAACGGGCGCACCGCCGGTTTTGAAAACCGGTTTGACGCGGAAATCCGGCGGTGGTACACTTACTGTAGGTATTTACAGTGATTACTGTAGATTCAAACAGTGAGGAGAAGCGATGCTGAGCCTGAAGTCCAAGATTACCCAGGAAGTGCTGGGCTATTTTATGCTGCATGAGACCTCCGAAATGTACGTGAACGAAATGGCCCGGCATCTTCATCTGGACAGCGGAAATCTGACCCGGAAGCTCAGAGGACTCGCGATGGAGGGCGTTCTGAAGAGCGAGGCAAAAGGGAATCTTCTCTATTATTCCTTGAACCGGTCTTTCCCCTTGCTGAAAGAATACCGCAGGATTGTTCTCAAGACCGTCGGGTTCGAATACGGCCTGAAAGAGGCGCTCCGGCAGGTGAAAGGGCTTCGGAAGGCGATTTTATTCGGTTCCTACGCGCAGGATAAAATGGATGTGGCCAGCGATATCGATCTTCTGGCCGTCGGGGAGCATAATTCGATCGATCTGCACCGGAAAATCGCGGAGTTTCAGCGAAAAATGGAACGGGAAATCAATGTTATCAATATGGGCTATGACGAATATGAACGGCGGAAACAGCAGAACGATCCCCTGTTGAAATCAATCTACCGCAAAAAAAGGATACAACTCCTATGAATAAATTCGAAAAAAAGTTCTTTCAGCGGTTTGAATTTACCGAAGCCCAGATCGAGCGGTATTTCGCGAACGCCCTTCGGGACCTTGAAATCGCCCGGCAGGACCCTTTCCTGGAGGTCCGGTTTACGTATTGCTATCAGGCGCTGCTCAAAGGAGGGATCGCTCTGATCGCGAAAGCGGCTCAGGTGAAAGTTCGAAGCATCCCCGGACATCACATCAAGATCTTGGAAAAAATGAGCGAGTTACTGCATGAATCCGATATCCTGACGATGGGGAACGCGCTCCGGATGAAAAGGAATTTCGATCTTTACGGAGGAGGGGAATCGTTTACCGAAAAGGAGGCGGCGGATTATTTTGAATTTGTTGAACGGGCTTTGAATAGGATTGAAAGGGAATTACGCAAGAAATGAAAAGGCTTTCGGCGAAAGAGTTTGCGGTGCTGTGCGGGCCGGCGTTATTTGCGTTTTTTCTTGTGCAGCGGCCCGTTTGGATTTTTGCGGAATCGGGAGGGATTTCGAGCACATTAAGTGCCGGGGATATTCAGCTCGCCGATTCGTCGCTGAAAAAACTATCGCCTTTGATTGAGACGAAAAAGACGGACGGGACGCTTGCCGTGATGACGTTTGAAGAATTGTTCTCCCCGTTGGATGAGCGGGAAAAAGCTTTTTTTGAAAAGATTCAATCCCTTCAACCGGGGGCTTTCGGGGTCCGGACCCCGTATCTCGGAACGGAAAGCGATTTTTCGGGCCTGGTGCCGCTCGAGAAGCAGCCGATTCTCAGACAAGAGGGGATCACTTGCCTGGACACGCAATATCTGCCGGCGGAAGTTTATGAAGCTTATGCCCGGATGATGGAGGCGATGCGGAAAGATCTTGGGAAAATTCTGTACGTGGAATCCGGGTTCCGGTCTCCCGCCTACCAGCTTTACCTTTTTGTATTTTATCTGCCTCGGCATGGCTATTCTTTGGAGGATACGGCGAAATGGAATGCCTTGCCGGGTTATAGCGAGCACGGGTGTTTTGCGAGACAGGCGCTGGATTTGATCAATGAAGAAGGTGTGAACGGAGACGAGAGCGTGGAATCTTTCGAGCTCCTTCCCGAATACCAGTGGCTGATCCGGCATGCCTCAGAATATGGTTTTTATCTTTCCTACCCGAAAGGAAATCCCGCGGGAATCAATTTTGAGCCATGGCATTGGCATTACGGGAAAACCGGAAGCGTCTGATTGTCCGCGTTTCATTTTTTGCTTGTTTTCGGTTTTACGCCTGGCATGAGCGGAAAAGTTTGCTATAATTTTCTGTGACATCAAAAAACGGTAACCCAACTCAGCGTGGAGGGGACTGAAATGAGCGGCAAAACGTCAGGGTCGAAAATACAAGTCGAGAAACCGGATCCGAAGAAACTGGAGGATCTCGGCGTGAAGAGCTGGCCGGTGTGGACCAAAGAGGTTTCGGTTTTCGATTGGCATTACGATGAGCCCGAAGTTTGTTATTTTTTAGAAGGTGACGTGACGGTCAAAACGGCGGACGCGGAGGTGTCTTTCGGGAAAGGGGATTTGGTCACTTTTCCGGAAGGATTGGATTGCACTTGGCGTGTCAAAAAGGCGGTCCGGAAGCATTACCGCTTCGGTTGATCCGACGACCCGAAAAATTCCGGGGAATAACGGATCAAGCCACCGGATAAATAGGAGCATGAGTAAGCTTGATAACAACGCAAAATAACGGAAAGGAGAAATATCGGTAATGGCGGATCAAGCGAAAAAAAAGATTCTTTTGATTGATGATGACCCGTATTTCAGGGAAAAACTCGAACGCGCTTTGGAAAAAGAGGAATGCTATTCGTTGGATGTGATGACCGGCCTCGAGGGGGTTTTGGACCGGGTCCGGGAGACCACTCCCAGTTTGGCGCTGATCAGCGCTGATTTTGAGGGGATTGAAACGCTTTGCGCGGAGTGGTTCAAGGACCGGCAGACCCGCAGAACCGCTTATTTGATGTTGCTTTACCAAAACCGGCCGGAAAACCTCGTGGCCTGGTACCAGAAATTAGGGGCGGTCGGATATGTCTCTAAAATCCTTCTCGTTTCCGTTTTGGAAGCGATCAATCAGTATTTTATCGATGCGGGGGATTGATTTGGGCTCTTCCCGGAAGAGAATACGATGAAAAAGCGGAAACTTTCCGCGGGAATGAAGTGCCGCGCGAAATCGGGCGTCAAAAATACCGGAGGCCGGGGAAAAGGATTGATTCTGGTCTTTACCGGTAACGGGAAGGGCAAGACAAGCGCGGCTTTGGGAACCGCCATGCGATACGCGGGGTGGGGGATGCGCGCGTGCATGGTTCAGTTTGTCAAAGGAACGTGGAAATGCGGGGAGAATGCCGCGGCCCGGAAGTTGTCGCCTTATTTTGAAATCAAAGCGCTGGGAGCCGGTTTCTTCCGGAAGGGAGAGGATCCCACGCGTCATATTAAAATGGCCCGGAAGGCGTGGGAATGGGGTCGGATCCGCATGATGAGCGGACGGTATGATCTTGTGATTTTCGATGAAATCAATTGTGCGATTCAGTGCGGTTTTCTGGACATCGGCAAAATAGTGGACGCGTTGGGAAAGAAACTCCCGAAGGTGCATGTGATTCTGACCGGCAGGGAGGCTCACCCGCGAATACTCCGTATGGCGGATTTGGTGACGGAAATGAGGGAGATTAAACACCCGTTTCGGCAAGGGGTTTTGGCTCAAAAGGGAATCGATTTTTAACTTGTTCTGAGGCGCAGAGCTTGATTGATGAGTGATGTAAACGAATTGAGCATATTAGTCGGGAAATACGAGAAACACATGTTTGTGTGTACCGGTACGCGTTGTTCTCCAGGAGCGGGAGGGACGTTGTATCCGATTCTTAAAAAGAAGTTGGAGGAGCGAGGACTTTACCGGGCCGAAACGAAGGGGCCGGTTAAGAGGAGCCAAAGCCCTTGTCTGGGGATTTGCAAAGGGGGGCCGATCGTTCTGGTGTATCCGGAAGGGGTCTGGTACGGCGGGGTTTCTCCCGAGATGTTGGACCGCATTATCGACGAACATTTGATCGGCGGAAAGCCGGTTCGGGAGTACCTGTTTCACGTTTTGGCACGGGAGTAAGTCCGAGTAGAGGACTTCTTTCACATTTGCCGTATTTCGGGGAATCGGGAAAATCTCAAGGAACGGTCGGAAAAGCCGAAATAAGAACTAAGATATTTAGGCGGTTGAATTGACAATGAGAGGCAGGCAGTCCATGGATGATAGAAAGCAGAAAGGGATGCTCCCGTCGCAGGATCCCGAAATCAATGAAGGAAAATTTTTTGCCGTTGTGGGTTATGTTTCGATACTTTGCTTTGTACCGCTTCTTCTCAAAAAAGAGAACAAATTTGCTCTTTTCCACGGCAAACAGGGGCTGGTTTTGTTTGTTTTGGAGGTTGCCGCGGGAATTCTCCGGGGAGTTCCGGCTGTGGGAGACGTGGTTTTTGCCTTGGCTTCCGTGATTTGCGGAATCCTTTCCCTGGTCGGAATTCTTAAGGCATTGATGAACGAGTACTGGGAGATGCCGCTAGTCTATGAGGTTTCACAGAAGATTTCTCTCTGACGTTAGATCCGTCAAAATCCGCGGCGGATCAAATTTAAGCGGTGAGTTACGTTTCGCAATATTGCGCGTTCATTTAACTTTGACGGAGTGAGAAGAAAGGGGTAAAATGCGTGCGGTAACGGTGCCTAAAATGTCATTGCGAAGAGACACGGTTGAGGAAATAGAGAAAATTTGGAGCGTCATTTTAAATCCCGTGACGGGAGAGATGGCGAAGGACAGAGCCGTCAGAATCCTGTCGGAGGTTTTTTCCTTTTCGGACGAGGAATCCCGCGAATTGGTCCAGAATGCCCCCGTTATTCTATTTGAAGATCTTCCCCGCGAGCAGGCCCAACGGGTGATCGATTGCCTTCACCGGAAGGGTCTGGAGTTGCTCATGACCGACAGCCTTTTGCAGAAGCGGAAATGTTTCCGCGCGGTTTGGTTTGAAGGCCCCCGGTTTAATTTTCTCGAAGAAGAAACGCTGATCCCCGAAATAAAACTCCGGGAAGAGGACCATAAAGTCCTGGACCCCGGGGAAGCGATTGCCCATATCCGGGAAGAATTGAACGGTAACGGCGCTTCGATTCGCCGCGAAAGCCGCGCCGAGGGCGCTATGGATTTCAAGCGAAAATATGAAATGCTGCTGAGGGAACACAATTTGTTGGGGGAAGAACGGTTGATTCAGGACCGAAAGATCGAGACGCTTGAAAAAGAAGTCCGCCTGCTGAGGGAGAAAGAAAATTGTTTCGTCGCGGATCTGAAGATCGTTCAGACGGAAAAAGAGACTCTTCGCCAGGAACTCGACGCGCTGGATGTCCGGAACGAACTTTTGACGAAACAGATTCATGAGCATCAGCAGACACTGACCAGGTTTTCCGCGTTAGAAACGAGCGAAAAAGTCCTTAAGGAACGATTGGATTCGCTGCTGGCAGAATATGCCGATACGGAAAAATCATGGGCATCCAAGCTTTCTCAGGCCGAGCACGAGAAGAAACAGCTTGAGCAGGACTGCGAAAACCTGAGGGCTTCGGTCAAGGACTTGCACCTGAAACTTGGTGAAGCGGAGCGGAGGCAGGAAGAGCTTGTGTCGCGGGAGGCTCTGACGTGGTGCGAGCGGGCCCTCAAAGATTTGGTCAGAAGGCAGGAAGAGCTTGAAGGGGACATCCGCGACCGGGAAAAGCTCCTGAAGGGAATCCTTTCGGAACAGGAAAAGCTTGAGCAGGAAATCCTCCGATTCAGAAAATTCAGAAATTCGGCATGACGCATTGAACGTCAGAATTTTTTCGGCTTCGATTTTTTTCTCCGCGGCGCTTTGTGTTGCCGGGTGTTCCCGCCATTCGGTTCTGATCCCTCCCATTTCGGATGCACAGAGCGCTTTTTACGAAATTCGCGAATTGCATGAAAAGGACAGGAGCCGGGAAGTCCTGTCGAAGGGGGATGCTTTTCTGAAGGCGGATCCTCCCGAGGAGCTTGCGTGCTGCGTCCGGTACTACCTGGCGTATCATTTCGAGCGTCTCGGACGGATAGAGGAAGCAAAGAAAGAATACCGGGGAATTGTACGGCGCCATCCGAAAAGCGGATGGGCGATGCTGGCCGAAAGCCATTTGAGGACAATGGAGGATTGAAAGATATCGGGAAAGGGATTCCGTGATGGGAAAGATTGAAGTCGTTTTATCAAAGATCAAAGTTGACGAGAATCGCAACGAACAGATTATCGTCTTCAAAGAAAAAGAGGGCAGCCGGTTTTTGCCCGTGGTGATCGGGATTGCGGAAGTCAACGCCATTAAATTGAAATTGAGCGGCATCAATCCCCCACGCCCTCTGACTCACGATCTTTTGCTCAGCTCAATTCAAAGTCTCGGGGCGAGTTTGAAATACATTTTGATCGATAAGCTGGAGAATAATACTTTCTACGCCAAGCTGATTCTGGCGCGGAACGGCGAAGAGGTGATCGTCGACGCAAGACCTTCCGACAGCGTAGCGCTTGCTTTGCGGGCCGATGCGGCCATTTTTGTCGCGGAGGACGTTTTAAATAAAGCCAGTCTGTCCTGACCCTTCGTATGGTTTCGATTCGGAAACAAAAATTTCCGGAATTTTCGGATTCCTTCCGCATTCCTACCTCTAAAAACTTGATTCCCATCATGGAAAGTTTTAGAATGACTCCCGATGTGAAATTATTTTGAAGATTCTGATTGCGAGCGGGATCCGGGAAAGGGGGCGAGGGGAAATGAACGAAGGCAACCATTTCGATAAGCATATTCAGGAACTTATGCTGGTACTCAAAAAGCTATTGAAATCCCAAAAGATCGGGAAACAAGATCTCGCCGGTTATTTGGACAAAAAGAACGTCAATCTCAATCTCTGTTTCTTTAACTTCCTGCCGATGAGCGAGGAAGATTTGGCGGATTTGGAATTTGAACTCCAGGAAGGCGGGGAGGACGAACCTCTTTCCGAAGAAAACGAGCTTAAATTCGAGCTTTCCAAAAAAGATATTGAGTTTTTGAAAAAAAACGGTCTCGCTTTCTGACGACTTATCTGCCGCGCATGCCACGGGTCAGACCCGTATCCGATTTTTAGCGAAGGGGATTTCTCTTTTTTTGTGCCGAAGGGGAAAACAACGGCAAAATTATCCGGGAGATCAGAATGAAACGATGGACGCTTAAAATTGCCTGCATTCAGATGAATTCGGGCGAGGATGCTCTGAAGAATTGCGCGAAGGCCACCGCGATGATCCGGAATGCACGCAAAGACGGAGCGGAATTGGTTTGTTTGCCGGAGGTGTTTAATTTCCGGGGGGCGAAAAAACGGATTGCCGCGAATGCCGAATCTTTATCCGGCCGTTGGATACGTAGTTTCCGGGCGTTGGCGAAAGAAGAGAAGGTGTCTATTCTTCTAGGGAGCTTTCTGGAGAAAAGCAACCGCCCGGACCGTTTTTACAATACTTCCGTTTTGATTTCAAAAGAAGGACGACTGGCCGCTTTTTACCGCAAAATACATCTTTTTGAATTGGCGGGATCCGGTTCGTTGAAAGCTTCTGAGGCACGGTATATTTTGCCCGGCAGAGAAGTAAAGGCATGCCGCCTGTCCGGGATTCCATTCGGGTTTTCAATTTGTTATGACCTCCGGTTTCCGGAGCTGTTTCGAAAGCTTTCCGCGAGAGGTGTTTGCGCTATTTTTGTTCCTTCGAACTTTACGGACTATACGGGCAGGGCACATTGGGAAGCTCTTTTGAGGGCCCGTGCCATTGAAAATCAGCTGTATATACTGGCGCCGGCTCAGTCCGGAAAGGATCCCGGAACGGGGATGAAAAGCCACGGCAACAGCATGATCGTTTCACCTTGGGGAGATATTTTGGCGAGAGCCGGTCGAGACAGTGAAGAGATTGTTTTCGCAACTCTCGGTTCCGAAATCATTTGCGAAGTTCGGCGAAAAATCCCGGCTCTGAAATCGAGGGGGGCAATCTGAAATAATTGATACTGTGAAGAGTTTTTCCGACCCAGTGACTTTAAATAAATTCGATCAAGGAAATTGACATTTAAGATATTGTCTCATATAATACCGCCTCTTTTTGAAGAGAGGACTAGAAAATCATGTATGCAATTGTGAAAGCAAAGGATAAGCAATACCGTTTGGAAGCGGGAAATATTCTGGAAGCGGAGAATTTGACCGTTGAAAAAGGGAAAGAAATTACTCTGACCGACGTTCTTTTGATCGGGGACGGAGACAAAATAACCGTGGGACAGCCGGTCATTAAAGGCGCTTCGGTTCTCTGCGAAGTTTTGGATAATGTTCAGGGTAAGAAAGGGCTTGCCTTCAAATTCCGGCGCCGTGAAAGCTACCGCAAACGGCGGGGGTTTCGTCAATTGCTGACAAGGATTAAAGTTAAGGAAATCACGCTTCCGAAATAAGTTTGAAGGGATTTTGAAATGGCACACACAAAAAGTCAGGGAAGTTGCAGTAACGGGCGCGATAGTAACGCACAGCGCTTGGGGATCAAGGCTTACGGGGGAGAAAAGGTCCTTGCGGGAGCCATTATTCTCCGTCAGCGGGGCGCGCGTTTTAAACCCGGCCGGAATGTGGGCATGGGGAAAGACGACACGCTTTATGCGTTGATCAACGGAAAGGTGCAGTTCAATCCTAACCGTGTTGTGAATATCCTTCCTTTAAATTGAGGATTCACTCTTTTCAGGAACATTTCAAGCATTGCGCGTTTTCTTATTGCGGGAATGATTCCGTAAGAGTCCCTTCATTTCCGTCCGTTTTTCTATTCCAATTTTTACCGGCAGGCGAGGACTCTTTTCGTCAACGGTTATCCTTTTTCCGGAAAATTCAGGGTTTAAGGGTAAAGGCGGGGATTTTATGATTTTCATCGATGAAGTGACGGTTCAAGTCCGGGCGGGTAGCGGCGGAAAAGGATGCGAGAGCTATTTCCGGAGAACGGACCGGAAAATGGTTCCGAACGGCGGAGACGGAGGGAAAGGAGGGGATGTCATCGTCCGTGCGGATCGAAATGTCACAAGCCTTTATCCTTTTATCCTAAACAAACATTATCAGGCGGAATCCGGGCATCAGGGGAGCAGCAATCAGAAAAAAGGCCGAGACGGAAAAAATTTAATTCTTCGAGTCCCCTGCGGCACGACTGTTTTCAACAAGCCGGAGAATCTTCTGATCCGGGATCTCGTTTCCGATGAGGAAGAAGTGGTTGTTCTGAAAGGCGGGAGAGGCGGGACCGGAAATGCCCATTACGGCCGGGAGGCGACGGAAGGGGAGCGGGGCGGCAATCTGGATATCACCCTGAGCGTTCGCTTGAGCGCGGATATTGTTTTTGTGGGGGCACCCAATTCCGGGAAATCCTCGCTGCTGAGGTATCTGACGCACTCGAAGGTGAAGGCCGAAAGTTATCCGTTTTCGACCCAGGCGCCTCACCTCGGCATTTATGAAACGACGGATTTCAAGACAATGACACTTTGCGAATTGCCGGCACTGATTCCGGGATCTTCGAAAGGGAAGGGGCTCGGAAATCATTTCCTGAAGCACCTGGAGAGGGCCAGGTTGGTGTTTTTGATGCTGGAGCCTTTAAAAGATGGTTTTGATCCGGAGATGGATTATAATAATCTCCGCGAAGAAATTGCCGCGTTCAATACGGAATACGCAAATATCCCCCATGTGGTGGTGATCGCGAAAGAGGATGATCCGATGGTCGAAGAATTTTTCAGAAATCACAAAGCGGAATTTCCCGTTCCGTGTTTTTTTATTTCAACGCAGAGCGGAAAGGGAGTGGACGCCTTAATGAGGGAGGCGCTGAGGCGCTTGAATCGTGACGCATAAACAGAAGATTCTAAGACGCGTCGTCGTGAAAGTCGGGACGAGCATTCTGACGGATCGTAGCGGCCAATTTTCCAAAGAACGGGCCGAGAAACTTTGTGTCCAGATTCTGGAGGCTTTGAAAATGGGCCGTGAGATCGTGCTCGTCAGTTCCGGCGCGATTGCAAGCGGCATGGATGTTCTCGGTCTGAAAACGCGGCCGAAAGAGCTTCCTAAGCTGCAGGCCTGCGCTGCGGTCGGACAGGGGAAACTCATGCGTGTTTATGAGGAGTTTTTCGCGAAACGGGGATTCCATACTGCCCAGGTTTTGTTGACGAGAGACGGCGTGGAAGACCGGGAGCGTTATTTGAACGCGCGAAACACCCTTCAAACGCTTTTGAGAATGAAAATCCTTCCGATTGTGAATGAGAATGATACCGTCGCGACCGAAGAGATCCGTTTCGGGGATAATGACACGCTGTCCGCTTTGGTTGGTTCACTGGTGGAAGCTGATTTGCTTCTCATTCTGTCGGACGTCGAAGGATTCTACCGGCGGGACAAAACATTGGTCAAAAAAGTGGAGACCGTGCATCAGATCCATCAGGACCTCCGGAAACACCTGTTTCAAAATAAACGTGAAAAAACAACCGGCGGGATGGAAACCAAACTGGAAGCCGCCCGTTTCTTGATGCAGGCGGGAATTCCGATGGTGGTCGCAAACGGATCGGACGAGCATGTCCTTGCCAAAATCCTGGAAGGCAAAGACGTGGGGACCTGGTTTTCCGGGGTGCCGGAGCGGCGGGCCCAAAAGAAGAACTGGCTTGCGTTCTCGAAAACATCCGGAGATATTCATGTGGATGCCGGAGCCCGAAAAGCTCTCGCGGAAGGAGGCAAGAGTCTTCTTCCTTCCGGAATTGTCCGGATTTCCGGCGAGTTCGGAATCGGCGCAATTGTCCGTGTTTTGGATGCCGACGGCGTGTTGATTGCCAGGGGGCTGACGAATTATTCATTCGAAGAGCTGGACAAAATTAAAGGGCTGAAGACGCAGGAAATTCATAAAGCCTTAGGGTATAAATATTACGACGAAGTGATCCACCGGGACAATCTTGTCATCGTGTGAATCGGGGTTTTTTTGAAAGCGGAAAATGACAAATAATCGTTTCAAACAATATGCAAAAGGGATCGCCGGACGGGCGCGCCAAGCGTCTTTTGAGATGGCTAACCTTTCGGCGAAAGCTAAAAATAAGATCCTGTTTCAAGTCGCCGGGGCCCTGCGGAGGGAGAAAGCTTTTCTTTTGAAGGAGAATTCCAGGGATGTTTTCGCCGGCCGGAAAGCGGGCCTTTCTTCTTCGCTACTGGACCGCCTGACCCTAAATGAAAAAAGGATTGAAGATATGGCGGCTTCGCTTGAGGCGGTTGCGAAACTTCGGGATCCCGCGGGCGAAGTAATCGAGAGATGGAAACGACCTAACGGGTTGCGTATTTCAAAAGTCCGCGTGCCGCTGGGCGTGATCCTGATCATTTATGAAGCCCGGCCGAATGTCACGCAGGAATGTGCGGGGCTTTGCATCAAAAGCGGCAATAGCGTTATTTTGAGGGGCGGACGGGAGGCGTTTTATTCCAATAAGGCAATTGCGAACCTTTTCAGAAAAGTGCTTCGCTCGAACCGGGTTTCTCCGGACGGCGTGATTCTTGTCGAGCGCCTGGATTATGAAATTGTGGACGAGCTGCTCAAACGGCAGGAGGAAGTCAATCTGGCCATTCCGCGGGGCGGCGAAGCCCTGATCCGTCGGGTTGTTGCGACGGCGAGAATTCCTGTGATCAAACATTACAAAGGTGTCTGCCATGTGTATGTCGACCGATCCGCAGACATGCGGATGGCGACGGAGATTGCCTTCAATGCCAAATGTCAGCGCCCGAGTGTTTGCAACTCCATGGAAACGCTTTTGGTGCATCGGGGGATTGCGAAAAAATTTCTGCCCTTACTGGTGCGGGAACTGAAGTCTGTAAAATGCGAGATCCGGGGATGTGCGGAGACCTGTCGCATTATTCCGGAAGCCAAAAAGGCAACCGAGCGGGATTGGTATGAGGAATACCTGGATTACATCCTTGCCGTTCGTGTGGTCCGAAGCGTCGATGAAGCGGCCCGTCACATCCGGAAATATGGTTCCGCGCATACCGACGCGATTGTGACCCGGACCCCGAAAAATGCGGAACGATTTGTTCAGCTGGTGGATTCTTCGTCGGTGATGGTGAATACCACGACCCGTTTTTCGGACGGTTTCCAATATGGGTTTGGGGCCGAGATCGGAATTTCGACGGACAAAATTCATGCCCGGGGACCGATGGGGCTTGAAGGATTGACGTCGTACAAGTATGTAGTTGAGGGAAACGGTCAGCTCAGACAGTGAATCTTCCGGGGAGAGATTCCTGCACCCCGGTTTCTTGAAATTCAACCGAAGAAATAGGGCGGAACGGGTATGCGGATTGGAATCTTGGGCGGGACATTTGACCCGATTCACCGGGGGCATCTTCGCCTGGCCGAAGAGGCGAGGAAGAAGCTTCTCCTGGACCGTGTCTTCTTTGTACCGGCTTATCTGGCGCCTAACAAAGCCGGGATTTCCGATAAAATCACCCCGGCAGGGATTCGTTACGCGATGGTTTTTGCGGCGGTTAGGAAATATCCTTCCTTTAAAGTCCTGGACGTGGAAATCCGGAAGAAAAGAAAGGTCTTTACCATCGAAACCCTTCGTCAACTGCGGCGGAAGTTTCCGGGCAAGCACGAATTTTTTCTTCTGACGGGGGGTGACAATCTTTCGATCCTCGATACCTGGAGAGATGTCCGGGGGATTATGAGGCTTGCCCGTTTCGTGATTGCCCGGCGTCCCGGCTATCGGAAAGAGCGCGTCCCTCCCGGGATTGTTTGGCTTCCGATCCGTTCGCTTAAGGTATCCGCTTCCAAAATCAGAACCAGCGTGAAAGCCGGCCGGTCCGTCCGGCACTGGGTTCCCCGTGAGGTTGAAACATTTATCCGGGAGAAAGGTCTTTACCGAAGCTCCGGCGGGAAAGGAAATGGCCTCTGATGCTTTCCCTGCATGAGATTTTTGTCGTTTTAATTCTGCTCATCGCATCCGCTTTTTTTTCGGCGGCCGAGACAGCCATTTTTTCGCTTTCGCCCATCGAGCGGAGACGAATCCTTCAGGCGCATCCCAAAAAAGGAAAAATCGTTCAATATCTGCTCGAACGGCCCCGGAGGACGCTGATCACCATTTTGATCGGCAATAACCTTGTGAATATTCTCGGGAGCGCGGTGGTTTCGTTGCTTGCGATTCGTTTTTTCGGGAAATTGGGAGTCGGGGTGGCGATCGCGCTGTTTACGGTCCTTTTGATTATCTTCGGCGAGATTATTCCCAAAGCCCTTGCCGTACGGCACAATGAACGGATCAGCTCGGGTATGGCATATGCCCTCCATTTCATCGCGAAAATTCTGTTTCCGATCCGGGAGGCGGTGCGTTGGATTACGGATTGGACCCTGTCATTCTTGGTCCGGGAGAAAGTCCGCGAGACGGACCGGATTTCAGACCGGGAACTGCAATCCCTGATTCAAATCGGAGCCGAAGAAGGCGTGCTGGACCAGGATGAAGCCAAGCGGCTCTCGAAGCTTTTTGAATTGGGGGAGCGGAGCGTCAACGAAATTATGACTCCCCGGACGGAAATGATCGCTTTTGATATCCAGCAATCCCGGGATGATCTTGAATTTCTGCTCCGGAATTATCACTACACGCATATCCCGGTTTACCAGGAGAATCTGGACAATATTTTGGGCGTGATTTTTGCGCAGGAGGTTATGTTGTATTCCGAACGGAGCATCCGGCAATTATTGAGAGATCCCTACCATGTCCCGGAAACCAAGAGAATCGATGAACTATTGTTCGAAATGAGAAAAACCAAAGTCCACTGTGCGCTTTGTGTGGATGAATACGGCGGGACGGCCGGCCTGGTGACTCTGGAAGATATCCTCGAAGAAATCTTCGGCGAAATTTACGATGAGTACGCCCAGGAGGAAAAGAAAGTGGCCCGGACGGGGAAAGACGAATGCCTGGTGGACGGATTGATTCTGCTTAAAGATTTCAATGAGATCATGGGGACCGAGTTTGTTTCGGAAGGATCCGAGACGTTGGGTGGATTTATTTTTGAGCAGCTCGGAAGGATTCCGAAGCTGAAGGAAGCGGTTAAAATCGGTCATTTTATTTTCGAGGTGCGGGAACTGGATAAGCAGCGCATTGCCAAGATTTTTGCGAAGAAGGTGGTCTGATGTCAACCCTTTTGGTGATCGGCATTTGTCTTTTTCTCTCGGCCCTTTTTTCGGCCTCCGAAATGGCGTTTGTCTCTTCGAATAAATTAAAACTCCGGGAATGCCTTCGGGAGAAAAAGCGAGAAGCGTTTATTTTGCAGGGTTTCTACCGGAACCCGAGGAATTTTCTCGCGGTCGTTTTAATCTGCAATAATCTCGTCAACATTACCGTTGTTGCGCTGGCAACCTATTTTGCGAAGGAATCGTTCGGGATTGAAAACGAGTGGCTGATTACTCTGGCTTTGGCCCCGCTTCTGATTATTTTTGCGGAAACCGTTCCGAAGGCCTACGGGCGGCAACGCGCCAATCAGATGATTTATCAGATTGCGCCGGTTTTGAATTTCTTCTACCGCCTGCTGAGTCCGCTCAGCCGTTTTCTCATCGGATTCGGAGACTTTCTCCTGAGGAGGATCGGGGGAAGCGAGAAGAAAACCCCGTTTGTGACCAAAGAAGAGTTTACTTATGTGATCGAAGAAAGCACGCGGCAGGGGGTGATTTCAGACGAGGAAAAACGCCTGGTGGAGATCATCCTGAATTTCGAGAGGATACGGGTCGGGGAGGTGATGACGCCCCTGCGGGATGTGCCGCATATCGAAATCACGAAAAATGTCTGGGACCTGAAAGATTTGGCCCGGAAGACAAATAAGCCGTTTATCCTGGTCTATGAAGAAATTCCGTCCATTATCGTGGGTGCGATTTATGTGTTTGATATTCTCTTCGAGCGAAATGAAAGCCGGAGCCTGACGTCCTTCCTGAAAGCGCCTTTGTTTGTCTTTGAAGATCTGTCCGCGGAAAAGACTTTTCTGAAACTTCAGCAAAATCATCAATCTTTTGCAGTGGTTTTGGATGAAACCCGCGAAGCGGTGGGAATTATCTCAATTGATGATCTTCTGACGTTCTGACGCGAACCTTACGTGTTTTTCAATCAGAGACTTTGAAACGAGACGGCAATTTGTTTATTTTTAATAAGTTGCAGCAAATCTCTTTTTAGGGGGTAACGCATAAGTGAAGAAACTAAGCGGGGCGAAGCGGGATTTTATTCTGTCGCCGGGGATCGGTGATAAGTCGAAATTTTTTACCCCAAATCCTTGACACGGATAGGAGGCAGGTCTATAATCAATATCGCCCTAGAGACTTCCAAGTCTCTACTCACCCTAGTAGAGGTTCCTGGCTAATTAAGTCCCCACTTGAGCTGGGAACCTCTTTTTTTTAACTATTTCGGGGAGGGATACAATGGATCAAGAAGGGAAAACCGATTTTTCCGAAAAGAAGGTCGACGAATCCTGGAAGAATTCTGTTCAAAAAGAGAAACAAACGGAGGAGCCCGAAAAGACCCCGCCCCGTTTGGAACTGAATTTTTCCAATTTTATCAATTCCTTTGCGATTCAGGTTTTGATTCATTTGGGGCAGATTGAGGACCCCGTTTCTAAGAAGAAAGAGATCAATCTCGAAGCCGCGCATGAAATCATCGATCTTCTTGCCATGCTGAAAGAAAAAACAAAGGGGAATCTTACCCGGGAGGAAGACGCTCTGCTGACGCATTTGATTCCGGATCTTCAAATGCGCTATGTGGAGGCGATGAAGTGAAGCAACGGATATGGGGCTTTTTGAAATTCGGGGTCAGTTTCGGCGGGTTGGCCGTCATTTTTTTTCTGTTCCGTAAGGAAATCCCATCGATTGTACAAATCTTAAGCGATTTTGACGCGGCGACGTTCTCTCTGGCCGTCTTGATTTTTCTGTTCACATTTATGATCCTGGTCCTTCGCTTGAAATGGGTCCTGAAGGCGCAGGACATCCTCATTTCCTGGTGGTCTCTCGTTTATTTTACGGCGATCGGCTTTTTCTTCAGCCTGTTCCTTCCCTCGGCAATCGGAGGGGATGTCGTAAAAGGTTTTTATATCTACAAGCGTTCGGGAAAAAAGCTCGCTTCCTTTACGTCTATTTTCCTGGACCGCTTGGCGGGGGGGCTTGGGTTTCTGACGATCGCGATGGTGGCACTGATTTACTATAGCAACCGCGCTGAATTGACTCAGGTCCGGAATATCGTGCTTTTCTTCTTTGTTGCGACGGTATTGTTTTTTCTCCCGTTGCTTAGCAGGCGTTTTGCCGGGGGCCTCAAGCGAATTACGATCGGGATTCCAGCAAAGAAAATTCGGAGCGGACTCCTGCATTTGATCGATCACTTTAAAGCCTATCGGGAAGATAAAAGAATTCTCTTGAAAGTCTTCCTGGCTTCAATCGTTGGGCAGGTCATTTTTATCACGGTTAATTTTGTTCTGGCCCGAAGCCTTCGTTTGGATATCTCCTATCTAAACTTTTTTTTCGTGATTCCCCTCGTGGCGGCTTTCAGTATGGCGCCTTCCATCAACGGACTGGGAGTGCGCGAAGCGGGGTTTATCTATCTGTTCAGCGGATTCACCACCCGGGAAAAGGCATTGGCTCTTTCCCTGGCATATGACGCATTGGTTTACGGGGTCGGATTTATTTGCGGAATTTTATATCTTTTCCGCGAGGGGTTTTCCTATAAAATAGTGCGGGAAGCAATGGCGGTAAAAGAGGAAGTTGAAAAAGCCGAGGAGGAAACATGATCGATAAGGAATTGCTCGATATTTTGGCCTGTCCCGCCTGCAAGAAAGATGTCCGTCTTGAAGGAGACAGGATTATTTGTACCAATTCCGAATGCGGATTGAAATATCCGATCCGGGACGGTATTCCGGTGATGCTGATCGATGAAGCCGAAAAACCTTCGAAACAATAAAAAAAGCGCGGGCGTTGCGTGCCGGATCCTGGTTATCCACGGACCGAACTTGAATCTTTTGGGGAAGCGGGAACCCGAAGTTTACGGGACCATGACTTTGGAAGAAGTCAACAAGGCCCTGAACGCGGAAGCCAGCCAATGGGGTGTTGAACTCGAGATCCTTCAATCCAACTATGAGGGCGAGATTGTGGATCAAATCGGCAGGGCGAACGGCCGTTTTCAGGGGATTTTGATCAATCCGGCGGCTTATACGCATACCAGCGTTGCGATACGGGATGCTCTGATGGCTTCTAATCTACCGGCAGTGGAAGTCCATCTCTCGAATATCGCAAAGAGGGAGGATTTTCGGCACCTTTCACTGACGGCTCCTGCTTGTTTGGGGCAGATTTCCGGGTTTGGGAAAGAAAGTTATTTACTGGGCCTGCAGGCTTTGACCCGCTTTTTCCGGTCTAGAGCGTCATAACTCTTTTCTTTCCACTGATTTAGGTTGGGATTGGGCCGGCGTTTCGTTGACAGGGGATCTGACATCAAGTAGAATAATCCCGCTTTGTTTTCAGAAGAATGTCATGAATCCCGGAAAATAGAATGGAAGTCAATTTAAGCCAGCGGTAATCAAATCGGAGTCAAAAGAATGAATCTTAAAGAACTGAAGGAAATGGTCGGTTTGATGAAAGATAACGACCTGGTTGAACTTGAAATAGAAAAAGACGGGGAACGGATCCGGCTCAAGAAAAATCAAGACCAGGTGATCAAACAGCATATCCCTCAGCCGGTGATTTCCTATGCTCCGGCACATGAAGCCAAAGTGCCGGCGGCTTCTCCCAAAGAGGAGGTCAATGAAAAGGCCTACATTGTCCGGTCCCCCATGGTGGGAACGTTTTATGCGGCGCCCGCTCCGGATCAGGATCCTTACGTAACGAAGGGAAAGAAGATTTCCCAGGGGGATGTTTTGTGCATCATCGAAGCCATGAAGCTGATGAATGAGATCAAATCCGACGTGTCGGGGGCCATTCTGGAGATTTTGGTGGAAAACGGCACGGCCGTGGAATTTGATCAACCCTTATTCAAAATTGAAGTCGCTTAAACCTGCGCTTCGTGATGATTACTTGATAAACGGTCAAGAGTCAGAGGGGCAGTTTGAAAGCACTCGCCGGATTTCAACGAAAGCCAGTAAATAAGACACGAGGAGCGCTGTGTTTAGCAAAATCTTAATTGCCAACCGAGGGGAAATTGCAGTAAGAATTATCCGTGCCTGCCGGGAAATGGGGATACAGACTGTGGCGGTTTATTCCAAAGCCGACCGGGATTCTCTTCATGTGAAGATGGCGCATGATGCGATCTGTATCGGAAATGCGCAGAGCTCGGAAAGTTATCTGAATATTCCCAGCATTATCAGTGCGGCTGAGATCGCCGACGTGGAAGCGATACACCCCGGCTATGGATTTCTTGCCGAGAATCCGCATTTTGCGGAAATTTGCGATTCATGCCAGATCAAATTTATCGGTCCCCGTCCCGAGAGCATGCGCTTGATGGGAGACAAGGCGCTTGCAAGGGAAACGGTTCGAAAGGTCGGGCTTCCGCTGGTCCCGGGCAGCAAAGCGGCTATCAGCAGTCAGGAAGAAGCTCTGAAAGTGGCCAAGAAGTTGGGATATCCGGTCATTATCAAGGCGAAAGCGGGCGGAGGCGGCAAGGGAATGAAGATCGCCCACAATGACGGCAAGTTGATCAGCGCTTTCATGACGGCGAGAACCGAAGCGGAGGCGGCATTCGGAGACCCGGAAGTCTATATCGAAAAATACATCGAAAATCCCCGGCACATTGAAGTTCAGATCATGGCAGACAGCCACGGGCACATCGTTCACCTCGGCGAACGGGACTGTTCGATTCAGAGGAGGCATCAGAAACTGATTGAGGAAACGCCTGCGCCGTCCCTTTCCAAGAAACTACGGCAGAAGATTTGTGAATCCGCGATAAAAGCCGCGAAGTCCGTCAATTATGAAAATCTGGGCACTATCGAATTTCTGGTGGACGAAAAGGAAGAATTCTATTTCATTGAAATGAATACCCGCCTTCAGGTGGAGCACCCCGTCACGGAGATGGCGACGGGAATTGATTTGGTCAAGGAGCAGATCCGGATCGCGCAGGGGGAGAAGCTTGCCTGTACGCAGGATGAGGTCCAATTCCGTTATTCCGCGATTGAGTGCCGGATTAACGCGGAAGATCCCCTGAATGATTTTATCCCTTCGCCCGGAAAGATTGAAACCGTGACGTTTCCGGGCGGTCCGAATGTTCGGGTGGATTCTCATGCGTACGCCGGCTATCTGGTCCCGCCTTATTACGACTCGATGATCGGAAAAATCATCGGTTGGGGACGGAATCGGCAGGAGGCGGCGAACGTGATGCTGCGGGCTCTGGACGAGTTTGACATTAAACCCATCAAGACCACCGCCGCGTTTCAGAGAAAGATTATTTCGAGTCCGGCTTTTCTCCGGGGGAAGATCGGCACGAATTTCGTCGACAAACTCCTGAAGAGCGAAAAAATCGTAGAGGCCTGAGGCGATTCATGAAGGTTGTCCATTTTTTTATCCATGTTTTTTCGGTATTGGTTTATCTGACCATCGGAAGTCTGCTGCTGATCATGTCGCTCCGAATTGCCTCGATGGAAAACGTGATTTCGGCGGTCCGCCAGGTTTATCAGGGGTTTTGGAACCCCGTTCAGACATTTATTTTGGGGATTTTATTTATTTGCGTGGGGCTTGCTTTCGCAAGGTTTCTGGTCAAGCGGATGCGTCAGGACGACGCATTGGTGTATCAAAGCCAGATGGGGCGCATTACGATTTCGCTGACGGCCATCGAAGATGTCGTCAGAAAAGCCGTCAAAAAATTTTTGGTAGTCAAGGATTGCAAAGTCAAGACGGAACTCGCGGATGCCCGGTTGGATATCATCCTCCGCCTTATTTTATGGTCGAGCCATAATATTCCTGATATTATCCGGGAAGTCCAGGATGAGGTTCGGCATAAATTGATCCGGATTCTGAGTTTGGAATATCCGTTTGATGTGAAAGTCGAAGTCCTGAAAGTGGAAGAACATGAAGCCGGAGATGAAAGTTCGGAGGATCCGGTAAAGGTTTCGTCATCGTAAAGAAGTCCTAGGCGGCCGTATTTCCTGTCCTGCCGCTGCCGGTCAGATGAGAAAATAGATATAACGGGCGGGAAGCAACAATTCAGAACTTTGAGGTGAAATCATGCACGTGATCGGTACGTTAACGGGTGGGGGAGATTGTCCGGGGTTGAACGCGGTGATTCGGGCGGTGGTAAAACGCGCCGAAGTTGAAGGATGGCAAGTGATCGGGTTTCGGAACGGGTGGAAGGGCGTGATTGAAAACGACAAAATCACGTTGGATTCCAAGCAGGTTTCCGGGATTTTGCCGAAAGGCGGAACGATACTCGGGACTTCCAGGACAAATCCCTATAAGGATTCTGGGCATGTGGCGAAAGTTAAAGAAACTTTCGAAAAAAACGGCCTAACGGCGATGGTGGCGATCGGGGGAGAAGACACACTCGGCGTTGCGACCAAGCTGTATAAGGAAGGCCTGAAAATCGTCGGGGTGCCCAAAACAATCGACAATGACTTGAATGCCACGGATTACACGTTCGGATTTGACACGGCGGCCAATATCGTGATGGATTGCATCGATCGCCTGCACACCACCGCGGAATCGCATAATCGCGTGATTGTGGTGGAGGTGATGGGGCGTCATGCCGGGTGGATTGCGCTGGAAGGAGGATTGGCGGGCGGTGCCGATATTATTTTGATCCCGGAGTTTCAGATCGATTTGGATGAAGTCTGCGAATTGATCAAAAAGCGCCATGCCCGGGGGAAAGGTTTCAGCATTGTTGCGGTTGCGGAAGGCGCGAA
>ERZ795044.1464-NODE-1464-length-21372-cov-8.516536_pt1 | contig 21372 bp, 5 predicted proteins | sample MGYA00375128_ERZ795044 | MGnify/ENA primary metagenome ERZ795044 (study PRJEB30173, sample SAMN05720213) | anaerobic digester metagenome | isolation source: active sludge of municipal wastewater-treating anaerobic digesters | place: USA | collected 2014-12-22 ... | reverse complement strand
TGGGTCTTTGTACAACCCGTTTTCCGGGCAAAGTTTCATCAGTCACGTCACACCGTAACAGGGGGTACTGGATATGAGCATGGGCGGAAAGACGTACAAATACGTTCCTGACTACACCTCGGCAAACCTCATGGCACAGAGGGCGACAGACCTGTGGGACCGCTACAACGAAGCGTATGCCCCGAAGACAAGAGAGCTCATCAGTGAACTCGGGAACATACCCGGCAGGACGGAGCGGGCCGCGGGCATTTCCGGGGAGTACGCTGACCGGGCAAACGCTGACATGCTCAGGACGATATCTCAGTACGGCATACAGCTTTCCCCTCTCCAGAGGGAGTCGCTCGCAAGGAAGATGGAGTCGAGCAAGGCCCTCGGTGTCATTGCCGGGAAGACAACACAGGACGACGTGAACCGCGAGCAGACCGAGTGGCTCAGGCAGAACCTGATCCAGGCCGGCGTCGGTGTCCGTGGCGCGTCGAACGCCGCGCTCGAGGCGGCAGTGAACCTCGAGAACCAGAGGAACCAGGAAGGGTACCAGAAGGCCGCACAGAAGACAGCGAAGTCTCAGGCCAGGGTTGCCGGGTGGCAAAACCTTATCGGCACCGGCGCCAGTATAGCAACCGCCGCCGCATTGTCGTAACAGGAGGGCAGATACATGCACCCCATGGGATATAGCTCGTTCGGACAGGGTTTCGCCAGGGGCCTGGGTCTGTACCAGGACATCAGGAAGGCAAACATCATGGAGGAGGAGGTCGCCCTCCAGCGTGAGCGACAGGCTCTCTCCCAGGACCTGGAGATGAAGAAGACCGAGGCGTACCTGAAAAGCCTCGATCAGCAGACGCGGCTCTCCAGCGAGAAGGCCGAACGAGAGAAGCTCGTGTTTGACAGGGCCCTTGCGGCGGAAGAGGCCGGGAAGATCGCCTCCACGCTCAGGACCATCGAGGGCATCGAGGACACGACCCTCCGCAAGAACACCATGAAGATGCTCGCGAATAAGATCAATGGTGACGAGAGGCTCCGGGGCCTCCTCGGTCTTACGCCGGACAGGCAGATCGAGGACGTGATGCAGGTGGTCAATCCGAAGACGAAGAAGCCCGCATACACCCTGGTCGTAAAGAACGCGTCGCTCGACTCGACCGGGCCCATGACGCCGTCAGGCGCCAAGTTCGGACAGGAACCTGCGGTCATCTTCGACATCGACATGCTTGAGCGGATCTCAGGCACGCCGCGCAAGGAGCCCAGGTACGTCAACACGACCCAGGGCCTCATGACCGAGGAGGACGCCGCCGCCAGGGGTCTCCAGGAAGCGAGTCCGAAGAGCAGTAACCCGCGGACGCTCAGGACGCAGTGGGTGAACACTTCCGAGGGAATCATGCCGGCGGAACAGGCGTATTCCCTCGGCCTTCCTGCCTGGAGCCTGAGCCGCAGTGGCGCAGGTGGGGCCGGAGGGGTAGGTCGCGGTGATTTCTCTGCCAATAGAAAAGACTTCTATCAGGCATTCCCGAACGTGAGGCCGGGAAAGACGTTCAATTCATACGACGAGGTCAGCGAGTACGCAAAGATCGCCAGGGAAGACTACGGCCTGTACCTCAAGTTCAACCAGACTCCTGATCCTACGGGAGGCAAGAACCCGACATATTCCCTTGTAAGCGTGACCGGACAGAACCCCGAACAGATTACCGCTAGCGGCGCCGGATCAACAACGGACGTCAAGATGTATATGCGGGATGGCGAGCTCATGATTGAGGATCCTTCTACGGGAAAACTGGTGGACTACGATACCTGGAAATCAGGTGTCAAGCCTTCAGGTAGCTCGGGAGGCGGAGTTGGCGTCAAGCCAGAGGAGATAAAATCTCCGGCGAAAAGTAAGTCCGTGTCAGACGGCCAGGTCAGGAAGTGGGCGTTTTCCATAATGGACAAGGCGAACCAGAACCCGGAAAGGACCAGACAGTGGATCAAGGAGAATTACGGCGAAGACGTGCTCAACAGGGTAGACAAAGAGGTTGAGGCGCAGAGGAAGAAGAAAGGCACAATGACCTGGAAAGGCGCCGCGGGTGGCGTTGTCTCCATAGATCTTGGCGGAAGCAAGGGAGTCAGGTAATGGCAGACGCTCGGTATCTCGGCTCAATGAACCCTGACGAACTGAGGAAACTAGGGAAACAACGCGCCATCGAAGAGCTTGCGAAGAGGTCCACCAACCGTAGCGAGAAACCCTCCGGCGAAGACCCGTCTAAGGGGCAATACCTGGGGAGCATGCCTCCTGACGAGCTTATCTTGCGCATGGAACTCATGAGGGACAAGGCAAAGAAAGACTACCTCAGGGAGAACTATGAGAGCAGGAACGTACTCGAGGATACCGCCGCGGCCCTGACGGCGGGCACTCTCCAACTTGCCGAAATGTCTGCCAGGGCGGCCAGGCTCGGCAGGGAACCCGAGGACACCCCGAACCTGACGAAGTTCATCGAGGGCATCGACAAGTTCAGAGAGGACAAGCAGTTTCTCAAGCCGTCCAGAGAGGCCCTGACGAGGGAAGGTCGCCGGTGGTTGTACGAGGGCGTGAGCTCGGCCATCCCGTCGGTTGGCCTTGGTCTCCCCGGCGCCGCGGTCGGATCGTTCGGCGGTCCCATCGGCACTGTCGGAGGGTTTGCCGGATCGGCCGGTACCGTCTTCGGCATGGCGGAGTTCGACGAGTTCTGGGAGAACGCCAGGAAGGGCGCCAAGGAAGGAAAGATCGATCCCGCCATGATGAGCGAGATCAACAAGAAGGCGCTCATGTCCGCGTTCGCCGAGGGCGGCATGGAGGCCGTGAGTAACGCCATAGACATGCTCGCGTTCAAGGTCGGCAAGGTTGTTACGGCCCCGCTCAAGGAGTCTGTGCGAGGCATGCTCACCAAGGGCGTGAAGGGCGTCGCGAAGGACATGGCGAAGGGGTATGCCGTTGCCCTGCCAAACGAAGTCGCGACAGAGATGATGCAGAACTACCTCACCACGAAGATGCGCAAGGACCTTGGCATCAACGAGGTCGAGCCGATCGAGGCCGCGAAGCAGTCGGCCGGTCCTGCCGCGGTGATGACCCTCCTGTTCGGCGTAGGCGCCGCGAAGATCAACTACGAACAGAGACTGAGCGCGCTGAAGGCGCTCCAGGACCCCGACACCAAAACCAAGGCGCGTATGGCGGCGGCCAGGGCGATCGCCGACGAGCTCAAGGTCTACGACGACAAGCACGGCACGACATACGCCAAGCAGTGGGTCGGTGACTCGTTCAGCAGTATCATGAGGAAGAAGCCGGTCGACATCGACTCCAAGATCATAAAGAAGTATTCACAGGAACCCCGGAAGGGAGAGGAGCCGCCAGAGGCCGAACCTCCCGTCCAGGAAGCTCCACCCGAGACCCCGCCGCCTCCTCCTGGATCAGGAGAGATCACCGGGGGGCCCGGAACGACACCTCCTCCCATGGGCGAGGATGAGCCGATCCTTCCTGAGGATGAGCTCGATGCCGAGGACGCCGCAAAAGAGCACGATGAGGACGATCTCGACAAGATCATCGAGACAGACGACGCGGCCGACGAGACCGACACCGAACCGACTGATGCCGAGATCGAGGCCGGGAACTACAAGAAGGGCCACGTCAAACTTCATGGTATGGACATCTCCATCGAGAACCCAAGGGGATCGACCAGGAAGGGCGCGGACGAGGACGGCAAGGAGTGGGAGACCACATTCACGCATCATTATGGCTACATTAAGGGCACGGTCGGACGCGACAAGGATCACATCGACACGTTCATAGGACCGAACCCGGCAAGCGACCGGGCATTCGTCGTCAATCAGGTGAACCCGAAGACCGGAAAGTTCGACGAGCACAAGATCATGCTCGGGTTCGACTCCATTGAAGAGGCTCAGCAGGGATACTTGTCGAACTACGAGGCAGGATGGACCGGGCTCGGGAGCATCCATGAGCTCGACGTCGAGGACCTGAGGACCTGGACAAAGGATGGCGACACAAAGATCGAATACGACCCGCAGGACTACCCTGAGTTCCACGAGGAGACCATCGATGACGAGGAGACGGTAACAGGGGGCGCCCCTGGTACCCCTGCGCCTGGTGGCGAAATAGGAATAACGGGAGGCCCTCGTCCGCAGGGAGAAACCGGCGGCATTGGTCTTCCCGAGGACATCCTGAAGGGACTCGAAGAGATCTTCGGAGAAAAACAACCGGCAGGTGAGGTCCAGGGTGAGGACGAGTTTAAGTCCACAATGGATCGTATGGAAAATGACGGGTGGGGTTTTGACGGCACAAACTGGTTAAGGAAGGGAGACCTTGCGATAAGGGCCGACACCGAAGAAGCTGAAGAGAACCGACCACCAGAGACCATGGATGATCCTGTAATCTTCTTTTTCAGGAACAAGAATGGAGACTCTGATTTCAAAAGGTATGACACGTTCAGGGAGTGGGTAGAGGAGCACCTGGGCGAGAAGAAGGCTCAGCCAGAAGGTGGAGAGGGGCCCGGCGAGATAACCGGCGGACCCAGGGGCGATGGCGGCGAAAAAGAAGCCGAATCCGAGGGGGAGAAACCCGGTGGGGTTACCGGCGGCGCGCGCGCGCCTGTCGGAGAAAAGGAGTCCGAGGGAGAGACGAAACCATCCGAGGGTGAGACCCCTGCCCCTTCCGGCGAGACGAAACCCGAGAAACCGAAGAAGGAAGAGTCGAAACAGGACAAGGCCGTCAAGGCGTTCGACGAGCTCAGCGCCAAGACCACCGACGAGACCGGCAAACAGGCCCATGCCATCGTCGATCATGAAGACGCAGGACAGTATGGGCGTCTCGTGGACGAGGTCCGCAACATCCTGGCGGACATGACCAAGTCGGCCAAGACCATGAAGGGGTCTCCGAAAGAGGTCCAGCGTGCCGTCGAGAACGCGCTCAGTATTCTGAAAGAGTCTCGGTCGTGGCTGGATCAGATCACCGACGAGATCAAGGATCTCGGTCAGAAGATGGCCGAGGCGTTCAATGGACTGACCGTCTACAACAAGGCGCAGTGGCTCGCCCGAGAAGCCGCCGATGCCGTCGGGGAAGGCAGGCTCAATGATGCCGTGAGGCACCTGGGCGAGATCAAGAGTCGTCTCGACAAGGGTAACGCCGATTACTCGAAGTGGGCCATGTCCTTCAAGGTGAACGAGGACGGGACCCTCAAGCCGTACACGTCCCTCCAGGAGAAGGGAAAGCTGAAGTGGGGCAAGACCATCGGCGGGTCCAGGGCGGACATCGCTCAGCCCCTCGGAGGAACGGAGAAGGACATCGAGGATATGTCCGACGAGGAGCGGCAGAAGAAGGTCACCAAGGACTTCGTGTGGCCGACCCCGAACTACGAGATCATGGTTAATGAGGGCGCAGAGGCCCATGTCGCATATCTGGTGAAGGAGATCAGGGACGCCATACCGCAGAAGCCTGACCTCAGGGACGGCACGCAGTACGCGAAGTTCATCAGGCAGGTGAGCGAGCTCCGGGACATCCTCATGGCTGTCAAGACCGAAGACGACATGAATGCGACAGCCGAGAGGATCAAGGCCCTCAGGGAAGAGTCGACAAAGACGCCGTGGGACCTCTACACAGGGGATCACTGGTGGAAGATCGTCAGTCTCCTCCAGCGGGCGACCTCCAAGATGTATAAGAAGGAACTGAGGTTCATCGAGGAGAACGGGTGGCCGGGCGGTGGCGCCTGGAGGCGCGGCATCAAGATCGAGCAGGAGAGGTCCGAGGAAGGTCATGATGTGTGGGCAATCATGAGAAGGCTTGGGTCCGGGAGGTATCAATACTGGTCCCTCATGGCTACCGGGTTCGAGACGAAAGAGGCCGCCGAGGAGTACCTTGTCAACAAACTCAAGCCCCTGATCGAGAAGGAGCTCAAGGACCGCAGGATGGACCGCCCTATCCTCTCCAAGGTCGTCAGGAAGGGCCCGGACTATCGTGGCGGGAAGGACATAGAACCAGAGAAGTTCCTCAAGACCTTCGGGTTCAGGAAGGGGTGGGGAGAAGAGGGCGCCGGCATGGAGACCGGCAAGTGGAACAAGTCCATTCTCCAGACTTACCTTAATTGCGCATACGACTCGTTCATGGATCTTGCCAGGATACTGAACGTGGACCCCAAGGTCATGTCCCTCAACGGCACCCTGTCCATCGCGTTCGGCGCCAGGGGCAGAGGTGGCAAGGCGGCCGCTCACTATGAGTCTGCTCGAAAGGTCATCAATCTCACCAAGTTCAACGGGGCCGGGTCCCTCGCTCATGAGTGGGGTCATGCCCTGGACGATTACATGGGAAGGTCGACGGGGATCAGCGGGTACCTCTCCAAGGCAGCAGAAGACGCCTACCGGGCCGAGGTCTTCGCGGGCGACAACGAGACGAAGAGGGCCATGTATGAACTCTGGCACGAGTCCATGTATAAGCGGTACTCGACCGCCGAGGAGCTTGAGGCCGAGGTCCAGCGGGGCATCGATGCGAACAAGGGATGGGTCGACTCCCTCGTCCGCGATCTCGAGCGATACAAGGTGGACGAGGCGGGGATAGAGCGGTTCAGGGCCTTTGCAAACGAGATCATGTCAGTCAAGCCCGACGTGGCATCGAAGAGGGTCGGCGAGATCCAGACCTTGTTCCTGCAGATCTCGAAGCACGACATGAGCAAGAAGGCCGCCGCGATCATGGTGGACAACTTCCGGTACTCCGCCGTCAAGATGCGTGAGGCCGAGGACGTGAGGGCCGGGAACGGCAGGATCGGCAGCCTCAGGAAGACCAAGTGGTTCCAGAACTGCTCCCAGGTGGACCCCAAGGGAACCTACTGGAGGACCCCGGTGGAAATGTTCGCCAGGGCGTTCGAGTCATTCGTGGAGGACACGATCACCGGGTATGCCACACAGAGCGACTACCTCGTCCACGGCACCCATAGCGCGACCTACGCGAGACCCGTCTACCCCGATGGCGGAGAGCGCGAGCTCATCAACGCCAAGATCGAAAAGCTGGTCAAGACATTGGGGTTCCCCGAGTTCAAGGTCGAGGACAAGCCGGTCATCACGACCATCTGGGATAACCCTCAGTACGACCAGGAGGAAGAGGGCGGGGATCAGGTTCCTTCCGACCAGGAGACGAAGGGCGAGGAAGAGGGTCCGGAGATCATCATGGAGGACTATAGCGACAAGTCCTTCGTGATACGGGACCGCACCGGAAAGCACAAGGCACGCATCGAGGGTGCCGGCGGCAAGTTCAACCCGAACCTCAAGGGCGGCGCCGGGTACATATTCCCCATGTTCAGGAAGGAGTCCGTGACTCGCGAGCTCGTCGACATCCTCTTCGGTGGAGAGAAGGGCAAGCCGACGTATCCATACCAGAACATGACCCTGGAGGACCTCCACAAACCCGACAAGTACGGCCTCATCGCGAAGAACATGCTCCACATGCTCAAGTCCGGGTGGCACATCGACAAGAATGCGACCGCCATCAGGGCCGAGGTCGCCCGGATGCTCAACGGAGACCCGAAGGAGCTCGTCTCCGGGTACGGCTATACCAAGATCATCGACGAGCTCATGGAATACGCGGTGGTCATGAGGGCCCGGGAGATCATCCAGGCCGCAGACGCCAACGACGTGTCCGAGTCCGACCTCTACAGTCAACTCAAGGAGCTCTACGCCACTCAGCCGATCCTCGGGGCCAGGACGAGCTACAGCGCCGAGAGACAGGCGTACTCAACCCCGGTCCATATCGCCTGGATAATGCAAGCCGCTGCGGGCGTCAGGGGCGGCGTGAGCGTGTACGAACCGACTGCCGGTACCGGCATGCTCCTGACCAAGGCCGACGAGTCGAAGGCCATGGTGAACGAGATCGATGAGATGAGGCTCAACATCCTCAAAGACCAGGGATTCGCCAACGTCATGAACAAGGACGGGCAGAAGGCGGTCTCTCTCGCGGGCGCGAACAGGACCTTCGATGTGGTCATGGCGAACCCCCCGTTCGGCAAGACCGACACCAAGAGCATCGATGGGTATCTCATGAGCAAAAAGGAGCACCTGATCGCCGTAGACGCCCTCAAGGCCATGAAGGAGGACGGGGTCGCGGCCATCATTATCGGCGGGCACAACTACGACGGAGACAAAATGAGCACGCCCGACCGGCTGTTCTTCAACTGGTTGTACTCCCGGTACAACGTCACGGCCAATGTCGAGATACCCGGCAAGGAGTATGCCAAGCAGGGCGCATCGTTCCCGTTCAGGATTCTTTTCATCAACGGAGTAAATAAATCGGGAAAAGGGGTTGCGCCGAGCAAAAAGGATATTATATCATTGAATAGCGCAGACGAATTGTTTGCCCTGTTCAGAAAGGGAGAACTTTATGGAGCTCGTCGTCTTTCTGCCGAAGGAACTGAGGGGGTATCGAAAGGCCCTGAAGTTATGGGGGGTTCTCGTCAACCCGGCTCGAAAGGTGGATCAACAGGTGTACGCCCTGGCGTATCAGGCGAAGCTGGAGATGATGACGGACAGGGAAAAGTACGCCGAGGATCTTCTGGAGGATCATCTGGGGGCATTGGAGGTGGCAGAGGGAAGCCCGGCGGAGAAGATGCTGGAGAGCCCGGAGGTTCTGAAGGCGTCCTGGGCAATGACGAGTTATCTCCTGAAGGAAGTGAGCCTGGGGGATCTGAAGAAGGCGTGGGGGCTGGATCTGGAAAAGGAAGAGGCCCTCAGCGAGGCGGAGCAGTACGAACTGGTGGACAGACTGACGCTGAGGGAATACCTGGACTTAGTCCCATAGAGAACGAGCTCACGTCCCTGACCGACGACGGTATCGGGGACCTGCTCGACGACGTATTCGGAAAAGAAGCAACCGCAGGAGAAATCGCTCTCAAGGCCGGGTCAGAGGTCGCCGAGGGCATCCACGAGGCCGTCAAGGGCCTGTCGACACTCTTCACTCCCAAAGAAACAACCCTCACCATGGGCATCGTCTTCGACGAGGAGACATACGCCAAGGCGAGACCCCACTTCGAGAACGCGTGGGAGAGCTTCAAGGCCGCCGGGAAGACCCTCAAGGACCTCCTGGTCTACCTGAAAGGCAAGTACGGGGACAAGATCCTGCCCTACGTCAAGCGGTTCCTCCAGGACATGCAGGACGCGGTGAGCAACCTCCATCAGGTGCCCTACAAGGCCATGTCCAAAGCCCCTGCGGTCGAGGAGACCTTCATCCCGAGGAACATGGCATTGCCGCTGCGCAGGGCCCTGGAGAGGATCGAGGAAGAGGTCGGAGACATCGACGACTTCGTGACCGAGAAGCTCGAATACAAGGACAACGAGACACTCTGGAAGCACCTGGGCCCCGATCAGGTCGACGCATGCGCCATCGCCATCTACAACATGAGCATGGGCAAGACCGCCATCATCGGCGACCAGACCGGCGTGGGCAAGGGCCGCGTGGCGGCCGCCATGATCCGGTACGCTCACCTTCAGGGCAAGAGGGCCATCTTCTTCACCGAGAAGGCGAACCTGTTTACCGACATCTACCGCGACATCGTTGACGTGGGGTGGGGTGATAAGTTCAAGCCGTTCATCCTGGCATCGGACCACAAACTCGCGACCATCTACGACAAGAAGGGGGCCCCGGCATTCAAGCTCATGGATGATGACAAGCGGCGGGATCTCCTCAGGAAGTTCGTGGGCAAGGATGCGCAGAAGAACCCCGCAGTCCTCGATCCTTTCAATACCATCGTCACGAATTACTCGCAGGTCAACAAGGCCAATCTGCAGCAGGAATTTCTCATGGAGGCCGTTCCCGGCTCAGTCCTGATCCTGGACGAGGCCCACAATGCCTCTGGCATCGACTCAACCACCGGCCTGTTCATGCAGGAAATGATCGAGCACCTCGGGGTCGAGGGCGACCTCATGTTCCTGTCCGCCACGTTCGCGAAACGGCCGAACACCATGGGCATCTACATCAACCGCACCGCTCAGAAGGCGGCGAACATGGAGCCACAGGAGATCCTCGACGCCATCATCAGGGGCAAGACCCCCATGCAGGAGTATGTCTGCTCGGCCCTGACCAGGGTGGGCGAGTACCTCAGGCGCGAAAAGAGCTTTCGTGGCATCGAGATGCGGACCTACTATGACAGCAAGAACCGCGAGCTCCACGAGGAACAGGCCAATGCCAACACCAGGAATCTCCGTGAAATCGTGGACTTCGACAAGGAGCTCAAGAAGTGGCTCGATCAGGTAATCCATGAGGCCGCGAACGGAGACATCGACGACGAGCTCGAGATCGGCGGCGTTCAGTGGATACCCGGCGGGGAGATCGTCAACAACAAGAGGTCGTTCAGCACGACCGTCACCAAGGCGAATTTCGCCTCCACGGTCCATAACGCAGTCCGTCAGTCGCTCCTGTGCATGAAGTGTGACCTTGCCGTGGAACAGGCCATCAAGGAGCTCAAGGGCGATAACGAGAACGGAAGGAGGCAGAAGCCGGTTATCGCGGTGTCGTCGACCCTCGGGTCCTTCCTGAAGGAGATGCACGACGAGAAGCTCATCCAGTTGGGCCAGGAAGCGAACATGAGGCTCGCCGACGTGATCAGGGTGTACCTGAAGCGGTGCCTCAAGCTCACGCTCAAGGATGATCATGGCAAGAAAGAAGTTCACTTCATGGACCCGAAACAACTCCCCAAGAAGCTCAGGGACCGTTACTTCGCGGTCGAGAAGGCCATCCTTGACACGACACCGGATCTCCCCGGATCGCCCATAGACTACATGCTCTACAAGCTCAGGGCCGCCGGGGTGAAGGTCGACGAGATAACCGGAAGGGGCCACTGCATCGAGTACGACGCCAAGACCGGAAAGGGCAAGTTCACCTACCGGGAGGACAGGAGGGCGGCCGCGATCCGCGACTTCAACTCAGGAGAACTCGACGCCCTGGTGATCAATGCCGCAGGGTCGGTCGGTCTTTCCATCCATGCAGCACCGAACACCGACAAGGTCCCGAGGATCTACCTGGGTGTCCAGGCCGAGCTCAACATCGACACCGAGGTTCAGAAGATGGGTCGCATCAACAGGAAGGGGCAGGTGGTCCTTCCCGAGTACCGGACCCTGGTGCTCGACATCCCGGCCGAGATCAGGCCCGCCGCAGTGCTCGCCAAGAAGATGCGTTCCATGTCGGCGAACACCTCGGCGAACGCGGACTCCCCCCTCCAGAACAAGGAAGTCCCGGACATGCTCAACGAGTACGGCGACAAGGTGACCTTCGAGTGGATGATGGATCACCCGGACGTGCTCTACCGTACCTTCGCGGACAAGGACCCGGAGAACATCGGCAAGGAGGACCTCGTCTACGAGAAGGTGTCTGGCAAGATAGCCATTCAGCCTGTCGACGTTCAGCGGGAATTCTTTGAGGAAGCGGAAGAGTCCTACAACATCATGAAGGAGGACATGCAGAAGAGGGGCGAGTGGGATCTCGATATCGAGACCTGGGACTACAAGGCCGACACGGTGTCCAAGGACATCACGGTCGAGGGCTCGGACGAGGACAACCCCTTCGGCGGATCCACCTTCATCGAGGAGGTCACGGTCGAGAACAAGGCCAAGCCGTACCGGGCCGACCAGATCCAGAAGATGATAAGTGACGAGCTCGGCGGGAAGACCGCCGAGGACTACAACGCCGCGATCCTGAATGATCTTCAGGCAAAGTACAACGAGTACCGACAGCAGGTCCTCGACAAGTGGGAGGAGACGAAACGGCTCAGGAAGGAACGCGAGGAGGCCGAGGCCAAGGCGGCCGAAGAGGAAGGGACGGCACCTCCGCCGAGACATCACGGGGGAGACGAGAGCAAGCCGCCGGCCATCATCAAGAAGATGGAGGACCAGTTGAGGACTCTCCAGAGGGCCCTCGGCGACAGGTACGACGCCCTTCAGGTCGGCAAGCTCTACACCATCGAGCAGAACATCAAACTCAGGGGCGTACTCTTGAGGATCGAGTCCCTCGGCAAGACCGGCAACCCGGTAAACCTCAACAAGGTCAAGCTCACCTTTGCGTGCAACGGCATGTACCAGGAGCTCAGCGTCATGTTGGGCGACATCACCATGTCAGAGCGGGCGGATGACAAGTATTACGTCACCGAGCTTCACGACGACCTGGAGAATTGGGACGCAAGGATCGAGCCCCTCATGAGGGAAAACCGGTTCATGGTGACCGGGAACCTGCTCCAGGGGTTTGTCAACCTGCCAGAAGGTACCCGCGGCGCCAAGCTGATAAGGTACACTACCATCGACAACCAGACCAGGGAGGGTATCATCCTTCCTCGTGGTTTCCAGAGCCCGGCTGAATCCCCGGTCTCGCTCGTCAGGATATCCCCGAAGAAGTGCATCCCGTTCATGAACGCCAAGGGCATCAACCGGGACGATCAGGTTCTCATCGACGACAATGCCGGGGTCAGGGTGACATCCGACATCATCAGGGTGCCGAAGTCCAGAAGCAGGGGGTACAAGTTCTGGGGCGATCCCGAGCTTCAGAAACTCGTGCGCCAGGGCATATTCGAAAAGTCAGGCGAGGATTATGTCGGCAGGTATCTCCCGGAGAGCCGCGAGTCGGTTGTCAGGATCCTGACCGCCCTTGGGTGCCGGTTCTCGGTGCGCAGGGGTGCGTACAACATGGTGTTCGGCGGCATGGAGGACCAGGACGACCTCGCCGAATTCGCTCTTGGGGGCAAGAAGGTCGCCCAGAATCAACTCCTGGTCAGCGCGATCAACAACGCCATCGCCCCGATCACGGAGAAGTGGGGCGGCGGGCCCAGGATATATGTCCTGGAGAACATCGGCAAGTTGCCCGACGGCCTAAGAGAACAGGCTTACCGTGCAAACAGTTCGTCTCCAGGCTCGGTGAGGGGCATCTATCACAGGGGGTCCGTCTATCTCATAGCCGAGAACCTGAGCGGTGCCGCGGAGGCCCAGGAGGTTCTCCTCCACGAGATCATCGGGCACCATGGACTGCGCAGGGCGTTCGGCAGGAGACTTGATTCGCTCCTCGATGAGGTCTTCTCGCTCATGAGTAAGAAGGACAAGGACCTCGTCAACAAGTATTACGGATTCAACCTGTCCCGGAAGTCGGGGCAGAGACGGCTCGCAGAGGAGTACATTGCGAAACAGGCCGAGAAAGGAGCCCTCACTCCGACCATCTGGCAGAAGATCATCGCGGCAATACGCAAGTGGCTAGCCGAGATGGGGTTCAGTATCAAGGCGTCAGACGAGAAGCTCCAGGAGATCGTGACCCACGCCCTGTCCATGTCTCGGATGTATATGAACTCTGAAGAGGCGACAGAGGGCCCGGACGCGTACAGCATCGCCGAGGACAAGCCCGAGATCGACACCAAGTCTCTCTTCCCCGAGGAGATCATCGCGGCCCTCGCCCCCATTCTCAAACGCTGGAAGAATCACCCGGACATCACCGTGGCGGACAGCATCAGCGAGTTGCCCGCAGGCCTCCGCCGCCAGGCGATCATGGCCGGCGCGATCACCGGAGCCTTCTATAACGATACGGTTTACCTGGTGGCGGACGGCATTGGCAGCATTGATGAGGCGTACAAGACCATCCTCCACGAGACTGTCGGGCATTGGGGGCTGAGAAAGACGCTCGGTCCCGGGTTCGATTCCTTCCTGAGCAGGCTTTACGCTGACATCGACAAGGCCAGATTGCAGCCGATCGCGGAGCAGTACGGACTTGATCTCTCCAGGCGGTCTGACCAGCTCGTGTGTATGGAAGAGTACCTGGCATTGCTGGCGGAGAAGGGCGAGAAGCCCTCTGTATGGAAGAGGTTCATCGCATGGGTGAGAGTCTGGCTCATCGATAAAGGGTTCAAGCTCAAGGTCACGCAAAACGATGTCGACGTGCTCATTGCGAGCGCTCTCGGCAAGGCCCGCAAGTATGTGCAGGGCGGCACGGCGTATGCTGTTGAGGGGTTCGAGGGAGGGCAGCCCGTGCTCCGAGTGGCAGCCTTCCACGGCTCACCGCACACCTTCGACAAGTTCAGCACGGAGAAGATCGGGACCGGGGAGGGGGCGCAGGCTTACGGGTATGGGCTTTACTTTGCGGGAAAGCGGGAGGTCGCGGAGTGGTATAGGGAGGAACTCACTAGGGTGAGAATGAAGCCCAGAGAAGCGCGGGTTCTTGTAGACGGTGAGCCTATCGGGAGCGTTTTGGGCTTAACTGATTTGACGTCGGTCATGAAGGCTAAGGTTCTAAATGCGCTAGATATAGCGGATGGGGATATATCAAAGGCAGAGTTCGGTTTACGAGAGCAGATAAGAGGCGCTGAAGACCTTTCAGGGCCCCTCCCCAGCCTTCGGGAGAAGTACGCCCCAGCCTTTTCTTTTTTGGAGTCCCTGCGCGGTAAGAACGTTACTATCGACCGCACCCGCGAAGTAGGCCACCTCTACGAAGTCGAGCTTGCGCCGGAAGAGGACGAGTACCTTCTGTGGGATAAACCCCTGAGTGAGCAGGGCGAGAAGGTGAAGAAGGCCATCTCTGATGATAAGAAGCTTGATGAGTGGTTCAATAGTCAGAAAAGAAGAGACGCTGGAGTGAAATTAAGCCAGAGGGCTCCATGGGAAGACACGGACCGCTTAACCGGAAGGGATTTTTACAGAACCCTCTCGGATATGATAGGCCGCGATAATCATGAACGGTCCAATGGTGCTATCAGGAACGAATCGGACGACAAAGCAGCCTCCGAATACCTCCGCTCTCTCGGCATCCGTGGCATTAAGTACCTGGATGGAACGAGCAGGGGTAAGGGGGAAGGGGCTTACAATTATGTGATCTTCTCGGATCAGGATGTCGAGATCAAGGCGCGTTTCCGCGTTGCGCCTTCCCCCACGGAAACACCCCTCGACACCAAGTCTCTCTTCCCCGAGGTTCAGAAGCGGCTCGATGAGGCCAAGGGCATCGGCAACCTCGTGCGCACCAAGGAGAAGGCGAAACACCATGTCTCCGCTATGTGGCATTCGTTCCGTCGGCACTTCCCGCACCTGGATCCCGACGAGACCGGAGACCTGATCAACATACTCCGCATCTATGAGGCTGTTCCCGAATACTCGAAGTACAAGGCCAAGGGCATGATCGAGGACATCCTGGGCGGTCTCACGGACGACGAGTACACCGTATTCTCCTATAACATCATCCTGGCGGACCTCATGAAGGACCTCGACGATCCGATCCTGGGCGCCACGATGATCGAGAAAGACGAACTCCCGTTCGGGTACACGAATAAGGACCAGGTGGAGAAGGACCTCAACCACTTCAGGGACCAGGCCATCAAGAGTCCCGCGATCATGGAGGCCCTCAGGAAGCGCGAGAAGAGCATCACCGACCTCAGGCACAACCTCGTGAGGTACGGACTCCTCGACAAGAAGGTCCTCGAGGACACGAACTACTACCACCACCAGGTCATGGAGTATTGGGGGCTCAAGCGCATGACGAAGGGTGCCGGCGTGAGCTCAAAGGACGTCAGGCCGCACAAGAAGGGGTGGATGATCGCCCGCGAGGGGAGCATCAAGGATTACAACACCGAGTACATCGAGTCCGAGTTCGAGGTGTTCGCCCAGGGCATCGCGCAGGTCGAGACGAAGAAGACCATGGACAGGCTCGATCGTTCCGCGAACATCATCAAGAGTCTCAGGGCCCAGGCAAAGCTGAAGAATTACGGCGCGTGCCTGGCGATCTTCGAGGAGATGGGACTGATCGAGAGAGTCGAGAACGAAAAGACCGGCGAGATGAGGGAGATCACCCCGTTCACACCGATCGAACAGCAGATCGCCATAGGATTCTCGATGCTTGAGAAGCTGGCCTTCGACGACAAACTGGAGGCACCACAGGAGTACCAGGTCGTGCTCGACTGGTTGGCGCAGGAGTACCTCAATCGCAAGGAAGATCGAGAGTACGGCTTCTTTGACGGGATCGACGATTCGCCAACGCACCCCAAACTGTGGGCATACCTGTCTTATATCGTGCAGAGGAAGGACCCGGGCTCGGGTGCCGCGGCGCGCATCTTCAAGGGGATCAAGGAGAAGGAACGCCTCATGAAGGACACCCTCGGGGCCAAGTTCAGGACCTTCGAGAACGAGATCCCAGAGGGATATACAATATGGCGTCCAGAGCCGAACACGGCATGGTACATGACCAACTCCATCACCGACCAGGTGCTCGAGCAGGTCCTCAAGGGAGAGAAGTCCCTCAAGGATGAGGATGTGAGGAAGGTCCTGGCCCGCGGGGTGGACGCCATGTGGGTCATACCAGAGGGCCTCGCCGCAACGCTCTCCAACTTCCGCGAGTACAAGGATGAGGGCCCGGTCGGGAAGGCGGCAGAGTTCACGGTGAAGTCGTGGAAACAGTGGATCCTGATCAACCCGTTCAGGGTGATCAAGTACAACCTCAACAACATGAGCGGCGACTTTGACATCTGTTGGGCCTATGACCCCGATATTATAAGAAAGTACGCCTGGGGCGCCGCAAAGGACCTGTGGATGGAAGCACGCCACAAGGAGATCTCTCCGGTTCTGAAGGCTGAACTCGAAGAGGCTCACAGGGTCGGCGTTCTCGGCACCGGCATGACCGTCCAGGACATCCCCGACATCACGAACCAGATGACGCTCGACGGGTACCTGGAGGTCCTCTCCGGCAGGAACGTGTCCTATATCTCGAAGACGTGGAACGTGCTCAAGAAGTACACCACCTACCGGGAGAACATCCTCAGGCTCGCGTCTTACAGGTACTTCAGGGACCGCATCATCAGTGGCGAGAAGAACATCTATGGCGCCTCAAACGCTGACATGATCGACAAGATCAAGAATGATACCGACCGCGCCGCACACCTCGCCAGGGAACTCGTAGGAGACTACGGCAACCTCACCGTTGCGGGTCAGTGGATGAGAAGGAAGCTCATCCCGTTCTACTCATGGTGTGTTCCCGAGTATACCGAAATCCTCACCAGAGAGGGCTGGAAAACCTATGACCAGCTAAGGGTTGGAGAGGAGGCCCTGACCTATAATATTCAGAAGAGAACAACGGAATGGCAGGAGGTTCAGGATAAGGCGGCATACCCCTTTGACGGAGACCTCGTGACCATCCAGAATTCATACGGATTCAAGTACCAGTTCACCGAGGATCACAGGGTTGTGGTCATTGAGAAGTACAAGGATCAGCGTAAGGTAGTGCTGGCAAAGGACCTGAAAACTCACCAGCATATTCCCTTGGTAGCTCCTCATGAATTCACGGGTGTGAGCGTTCTGTCCGAAACGGATGCTGCTCTTCTCGGGTGGCTCGTAACGGACGGGTATTTCAGGGTGAGGGCGAAGTCTCCGAACTCCTTCGAGGCGATGCTCTACCAGAAGAAAGCCGAGTGCGTGGAACTGATCCGCGACAAGTTCGCGGAGTACATTTCGTCAGAGTCCGTACACCCTGAGACAGGGGTTATCTGCTTCAGGCTGAAAGCTGCAAAACTTGGAGAGATCAGAAAGGTGTTCGGGTCCAAGGATGATCTGCCGGGCATCGTCACGCAGCTTGGGGAGAAAGAATGCCAGGCCATGTACGATGCCATGCTCGCAGCAGAGGGAACGGCGGTGAATGGTTTCGTGGCTTTCCCACAGAATAACGGCCCCGTCCTCGGTGCCTTCCAGATCCTTTGCTACATGCTCGGGAAGGCTGGACATATCCGGCCAAAAACATGCAGAGGTAAAGAACAGCACTCCCTGTACGTGAAAAAGGGGGACAAGATCCAGCTATCCAAATGGAAGAATACCCGCGAGCATTACAATGGGATGGTCTGGTGTCCTAAAACAGAGAATGGCACATGGATCATGCGGCAAAACGGTAAGGTGATGATCACCGGGAACTGCGAGATAAACGCGCCCAGATACGTCAGGTTGTTCCACAACCTCCCCATGGAAGGCGAGGGTCGTGGCAGACTCGCCACGGCGCTCTCAGCGAAGCTCGCGGGTAAGGCATTTAAGCTCTCCGCCAAGATGATGACCCTGTACGGTCTGGTCGTTCTCTGGAACATGATCTTCTTCCCCGACGAGGAGGATGAGCTCGGCGACATGCAGAGGCGTCAGCTTCACCTGATCCTGGGGCGCAGGGGTGATGGAAGTATCATCACCGTCAGGTTCCAGGGGGCCCTCTCGGATGCCCTGTCCTGGTTCGGTCTCGAGAACCCGGCAAAGGAGCTCTCCGATCTCGCCGAGGGAAGGAAGACCTGGGGCGAGCAGGGTTGGGAGTTGATCAAGTCGGCTCCGAACAGGTTTATCAACTCCGCTCAGCCGTTCGTGAAGCTCGCCGCGGAGACGCTCATGGGCAAGTCCCTGTTCCCGGACGCCTTCAACCCGCGACCGATCAGGGACCGTGTCGAGCACGCATCGCGAATGTTCTCCCTTGAGAACATCTACAAGCACGCCGCCGGCAAGCCGACGAGGAACCAGTGGCGCGAGCTCGATTTCTGGCAGGACTTCCTGTACCTGTGGGGGTACGAGCAACTCCCAGGGGAGGCCGCGTACTTCGACACAAGGGAACGAGTAAGGAGGTTCCTGGACCGCAAGGGTTTGAATCCTGGGTACTTCCAGGCCGACTCCTCGAGCAAGAGCGCGGCGCTCTACAACTACCGCCGGGCTATGCAACTTGGAGACGTAGAGGTCGCGAAGAAGAACTATGATCGCTACATGGAGCTCGGCGGAACCAAGCAGAGCATGAAGACATCGATGAGGCTGTCTCACCCGGCCGCAGGGATCCCCAAGAAGCACCGCGAAGAATTCTACAGGAGCCTGACCGAACGAGACCGCGAGCGCATGCAAGCGGCGGTCGAGTGGTACAACACAATATACGGAGGCATGTAATGGGTCAGAGAACCAAGGTCGGACAACTGAACACGGGCCAGGAGCGGTTCGTGAAGCTGGTCAAGCGCGAGCCCGACCCGGCAAAGAGGATGGAGCACGAGTGGTTGGTCGAGTGCGCCGTCGCGGCAGGATACAAGGGCAAAACCAAGCAGTTCTGCAAGCCAGGGGAGAACCCGATCGACGTGACCGTTCGCCAACTCATGTCGAACCCAAAGGTCCTGGCCGCCCTCCAGGGTGTCAAGATCGAGGAGCAACTGAAGAACCTCTACGGCCCTGACAATATCAAGAGGCGCCTCGGCTCGATGATGAACGCGAACATCGACGACTACATCACTTGGTCCGTTGAGGGGGTGCGGGTTAAGCCCTCGGATAAGCTCACTCGAGAGTTGAAATCCCGCATCCTGAGAATCACCGAGAGACGAGACAAGAGCGGTAACGTGATGATAGACGTCGAGATGGCGAACCCCATCGACGCAGCGGACAAGCTAGCGAGGATCTACGCCATGTATAAGGACAAACTCGGCATAGAGAAGGACCCCATCGACGAAGATCTTGAAAAAATGAGCACAGGAGACCTGTATGAACTCGCCAAATCCATCATTACTAAACAACCCGATCTTGCAGACGTGTTCGCCCGAGTCCTTACTGATACGTTTGGCCCGTCAGGTGGCGGCAAGGCATAAGTACCAGAAGATAGAGACATATTACCCCGAGGAGGGGAAACTGTCCCGGCACAACTACCCGAAGCACATGCAGTTTTTCCTCGAGGGGGCGAAGCACCGTGAGCGGTGTTTCCTGGCGGCGAATCGTATAGGAAAGTGCCTTCCCCTTGATGCGCCTGTCATGATGGGAGATGGATCGTGGCGAGAGTTGCGATGGATCATCGAGGGCGACTACGTCATGGGGTACGACCTACAGACCGGCAGGGCATTTCCTGTCAAGGTCACCGAGGTAACACGCTCTGGCGATATGGAGGTCTTCGAGGCCACATTCTCAGACGGCGGCACCATGCGCTGCACCTGGGAACACTGGATGCCGGGGATAACCAGGAGCGGCAGGACGCAGAATTCGCACGGGAAGAAGGTGCCCGTGTCGCCCAAAAAGAGGCGCTTCAATGAGTATGCGGAGTCAGTCAACAATGCGACATCGAGCCGGCACAGCTTCCTTTCCCCACGTCTCGTGGACTATCTCCAGGTAAAACGACTCCCCCTTCATCCTTATGTTGTGGGGGCGCTCCTTGGGGACGGATCACTCAACAAGGATCATGTTGTTATTACGACTGCGGATGAGGGCATCCTTCAGAAGATCCTCTCCCTCACTCCAGGGCTTGTCGAGAAGGCGGTTCCTCATAAAAAAGGATTTTGCTTCACCCTCTACCAGGTCAAGGATGGAAAATATGGCCTACTTAGTAATGCGTTGAGAGAGATCGGCCTTGCGAGACAAACTTGCGAAATGAAGCACATCCCGGAGCGCTATCTAACAGCCAGCGAGGACGACCGTCTTGAGCTCCTGGCCGGGCTCGTCGATACCGACGGAACCCACAATGATTTCACCCAGAAGTCAGAGCGCCTCACGCGGGATTTCGCCCGCCTCGTAAGGAGCCTTGGAGGCAAGGCCACAGTGTACCGCGAGAGAAGGGTCTGCACTAATGCACCAGGGGGACCCAAGGAGGGGTGGTACTGGAGATGCTCATGGAGACTGAACAGGCGGCTGCCGCTCGTTCTCGACAGGAAACAGCCCAGGATCTCGAAGCGTGCCGTAGATTACTCAAAGAGGGTGATCAGAAGGATCGAGAGTGTAGGAATGATGGATTGCGGGTGTATCACGGTGGATCATCCATCTCACTGCTTTGTAGCATACGATTGGGTCGCAGTTGGTAACAGCGAGGGCGTGGGCGGATACGAGGTTGTGCGCCATGCCACGGGGATATATCCTTCCTGGTGGAAGGGTCGCAGGTTCAACCGGCCGGTGAGTATATGGGTCGCGGGAGACACGGGAACCACCGTTCGTGACATCATCCAGATGAAGCTCCTGGGCCCTATCACTGACATGGGGAGTGGGCTCATACCGAAGAACCTCCTGCATGGAAAGCCGCGGCCCAAATCAGGGAACGTGCCCGACCTCATGGAAACCATCTACGTCAAGCACATCACCGGCGGGGTCTCGAAGATCGTCCAGAAGTCGTACAAGGAGGGCAGGATCTCGTTTCAGGGCACCGAGCAGGACGTGATATGGCTCGACGAGGAGCCGCCGCTCGATATCTATGCTGAGTGTCTATTGAGGACGATGACGACGGACGGCCTGGTACTCTGCACGTTTACCCCTATGGAGGGCATGACCGAGGTGGTCATGCTGTATCTCCAGGACGGGAAGATCCCGGAGAGTGGGGTCATTTACTCGGATAGTACAAAGATAGTTCTGGAGGGTCCTGCGTGAGGTATATCCTGTTGCAGTTCAAGCACCTGCATATATGCTCTGAGT
>ERZ795044.1462-NODE-1462-length-21391-cov-7.027372_pt1 | contig 21391 bp, 22 predicted proteins | sample MGYA00375128_ERZ795044 | MGnify/ENA primary metagenome ERZ795044 (study PRJEB30173, sample SAMN05720213) | anaerobic digester metagenome | isolation source: active sludge of municipal wastewater-treating anaerobic digesters | place: USA | collected 2014-12-22 ... | reverse complement strand
CTCCGTAAATCTCGTGGGCGCGCTTCCAGCACATCTTTTGCAGGTCGTCCTCCGCGCCCTCGATCGAGGGGGTGAAGGTCCCCTCCGGGATCGGGCGCAGGTAGTCGACGGAGTCGGCGATGCGGTTCGGCACGGCGATGACGACCTCGCGCGCCTTCTCCTCGCCGAGATAGGAGAACTCGTCGAGCATCTCCCGGGTGGTTTTGAAATAAAGGGGCGCCTGATTGTCCGCGTCCTCGAAGCCGATGGCGTTCATGATGATCTTACGGTAATCCGCGTCCTCCGGGTTGAGGAAATGGGCGTCCCCGGTCGCCGCGACCGGGATGCCGAGCTCCTCGCCCAAGGCGACGATCTGTCGGTTCCAGTCCCGGAGCTGCTCGTCGTTTTCGGCCTTCCCCTCGCGGATCAAAAAGCGGTTGTTGCCGAGCGGCTGGATCTCTAAGTAGTCATAAAAAGAGGCGATCCGCACCAGATCCTCGTGGGGTCTCCCCTCGCGGATCGCTGTGTAAAGTTCTCCGGCTTCACACGCGGAGCCGACGATCAGGCCCTCGCGGTGCTGCATCAAAAGGCTCTTGGGCACGCGCGGGTTCCGGTGAAAATAGCGGATGTGGGACGCCGAGATCAGCTCGTAGAGGTTTTTTAAGCCCTTTTGGTTCTTGGTAATCAGGATCAGATGGTGGGCCGGGAGCTTCTTCGGGTCCGCGCCGCCCAAGATCCCATTGAGCGCCGAAAAGTTGTCGGCGCGCTTCTCCGCCTCGATCTTTTTGAGCATCTCGATCAGGATCAGGGCGAGCTCCCCCGCGTCGTCGCTCGCGCGGTGATGGTTAAATGGCGCGAGCTTCAGGTGATTCGAGAGCGTGTCGAGCTTGTGGTTCGTCAGCTCGGGGTAGAGCGACCGCGCCATCGTGACCGTGTCGGCGAAGGTGTTGTGGAAGCCCAGATGGTGCCGGTCGGAGACCGCGCGCAGGAAGCCGGTGTCGAACCCAGCGTTGTGCGCGACGAGAAAGGCGTCCGGCCCGCAGAACTCCATAAACTGCCGGTAGGCCTCCTCCTCCTTGGGCGCGCCCCGCACCATCCCATCGTCGATGCCGGTCAGCTCCGTGATGCGCTCGGGGATATGCTTCTCCGGGTCGACGAAGGTGCAGAACGTGTCCCGGATCTCGCCGCCCACGATGCGCGCCGCGCCGATCTCGGTGATGCGGTCCATCGTGGCGGAGAGGCCGGTGGTCTCGAGGTCGAACGCGATGATCTCCCCGTTGAAAGGCACGTCCGCCTTCCCGGTGACGGACTGCACCGTGTCGTCCACAAAATAGGCTTCGACCCCGTAGATCGGCTTAAAATCGGGGTCTTTGAGCTCGGCGACCGCTTTCATCACATCCGGGAATCCCTGCGCGACGCCGTGGTCCGTGATGGCCATGGCCCTGTGCCCCCAGCGGTGCGCCGTTTCGACGAAGTTCGCGGCCCCGGTCACGCCGTCCATCTGCGACATGTTGGTGTGCAGGTGCAGCTCGACGCGCTTTTCCGGCTCGTTGTCCTCGCGGAGCAGGCGCCGGACCGAGCAGATGTCATAGGGCCAGATGATAATGTCGTGCTCATATTTATCATAGGAGGCGTCGCCGCGCGCCAAGATCGCCATGCCTTTTTTCAGATTGAAAAGCGGCCCGACCTCCTCTTTTTTCTTGATGACTTTGAGAATGTTGGAGCCGGTGTAGTCCGTAATCATGATGGAAAAGATAGCGCTCCCGCCGTCGCGGGTCTCCCGGCTCTCGATCTGGAAGATGTCGCCCCAGACCGTGACCTTCCCGCTCTGCTGGTCGATCCGCGAGAGCGGCTCCGGCCTCTGCCGGATCGCCTTGCCGAGCAGGACCTCCATCTCGGACGCGTCGATGGGCAGCCCGGAGCAGTCGAAACCGCCCTTCTCCTTGGGTGCGCGGGCGCGCTTCTCCTGCTCCTTCGGGGCCGTCTCCCGCCATGCCGAAGGCTTGGGCTCGGGCAGCGGCTCGGTGAATTCCGTGATCTCCGTGACGCCGCAAAACTCCACCGCGCAGGTGAAGCCGAATTCCTCTCTGATGATGTCGCGGAGGGTCGAGTCGGCGCGCATCTTTTTGAGCATCTCCTCGCCGCCGTGGGCAAGGCGGATCGAAAACCGGTCCCCGTCCCGCCGCGCCCTCGCGCCGTCGAAAAAGCCGTTGATCGCGACGCCGCGGCGCTGGGCCTCCGCGAGGAGCTCGCCAAAATACTCCTCCGTCAGCCATTCCGGCCGATAAATAGGAATAAGCCGGACGTCCTCCACGCCCAGCTTCCCGACAAGCGCATGTTCCAGCGCGTACAGTTCCGTTTTTGGCACCGTCTGTTCCGGCACGATCTCCACGCGGATGTTTTGGCCGTCCCGGCCCAGCGCGACCGAGCGCACCTCCGCTTCCGCCAGATATGCGCCGGCGGAGATCCCGAAAATTTCCGACAGGGTCTTCCCCATTCTTTTACCGTCCTTCTATGCTTTCAGGGCCGCTCCCTGTCACATGGTCTTGATCTCGTCGAGCAGCGCCGCGAGCAGCTCGCTCTCCGGCACCTTGCGCACGATCTCGCCCTTGCGAAACACGAGCCCGCAGCCGTCGCCGCCCGCGATGCCGACGTCGGCCTCCCGCGCTTCGCCCGGGCCGTTGACCGCGCAGCCCATGACCGCCACCTTGAGCGGCTTTTTGCAGTCCCGCAGCGCGTCCTCCGCCTCGTTCGCGAGCCTAATAAGGTCGATGCGCGTCCGGCCGCAGGTCGGACAGGAGACGATGGTGATGCCCTCCCGCCGCAGGCCGATCGCTTTGAGGATATCCTTCGCCGCGTAGATCTCCCGCACCGGGTCGGCGGTCAATGTCACGCGGATCGTGGAGCCGATGCCGTCGAGCAGGAGGCTCCCGATGCCGACGGCGTTTCGGATGAGCCCCATGCGCTCCGTGCCGGCCTCCGTCACGCCGAGGTGCAGCGGATAGTCAAAGCGCTCCGCGGCGAGGCGGCAGGCTTTCACCATCGTGCGGACGTCGCTCGATTTGATCGAGACGACGATGTTATGAAAATCAAAGCCCTCCAGCAGGCGGACGGATTCCTCGGCGCTCTCGGCGAGGGCCTCCGCCGTCGGGGCGCCGTATTTTTGGAGCAGGCGCTTTTCCAGCGAGCCGCCGTTTACGCCGACGCGGATGGCCACCCCGGCCTTGCCGCAGGCCTGTGCCACCGCGCGGGCGCGCTCCTCCTCGCCGATGTTGCCGGGGTTGATCCGGATCTTGTCGGCCCCGGCCTCCACCGCCGCCAGCGCGAGCCGGTAATCGAAATGGATGTCCGCGACGAGCGGGATATGAATCTTTTCCTTGATCGCGGGGATCAGGCGCACGGCGTCCATGTCTGGGATCGCCGCCCGCAGGATCTCGCACCCGGCCTCCTCGAGCTCCACCGCTTGGGCGACGCTGCCCTCAATATCGGTGGAGGGGACGCTGAGCATCGACTGGATGGCGACGGGGTATGCCCCGCCGATCGTGACGTTCCCGATTTTGACTTCCCTTGCCATCGTTAGCCTCCGTTGACGAGCTTCATGATGTCGTTCGCCGTGACATAGAGCATCAGCAGGATCAGCAAAATAAAACCGGCGTTGTGGATCACGGATTCCACCTTTTGATTGATGGGTTTCCCGCGGATCACTTCCAAAAGCATAAATAAGATCCGCCCGCCGTCCAGCGCGGGCAGCGGCAGCAGGTTGACGACGCCGAGGTTGACCGTGACCAGCGCCACGATAAACAGCAGGGAGTCGATGCTCTGGGAGCTCGCCTCGGAGATCACCTCCGTGACGCCCACCGGCCCCGAGAGCTGGTTGACCGTGAACGTGCCCCGAATGAGGTCGCCGAAGCCGTGCCACGCGAGCTTCACGAGCGCGAACGTCCAGCCCGCCGAATATTCAACGACGCGCAGCACCGTGGGCTCCACGCCGTAGACGCTGAAATCGAGGACGATCGAGGACGTGCCGTTGTAGTCCTTCGTCTCAAAGACGACCTTGTGGAGCTTCATCTTTTCCCCGCCCCGGAGGACCTCCATGTCGACGACGCCATCCGGGTCGCGGATCAGGGAGTAGACGATGTCGTTGTCGATCAGCACCTGCTCCCCGTTGACGGAGAGAATGCGGTCGTCCACCCGCAAATAGGCGGAGGAGGCGGCGTTTTCGCCGAACGCGGCGATGACCGGCGTGCCGATCAGCTCCTGCCCCGAGGTCAGGATGACGACGAGGATGAACCCGAGCAGGATGTTCATGAAGGCGCCGGCGGCCGTGACGATAATGCGCTTCCAGACCGGGCAAGCCATAAAGGAGCGCTCGGTCGGGGCCTCGCTGCCGTCGTCCTCGCCCTCCATGGCGACGAACGCGCCGATCGGCAGGAGGCGCAGGCTGTAGGCCGTCTCCCCTCTCTTGATGGAAAAGAGCTTCGGCCCCATGCCGACCGCGAACTCATTCACTTTTATGCCGGCCCATTTCGCGGTCAGAAAGTGGCCGAGCTCGTGGAAAACCAGCATCACTGCGAAGCATAAAACGGCGATCAAAATATTTCCAACCAAGCGATTATCTCCTATAACGTAAAATCATGGATGCCGCGAACGCGCGCGCCTCCCGGTCGGCCGCGAAGACCGCCTCAAAGGAATCCCCGGCCGGAAGCGGCATCTCGACCGTCTCCTCGAGCACGGCCGGAATCTCGTTGAAGCCGATGGTTCCCTCCAAAAAAGTGGCCACGGCGACCTCGTCCGCCGCGTTGAAAGCGGCGGTCGCCGTGCACCCGAGGGAGAGCGCCCGCCTCGCGATGCGGACGGACGGGAAAGCCAAATCATCCGGCGGAAAGAACGTCAGCGCGCCGATCTCTGTTAAGCTGAGGTGCTTTACAGCTCCCGGCAGGCGCTCGGGCCACGTCAGCGCGTACTGGATCGGCGCGCGCATATCCGGGACGCCGAGCTCGGCGAGCACCGAATGATCTATAAATTCCACCATGGAGTGCACGACGCTCTCCCGATGGACGATTACCTCTATTTTATCCTGCGGGATACCGAAAAGATGCGCGGCTTCGATAATTTCGAGCCCTTTATTTGCCATGGTGGCGGAATCGACCGTCACTTTGCGGCCCATCGCCCAAGTCGGATGCCGCAGTGCGTCCTCGGGACGGACGCAAGCGAGCTCCTCCCGGCTCCTGCCGAAGAACGGGCCGCCGGACGCCGTCAGGATCAGCTTCTCGATCCGGGCGGAATCGCCCTTCGCCTGAAGGCACTGGAAGATGGCCGAGTGCTCGCTGTCGACCGGCAAAATCCGGACGCCGCGCGCCGCCGCGAGCTCCATCACGCGCTTCCCGCCGGCGACCAGCGTCTCCTTGTTGGCGAGCGCGAGCGTGTTGCCCGCCTCGATCGCGGCGATCGAGGGCGCGAGGCCGGCGATCCCGGTGACGGCGTTGAGCACGATGTCGCAGGGACAGGCCGCCGCCTCTTTGACGCCCTCCGCGCCCGAGAGAACCCGGATATCCGTGTCCGCGAGCGAAATCCGAAGATCCGCGGCGGCCGCCTCGTCAAAGAGCGCGACCAGCCCGGGGTGAAATTCCCGCGCCTGCTCCTCCAAGAGCGCGGCGTTGTTTCCGGCGGCGAGGGCGGCGACCGAAAACCCCATGCGGCGGCAGACATCCAGCGTCTGGGTGCCAATGGAGCCGGTGGAGCCGAGGATGGAAATTCGTTTCATAGGATGCCCTCTAACAAATATGCCGCCCTTACGCGCGGCACAGATTCGATGCGGATGTCGTTTTGGCGAATGCCGTTTCAGAAGATGGGAAAATAGAGATCCCACAGGTAGAGCAGCGGCGCGACGAAGAGCCAGCTGTCGAAGCGGTCCATGACCCCGCCGTGCCCCGGCATGATGTTGCCGTAGTCCTTGACCCCGAACTGCCGCTTGATGGCCGAGGCGGAGAGATCCCCAAGGATCCCCGCCCCCGCCCCGACCGGTAGGAAGAGGCACAGGGACGGCCAGCGTAGCATGAGCGGCTCGCCCAGCGCCGGCGCGGCGTACGCCGCGTACGCCCAGCTCAGCAGGAGACAAAAGGCGACCGAGCCGATCACCCCGCCGACCGCGCCCTCCACCGTTTTTTTCGGGCTGATTTCCGGGTAGAGCTTATGCCTGCCGAACAGGGAGCCGCTGAAGAAGGCGAAGGTGTCGTTGAGCCACGCGACCGCGAAGCTCAATAGCGTGATATAGAGGCCCCCCGCGGGGCCCGCTCCCTCCCGGTACAAAAGCGCCGTGGAAAACCCCAGCGGCACCGTGATTGAGACAAAAAATGCGTAGCCCGCCGCCGTCGCCTCGAGCTTTTTCCGGTCGAAAAGGACGGCGAGCATCAGCATCCCGCCAAAAAAGAGGCAGATCTCGCGCAGGCCGGCGGCCTCCGCGAAAATCCGCGAGGAGACGACGGCCGCCGCCGCGAGGCAGACCGAAACCAAGGCGATATGGTCCCCAAGCCGCCCGGCGTGGAGCAGCTCCCACACCGCTATCACGGAGACGAGCGTCACCGCAATATCGAGCAATACGGTATTATAAAAGTAAAGTACAACGCCGAGCAGCGCGAGCCCGACGAGCGAAGTAATCAGGCGCTGTTTCATGATCCCGTCCGTACCTTCCGTCTCTGCAAATTTATACGCCGCCGAAGCGCCGGTCCCGCCCCGCGTACTCGGCGAGGGCTTTGTCCAGATGCGCGGGCGTAAAATCCGGCCAGAGCACATCCATAAAAACGAGCTCCGCATAGGCGCTCTCCCAGAGCAGAAAATTGGAGAGGCGCTCCTCCCCGCTGGGCCGGAGGATCAGGTCGGCGTCCGGCACCGCGGAGTCAAGGTTCGCGGAGATCAGGTCCTCCGTGATGTCCCCGGGCCCGATCTTGCCGGATTTGACCTTTTCGGCGATATGCCGCACCGCGCGGACGATCTCCGCCCGGCCGCCGTAATTGAGCGCGATCTGGACGGTCAGCTTCACATCGGCCACCTTGGCCTTCTCCGCCTTCTCCATCAGCGCGCGCAGATCGTCGGCGAGCGGCGCGCGGTCGCCGATGAAGCGGACCGTGATATGCTCGCCGGCCATGCCGTCCATCCGCTTCAGATAGTCGCGCATCAGGTCCATGACGTTCTCGACTTCGGCCTTCGGGCGGCGCCAGTTCTCCGTGGAAAAGGCATAGACGGTCAGATACCGGACGCCGAGATCCCGGCAATACCGCGCGATCGTCTCAAAGACCTCCGCGCCCTTTTTATGCCCGGCGCCGCGCGGAAGCCCTCTTTTTTTCGCCCAGCGACCATTGCCGTCCATGATGATGCCGATATGGGCGGGCAGGATCCGCTCGTTTTTCAAGACCACGTTCCGCCTTTCGATAAAATTTCCCGGGAAATCAAAGCTCCATGATCTCCGCGGATTTGCCGTCGGCCATGTCGTCTACCTTTTTGATGAAATCGTCGGTCAGCTTCTGGCAGTCCTTTTCGATGTCCTTGCGGTCGTCCTCGGAGATCGTTTTATCTTTTTCCTGTTTTTTAATCAGCTCGTTGGCGTCGCGGCGGACGTTGCGCACGGCGATCTTAGCCTCCTCCGCGTGCTTGCGCACTTCCTTGGAAAGCTCCTTGCGCCGCTCTTCGGTCAGCGGGGGGAAAACGAGCCGGATGCAGGTGCCGTCGTTTTGCGGCGGGATGCCGATGTCGGAGAGGTTGAGCGCTTTTTCGATCAGCTTGAGCGCGGAGCGGTCCCACGGCTGGATGACAAGGATGCGGGCCTCCGAAACGGAAACCGCGGCCATCTGGTTGACCTTGGTCGGGGTGCCGTAATAGTCGATGACAAGGCGTTCCAAGATGCCGGGGTTGGCGCGCCCGGCGCGGATGGAGCCGAAATCCTCCTCGAGCTCCGCGATGATGCCCTCCATTTTCTCGTTAAAAGAGATGAGCTGTTCTCTCATAGTTTTCCTCCGTTTCTCCGGCTGAAAAGATTTTTTTAAACGACGCGGGCGCGCGCCGGGGGGCGCCGCATCCTTGAAAGCGTTGGAAATTTTGGGGGTCAGTCCTTTACCAAGGTGCCGATCTTCTCCCCCTCGATGGCCCGGCGGATGTTGTCGGGATCGCTGAGGCTGAAGACGAGGATCGGGACATGGTTGTCCCGGCACATGGCGGCGGAGGTGGAATCGAGGACCTTGAGGTCCTTTTCCAGCACCTCGCCAAAGGTGAGGCTGTCGTATTTCACCGCGTCGCCGTACTGGTTGGGGTCCTTGTCGTAGACGCCGTCGACCAGCGTCGCCTTGAAGATCACATCGGCGTTGATCTCCGCCGCGCGCAGGGAGCTCGCGCTGTCGGTGGAGAAATAGGGGTTGCCGGTGCCGCACCCGAAGATCACGATCCTGCCCTTTTCGAGATGGCGGATGGCCCTGTTGCGGATAAACGGCTCCGCGATTTCCGGCATGGAGATCGCGGTCATGACCCGGACCGGGGAGCCCATCTGGTTGAGCGTGTCATAGAGCGCAAGCGCGTTGATGACGGTGGCGAGCATCCCCATATGGTCCGCGGTGGTGCGGTCCATGCCGCCGCTGGAGCGGCCGCGCCAGAAGTTGCCCCCGCCTACGACAATCGCGATCTCCGCGCCCAGATCCGAGCATTCCTTGATGCTTTTACAGATGGTCTGTATGGTGCCGAAGTCGATCCCGGTTTTTTGGCCGCCGGCAAGGGCTTCGCCGCTGAGCTTCAGAAGCACGCGCTTGTATTTTAATTCCATTGGTGCACAACTCCCCTTTTCCCCATTTTAAATTTATTTTACATGATCGGCAGGGATAAGTAAAGGTTATTTTTTCTAAAAGAAAGGATATTCCCGATTCGCCGCTTTTAATCAAAAACAAAAAAAGAGCGCGCCCTTCCGGGCGCGCTCTTGTCAGCATTCCAGTTTTTCGGGCTCCTCTTGCCCGGCCCTGCGGGAAAAACAGTCGTCCCCGCAGTCCAGCAGGACCGCCAGCGCCAAGGCCTGAAGCCGGTCGGCGGAGTCCCGCAGCCGGACGACGTAATCGTCCTCCCACGGGTTCCATTTTTTCCGGACAACGGAGATCTCTGCCCCGTTTTTCCGGATCCGATAGACATGTTTTAAAAGGCTGCGGCGCAGGACCCACGGCATGCCGGTGGTCACATACTCGGCTCCCGTCAGGGAAAACCGTTTGCGAAGCTCCATCGTCTGCCCGCCGAAATCGAGGCGGTATCTGCCCAAGCCGGTCTGTATCGCTTTCGCAGCGAGGTTCCCGTCCGCGTCGTAAAAATCCAGCCTCTTTTTTAAGAAGCCGCCGGAAAGCTTCGCCTCAAGCAGCAGCTTTCCGTCCCTGTCCGCGATGCGGCATCCGTCCGCGCGAAAGCGCATAGAAAGTTCTTCCGAATCCTCTGTATTCTCCATGGTTTCGATCCACCGTCAGTGCGCTGACCCTTTCTTAATATTTGCGGAAGAAAGGGAACCCGTCAACACCGCAGCACGCAGGCGGGGGGATACCGTTTCCCGGCGGACTCCCCGGCGGGCTTTCGGCCCGTCCCCGCCGCCGGAAGGCGAAAGAGCCGCCTCCCGCGGCCGGGAGATTCCCGCCGCTCCCTCCGGCTCGCCTCCGGGTCTTCCCGCGCGGCGGCAAGGTCGCCGGCAACCGGGCCGTCGCCGCCGTCGTCTGCGGCGACGGCCGGCGCGCCGCAGACCGGCCGGCCCTGCAGAAACACGGCCAGCGTCAATATCACAAGAAAGAGCGCGCCCAAGCGGCCGCCCCAGAATCTATTTCTCATCGTCAATCCCTTTTCCAAAGCGAAAAAAAGGCCCTCCGCGCCGAAGCCCGCGAGACATCCTTTTTCACATTAGGGATTACTATATCATCTTTTCAGGCTTTGTCAAGTGGAGAAAAAGGCGAAAACGCGCGCACGTCAAAAAAGCCGCGGGATGACTCCCGCGGCCTTTTTTCTCTTCGGTTTTCTCCCGAATCAGTCCTTTTTCTGCGCCTGCGCGATCTGTTTCGCGACCTCGTCGGCAAGGTTCTCCTCGGCTTTTTTCTCAAGGCCCTCGCCCTTTTCAAAGCGGACGAACTCGGCGATCCGGATGCTGCCGCCAAGCTCCTTGGCGACCTTTTCCGTGTAGGCCTCGACGTCGATATCCGGGTCCTTGATGAACGCCTGACTGATCAGGCAGTTCTCTTTATAATATTTGCCGACTTTGCCCTCGATCATCTTCTCTTTGACGGCGTCCGGCTTGCCGGCCATCTTGGGATCCTCGTCGATCTGGGCGAGGAAGACCTCTTTCTCATGATCGAGGACGGATTCCGGAACGGATTTCGGGCAGATATACAGCGGCTGGGAAGCGGCGATCTGCATCGCGACGTCTTTGCCGTATTCGGCGAAGCCCTCTTTGTCGGCCACGTCGGTGTCGAAGCGGACCAGCACGCCGATCTTTCCGCCCATGTGGACGTAGGAGGCGCAGTCGCCCTCGTAGCGGGTGAAGCGGCGGATCTTCAGGTTCTCTCCGATGACGAGCACCTTATCCTGAAGGATGTCCTGCAGGGTACGGCCCTCGACCTCGCAGGCGAGCAGCGCGTCCACGTCGGCCGGGTTCTGTTCCATCACGGTCTTGAGGCAGAGCTTGATGAACGCGAGGAACTTTTCGCTCTTCGCGGCGAAGTCGGTCTCGGAGTTGACCTCGACGGCCGCGCCGACCTTGCATTCGTGGCAGTAATCGGCTAAGACGGCGCCCTCCGCGGCGACGCGGGCGGACTTTTTGGCGGCGGCGGCAAGGCCTTTTTCACGAAGAAAGTCGATCGCCTTCTCCATATCGCCGTCGGTCTCCGTCAGCGCTTTTTTGCAGTCGAGCATGCCGCAGCCGGTGGTTTCCCGGAGGGCTTTTACATCAAGAGCGGTAAACGCCATTTATTTTTCCTCCTGTTCCGTTTCGTCGTCGGTTTCGTTTTCTTTTTCCTGCGCCGCCGGACTGAACTGCTCGCCCTGACGGCCCTCGATGATCGCGTCGGCGATGGTGCCGGCGATCAGCTTGACGGCGCGGATGGCGTCGTCGTTGCCCGGGATCAGGTAGTCGATCTCATCCGGATCGCAGTTCGTATCGACGATCGCGACGATCGGGATGCCGAGCTTGCGGGCTTCGGAGACGGCGATCTTCTCTTTTCTGGAGTCGACGATGAAGAGCGCGCCGGGGAGCCGGTCCATATCCTCGATGCCGCCGAGGTATTTCTCGAGCTTCTCGATTTCAAGGGCCAGTTTGCTGGCCTCTTTTTTGGTCAAACGGTCGAACGTGCCGTCCTCCTCCATCTTGCGGAGCTGGGTGAGGCGGGCGATCCTGCTGCGGATGGTTTTGAAGTTGGTGAGCATGCCGCCGAGCCAGCGGGCGTTGACATAGTAGGCGCCGGCTCTTTCGGCCTCTTCACGGATGGAATCCGCGGCCTGCTTTTTGGTGCCGACGAAGAGGACGGGTCTGCCCGCCAAAGAGAGATCGCGGACGAACATGTAGGCCTCCTCGATCTTCTTCACGGTCTTTTGCAGGTCGATGATGTAGATGCCGTTGCGCTCGGTAAAAATATAGGGCGCCATTTTCGGGTTCCAGCGGCGGGTCTGGTGTCCGAAATGGACGCCGGCCTCGAGCAGCTGTTTCATGGATACAACAGACATGATTTTTTCCTCCTTTTGTTGTTCCTCCACCCCACGCATTTCGAAAGAGCGGCCATCTCTGGCACATCGCCGGAACGATTGTGGGATGTGTGGATTTGCTTTATGGAGCGCGGTTCGCGATTCCAAAGCTTTTTGATTATATCATGGAGAATCTCTCATTGCAATATTTTTCTATTATTTTTCTGAAATATTAAGGCGACTTGAAAAAACTCGCAAAAAAGCCCCTCCTCTTCTGCTCCCGGATCACGTCCGAGCGGATCAGGATAGTGTCCTGCCCGATGGACTCCACCTTTTCCCAGCCGATCAGGATCTCCTCCTCCCTGCCCAGCAGCCCGAACAGCCGGAGCCGTCCCCCGATGATCAAAGCCATCACCTTCTCGCTCTCCGTGTCGATCAGCATGTCTTCGATGTAGCCGAGGCTCGCGCCGTCGTTGAGGTTGATGACTTCCTTCATGCGCAGTTCTCCCATGCGGATTCTCACACGCATTCCCCCCTTTTATGCAACTCTATTCCGGCCGGAGGAGAAATCTGTCTGTCCCCCTCATGCTCAAGCCATTTTTTCTTCGTGCTCAAAAAAAGCGCCCGGCTATGCCCGCGTGCTCTTTAGGGAAAAAACGCCGCGGGGCGCCCCGCCCCGCAAGACGGGCGCGGCGGCCGAAGAGGCTCCGCCGCCCCGCGAAAAGCCGAAAACATCGGCCCGACGGCCGCGGCCAAACGCGCTTTGCCTCGTTTCCATCTTTGCAGTTTTGCGCCCCCGGCCGTTTTCTCCGCCGCCGTTTTCGGCATCCGGAAGAGCGTTTCCGGCAAAAATAGTTTTATGCCCCGGATTGACAAAATTTCACTTGCTCAAAAGTGCATAGCGGTTTCCACTTTCGGACATGCTCCTTTCGCAGGAATCTTTTTTGCGGGTGGTGCGGAAATGTATTACGGAAAAGTGGAAATCTGCGGCATCAATACTTCCCGGCTTCCCGTGCTCAAAGAATCGGAAAAAATTGAGCTTTTAAAGAAAATCAAGGAGGGCGACGCCGACGCCCGCGAGCAGATGATCAGCGGAAACCTTCGCCTCGTGCTCAGCGTCGTGCAGAAGTTTACGGGGCGCGGGGAAAATCCCGACGACCTGTTTCAGGTGGGCTGCATCGGGCTCATTAAGGCGATCGACCACTTCGACCCGTCGCTCGACGTGCGCTTCAGCACCTATGGCGTGCCGATGATCGTGGGCGAGATCCGCCGGTTTTTACGCGACAACAACGCGGTGCGCGTCAGCCGCTCCATGCGCGACACGGCCTACCGCGCGATGCAGGTCAAGGAGGATTATCTGACCAAAAAGAGCCGGGAGCCCACCATGGACGAGATCGCAAAGGAGCTCGGCATGCCGCGGGATCAGGTGGTCATCGCGCTCGAATCCATCGTGGAGCCGGTTTCGCTCTACGAGCCGGTCTACTCCGACAGCGGCGACACGATCTACATGCTCGACCAGATCGGCGACAAGGACTGCGAGACCGGGTGGCTCGAGGAGATCGCGCTCAAGGAGGCCATGAGCAACCTGACGCCGCGCGAAAAAAAGATCCTCGCGCTGCGGTTTTTCTCCGGGAAAACGCAGATGGAGGTCGCCTCCGAAATCCACATCAGTCAGGCGCAGGTCTCCCGGCTCGAAAAAGGCGCCCTCGATAAAATCAAAAAGCAGCTCTAAAAAGGTGCGGCCCCGGCAAGGTTTTTGGACGCGTGCCATCGGGTTTGAGCACGCGCCGGCGCAGGTTTCCCGCGCGGAATTTACGCTTATGGGCCTTCGCTTGCCAGCGCGCGAAACCCGTTTTCATCGGACGCGGCCCCGGCAAAACCTATACCGCATAAAAAAACGGCCCTACCCGATCTCCGGGCGGGGCCGATCTTTTAAATTTATAAATATACATTTCTCCGGCCTTCGGGAGAGCCGAACCCCCGAAACCGCCCCGCCGCCGAAAGCTCCGCGCGGGCGCGGCCGCCGAAAGCCCGCCGCGCCGCGGCAAAAACCGCCCTTTTTCGGCCTCCTTTCCCGCCGGATCCGTTGAATCTTTTCCACAGACATGGTATCATGGAGCCGGTTTCCGTTTAACGTGAAAATGTCTCTGATGAAGAAGGTGGCGCCTTTGCAGCTCTATGGAATCGGGTTCGGGGGAAACGATGTTTCGGCGCTGGAACCCAATTTTATGCCGATCCGAAAGTTTAACCAAGCCTATCTGGAAAAGGCCTCCCTCCCGGTCGGGATCGCCCTGCCGCGCCCGGACGGGCAGGTCGCCCGCTTGGAAACAAAGCTGATCGGTATGCCAGATTCCGCCGCGGCGGATCATTTTTATATCGACCGCCTGCTAAAATCCCTGCTCTGGACGAAGGGCGGCTGCCGGGTCCTCGTCCGCGGCGGCGGGGACGTCTGCGGCTATCTCAAAGCCGCCTACGCAGAAGGCGGCCCGCGCGCCTTCGACGCGGATTTCATGGCGAAGATCTACGGGCAGCCGTTTGAGGTGGTCCCCTGCGAGACGCTGCCGGAGGAAAGACGCGTCTCCCTGCCCATCGGCGGGCATTTTTCCGGATGCAGGATCGGGTTTGACGCCGGCGGCTCCGACCGGAAGGTCTCCGCCGTCATCGACGGCAGGCCCGTCTATTCGGAGGAGGTCGCGTGGAACCCGAAGGAGAATCCGGACCCGGACTACCATTTTCGCGGTATCGTCGGGGCGCTGAAGACGGCCGCCTCCAAGATGCCCCGGGTCGACGCCGTCGGAATTTCCTCCGCCGGGGTCTATCTGGATAACCGTACGGTCTACGCCTCCCTGTTTCGCAGCGTGCCGGAGGAGCTCTTTGAGAGCAAGGTGCGGGACATCTACCCCCGGGCCGTGAGGGAGATCGGGGACGTCCCGCTCGCGGTCTGCAACGACGGGGACGTGTCCGCTTTGGCGGGCGCCATGAGCCTTAGAAAAAACAACATCCTCGGCGTCACGATGGGCACGAGCGAGGCCGCCGGTTACATCGACCGAGAGGGCGGGATCACCGGCTGGCTCAGCGAGCTCGCGTCCGTGCCGGTCGACGCGAACCCGCAAAACGGCCCCGACGAGTGGAGCGGGGATTTCGGGTGCGGCTCCCGCTATTTCAGCCAAGAGGCCGTCATCCGGCTCGCGCCGGCCGCGGGGGTCCGGCTGGAGGAGACCCTCTCCCCCGCGGAAAAGCTTTGCGAGGCGCAGCGCCTGCTCGCCGAGGGAAACGACGGGGCGCGGCGAATCTTCGCGTCCATCGGCGCCTGCCTCGGGCATTCCCTCGCCTACTACTACGATCTTTACGGGTGCGAATCCGTGCTGCTGATGGGGCGCGTGGTCTCCGGGGAGGGCGGCGACATTCTGCTCGAAAAGGCGCGCGAGGTGCTCGCCGGGGAATATCCAGAGGTCGCGGAGCGGCTCTCCGTCGCGCTGCCGGACGAGGCGTCGCGCCGGGTCGGGCAATCCGTCGCGGCGGCCAGCCTATAAAAAACGGCGGCGGAGATTTTTTTCCGCCGCCGTCATTTTTTTGCCGATCCGTCAAATACTAAAAATGCCCCGACCCTGACGATCTCCTCCGCCGCACGGAAACACACGTTTTCCGTCTTAGCGCGGGCCGGATCTCAAAAAACACGGAAAAACGCCTCGGGGCCGGACAGAACCCTTCCGGCCCGCTTTGTGTCCGCGCGGAAAGCGGGAAAACATGCCCGTGAGCACGGACGCGGGCCGCCCTATACTCGCTTTGCGCCCGCATGAAAGCGGGGCTTTCCCCGGGCGCTCTCCTCCAAATGATTTTCCGAAAAAGCAGTCGCAAGGCCGAAACCATCCCGCACGGAACAACCCGCGAGGATATCGGGTATCAAAATGATTGTTTCTGCCATTGAAAACGCCGCCATGAACTTGCCTTCACGGCGGCGTTTTTTATTCCTCTTTTTGAATCAGGATCTCCGAGGCGCGCATGCCGTCCGTCTCCATGACGGTGAAGCGCATCCCGCCGTGGACGAAGCTGTCGCCCTTCTCCGGGACTTTGCCCAGCTCGTCCATGACCCAGCCGCTGACCGTGACGGAGTCCGCCTCCTCCTCCATGCCGAGGTAGTCGAACATCTCCTCCGGGTCGGCGCCGCCGGAGATGTGGAAGCCATCCTCTTTCTTCACAAAATCCTCGGTCACCTCGTCGTGCTCGTCCCAGATCTCGCCGACCAGCTCCTCGAGGATGTCCTCCATCGTGACGACGCCGAAGGTCCCGCCGTATTCGTCCGTGACGATGGCCATATGGCACTTCGCCTTTTGCAGCAGCTTGAGCAGCGCGCCGATCTTCATCGTGCAGGGCACGAAGAGCGGCTGCTGGAGGATGCTCTCCAAGGGGAGCGGGCCCTCCGTCATTTTAGAAATATCCATCTGATGAACGAAGCCGACGATGTCGTCGACGCTCTCGTTATAGACCGGTAGGCGCGAATAGCCGGACTCGAGGAAGGTTTTCTCGACCTCCTCCTTCCCGGCGCTCAGCGGAAGCGCCACCAGATCGACGCGCGGTGTCGCGATATCGGCGGCGTCCTGATCGTTAAATTCCAGCGCGGAGCGGATCAGCTCGCTCTCTTGACTGCCGATGCCGCCCTCCGCCGCCGCCACCTCGACGATGTTCATCAGCTCCTCGCCGGTGATTCCGCGCTGGTCCGTGCCGCTGACGAGCCTTGAGACAAATTTTTTCCACATCGAAAACAGCCAGTTGACCGGCGTCAGGAGAAACATAATTAAGTTGATGATCGGCGCGGAGAATTTGACATAGGTTTCCGGATACTCCTTGGCGAGGCTCTTCGGCGTGATGTCGCCGAAGAGCAGCACCACCACCGTCATCACAATGGTGGAGACCGTCGGGCCGGAATCGCCCAACAGCTCGATGAAAAAGACCGTGGCGATCGCCGTCAGAGCGATATTGACGAGGTCGTTCCCGACGACGACCGTCGAGAGGAGCTTATCGTAGCTCTCCAAAAGCCGCAGCGCGAGCGCGGCGCTGGGATTCCCCTTATCCGCCTCGACCTTGAGTTTTGTCGGGCTCACCGTGGTAAACGCCGTCTCCGTGGCGGAAAAATAGGCGGAAAAGATCACCAAAACCGTCATGACCAGAATCGTCGCCGTCGTATCCATGAATGAAAAATCAGCCTCCAATTTGTTTTAAAAACGTAAAAAAGCATCACCCCTGCGCCAAACGCAGAGGTCATGCCTCAAAATCCCGATCCTCTCGGCACCCTCCGGGGTCCCCGTCGTCCATAAAAATAAACCCTTTCCAGCGGTACGATCCAACTTTTTTAATAATTATACAGAAGAAACAAGGCCCCGTCAAGCGCCCCCCGGTATCGCGCCGCATGGCGCGGAATCCGGCGATTCCCAAATGGACGCCGCGGCGGTCTCCATTTCCCGTATGATGCGCATCGGAGCGCCGCGTTTACGCCGGAGGCGGGCCTTTCCCCATCCCGAAATCAGAGGATCACGCCGCCGCCCAGCACCTCGTCCCCGCGGTAGAGCACCGCGGACTGGCCCTTCGTGACGGCGCGCTGGGGCGCGAGAAACGTAACGCGCACGGCGCCGTCCGGCAGCGCCTCGGCCAAGGCCTCCGCCGGCTTATGGGCATAACGGATCTTGCACTGCACGGAAAGCGGCCCCTCCGGCGCGTGGCCGGAGATCCAGTGAAACCCGCCGGCCAGCAGCTCCCGTACAAACAGCTCCTCGTTTTTGACGAGCAGAACCTTCCGGCTCTCCGGGTCGATCGAGCCGACGTACAGCGGCTCCGGCAGCGACAGGCCGAGGCCCTTCCTCTGGCCGATCGTGTAATGGGCAACGCCCTTATGCCGCCCGAGGACGGTCCCATCCCCCGCCACGAAATCCCCGGGCTCGGAGCCGCAGCCGCAGCGGGCAAGGAAGCCGCCGGTGTCGCCGTCCGGGATGAAGCAGATGTCCTCGGAATCCGGCTTTTTCGCGACCGGGATCCCCGCCTCCTCGGCGATTCGCCGGACCTCGGTCTTGGAAAGCTCCCCCAGCGGAAAGATGATACGGGGCAGCAGCTCCTGCGTGAGGTTATAGAGCACATAGCTCTGGTCCTTCTCCAAAACGGCGGCGCGGAAGAGCTTTCCCTCCGCGACCCGGGCGTAGTGGCCGGTCGCGATTTTCTCGCAGCCGAGCTTCTCCGCCTCCGTGAGGAAGGCCGGGAATTTGACGTACCGGTTGCAGCGCACGCAGGGGTTCGGCGTTTTCCCCTCCTCATATTCGGAGAGGAAATCGCCGAGCACCTTCTCCGCGAACAGCTCCCGGAAATCAAACACATGGTGCGGGACGCCGAGGAACTCCGCGACTTTTTTCGCGTCCTCCACGGCGGCGAAGCCCGCCTCGCCCCCGCTGAGCAAAAAGGTCGCGCCCTCGACCTCGAAGCCCTGATTTTTTAATAAAAGAGCGGACACGGCGCTGTCGACCCCGCCGCTCATCGCGACCATGACCCTCATGCCGCCAGCAAAGTATAGATCCCGTACGCGATCGTCGGAAGCAGCATCGCGAGGATCAGGATGACCACTATGACGCGCACGAACATCTTTTTTCCACCATGCATCGGAAATCCCTCCGTCACTCAATGATCCCAAAATCGGAAAGCGGCCAAAAGACGAAGACCGCCTTGCCCATGACGCTTTCCCCGGAAATATACGGGTCCTCCCAGTAGCGCGCGTCGAGCGAGTCGCCGCGGTTGTCGCCGAAGAAGAGATAGCACCCCTCCGGCACCTCAAAGCTGCGGGAAACGTGGGATTCGGAGCTGACATAGTCCTCGTCGAGCTCCTCCCCGCCGATCAGAACGTCGCCGTTCCGCTCGACCTCGACCTCCTCCCCCGGCAGGCCGATGCAGCGTTTAAAGAGGATTTTGTCCATCTCCTCCGAGTAGAACACGACGACGTCGCCGCGCTCGACCGAGGTTTCGGCATTCCGCACCCGCAGGGCGAGCGTCCAGTTCCCCGGCTTCACCGTCGGCGTCATCGAGCCGGTCGGCACATACGCGATGATAAAAAAATAGTTGAAAAGCAGCACCGGGATCACGCAATAAAACAGCAGCGCCTTGCACCAGTCAAAGATCTCTTTTTTGATCGCGGCTCTTTTTTCCGCCGGGGCCGCCTTGGTCTCGGCGATTCTTTCTCCCTGATTTTCTTCCATAAAGCCCTCTATTTCATTTTAGGATGCCGAAGACGTCAAGCGGCCACAGCGCGAACAGCGCCCTGCCCATCAGCTTGTCTTCGGAGATATAAGGCTCCCGCCAGTAGCGCGCGTCCAGCGAATCGCTCCGGTTGTCGCCAAAAAAGAGATAGCACCCCTCCGGCACCTCAAACACGCCGGAGTAGGAGGAGTCCGAGCCGACGTATGGCTCGTCCAGCGCGACGTCGCCGACGCGGACGCTGCCGTCGGGCTCGACCGTCACGGTCTCCCCCGGCAGGCCGATGCAGCGCTTGACCAGCACCTTGCCCGCCTCGTCGGAGTGGAAAACGAGGATGTCTCCGCGCTCGATGTCCTCTTTATTAAAAATCCGGGTGGAAAAGAGGACGCTGTGGGCCGGAAACGTGGGCCACATGGAGGCGGTCGGCACAAAATTGATCATGAACACAAACCGCAGCAGGACAAAAAGGACCAGCGCCTCCGTCCCCAGCGGCAGCACCCATTCCCGGAAGAAGCTCTTTGCCGTCAGGGGCTGCAGCGGTTCCGGCTGTTTTTTGAGTTTTTTACGGCTGCTTTTCAGCAAAACGGTCCCTCCGGCGTTAAAATCCGCGGCAGATGCCTACAGTCTTTTTATTATATCACAAATCCGCGCGTTGGCAAGCGGCCTCTTTCTAAGAATAGTAGACGGCCGGCGGCCCGAGCGGGGCTTCCTCCGGCTCCAAAAAGAATAGAACAAGAGACGCGGCGGCATACTAAGACGGAATGCTTGAATCCCGGAGGAGACAGTCATGTTTATTGTGCTTTTCCGTACCGTCATTATTTATATTCTAATCATCATCTGCCTGCGCATCATGGGGAAACGCCAGCTCGGCGAGCTGCAGCCCACCGAGTTCGTCATCGCGATCCTGATCTCCAACATCGCGACCATCTCCATCGAGGACACGGACATCCCGCTGCTCTCCGCCATTGTGCCGATCGTCACGCTGATGAGCTCCGAGGTGCTGCTCTCCGCCTTCGCGATGAAGAGCAGCAAGGCGCAGATCGCCATCTCCGGAAACCCGGTGGTGATCATCCGGGACGGCAAGATCGACCAGCAGCGGATGCGGGAGCTGCGCTTCTCCATCGAGGACCTGATGAGCCAGCTGCGCATCAACGGCGTCTTCGACATCCGGGAGGTGGGCTGGGCGATCGTGGAGACCAACGGCAAGCTGACCGTCTACCCGAAATATTACGCGCGCCCCGTCACGGCGGAGATGCTCTCCCTCCCCGCCAAGGCGCAAGAAAACACGCCACCGCTGGTCGTAATCAGCGACGGCGTGCTCACGCCGGAAACGTTAAAGGTCTGCGGGCTTGATCGGGCATGGCTGGACCGCGTGCTCGGCGAAAACCGCGTCGGGCCGGAGGACGTCTTTTTGATGACCTGCGACTCGTCGGAGACCTATTATCTTGTGAAAAAGGAGACCGCTTCAAAATGGGAAGAGTAGCGCTGGCAACCATCCTGCTCGCCGTGATGGTCGGCATGAGCGGCTGGGGCCTACACACCCTCGAAACAAACAAAGATATTTTGCTCGCTGAGATGGAGGAGCTGTCGGCGATGGCGGAGGAGGGGGATCTCCAAAGAACCGCGGAGGCGGCCGCCCTTCTTGCGGACGACTGGATCGAACGGCATCATACGCTCTGCCGGATTGTGCGCCACACGCAGCTTGACCAAGTGACCCTCGCCGTCGCGAGACTGGAAAAGCTGGCGGAGTACGGCGAGATCGGCGAGCTGAGCGCGGAGATCGACCGCTGCCGGATCCTGTTAAGCGATATTTACGACTCCGAGCTGCCGCTCCTGCGAAACATCGTCTAAACGATATGCCCGGCCGAAACGCCCCCGGGATCTTTCCGGCGCAGTGCGGCCTTGGAGCCGGCGGCAGGAGCTTTTTTCTCTATCATCCATTAGTCGCCGACGGCAAGACAATCTTCCAGCACGTCGTGCAGATGGACTTGGCTGACGGAGTTTTTTAGGCAGAGCTCCGCGAAACGCCGCGCCAGCGCCACATCCGGAGATACGTCGGGAAATTCGGCCACCTCTTTTTCTGCTTCCGTAAAAATGACGCCCCATACTTCCGCACGAATTCCGTCCTCTGTAATAATCGTCTTTTCGGTCAATTGATAGTCCATAAAACCGCCGCCTACTCATCGAAGTGTTTTCATTTTAACATTTGTTTTTGTCGTTTTTTGTCGAATAAAGCGTAGATATATACTTTGCACAATACTTTTTTATTTTTTTTAACCAAAGTGTACAATTTATTCATATTTTTTCCTGAAAAAGCAGAATTTTTTCTTTTGCCCATAGAAAGAACCCCACGGGTATGCGCCCATGGGGTTCTTTTGCGTGAAAATACTTGGATCCGGCGTTCCGAAAAAGGAAATCCTCACCGCGCGCCGTCACCGGACGGAGAGCCCGACGTCGACGGAGATGGTGCCTCTGCTCTCCTCCGTCTCGGGGTCGAAGCCCTCGA
>ERZ795044.1452-NODE-1452-length-21499-cov-13.333100_pt1 | contig 21499 bp, 25 predicted proteins | sample MGYA00375128_ERZ795044 | MGnify/ENA primary metagenome ERZ795044 (study PRJEB30173, sample SAMN05720213) | anaerobic digester metagenome | isolation source: active sludge of municipal wastewater-treating anaerobic digesters | place: USA | collected 2014-12-22 ... | reverse complement strand
GTCGCCGCCATGGCCTGCGTCTTGGCAGCTTCGCGCCGGGCGCGGACAAAGGACACGAAATGCTGCACCCAGTCCGTACCCGCCCCGCTGCGCAGATGGGCATAGGAGGCAAGCACGTTGCGGTAAACGATGCCATCATGTTTGCCGTCGATACCGTGCCCGCGTAACACCCTATAGGCAAATTTGAGGTCCGGCGCCAAATTCTCAACACTGGAATAGTGAAACTCGTGTCCACGCAGTGAAGCCTGCACGCCATCCGCGTTGACTGGCCACGGTGCATTGGCGGTGGTTTGCAGTTCCACGTAGCCGCGCCCAACAGGGTGGTCATGCATCACTACATCCGCAGGCAATGCGCCAACCATGTTGTAAGAACTTTCCCGCCACCTCAGCTTTCGTGCCAGGTACATGAGACCACCACATTCAGCATAGACTGGCAGCCCTGCTTCAATGGCTGCCCGGATACTCTCGCGCATCGTTACATTGGCCTGCAAGTCAGGCATGTACATCTCCGGAAATCCGCCACCGATGAACAGGCCATCCACATCGGGCAGGGCTGTGTCTTTCAGAGTATCAAACGGGACAATTTTCGCACCGGCTGATTCAAGTGCCATCAGGTCGTCCGGGTAGTAAAAGCCAAAAGCCTTGTCGCGTGCCAGTCCGATGCGAACATGTTGTTGCTGCAAAGGTGGCTGGGATACCATCGCGGTCGGCGCTGATGGCAGAGGCGCGGCGCCAGCGGCCAGCTGCAGCACCCGTGACAAATCAATCTGCGCTGCGATCAGTTTACCCATGGCGCGTACCCGCTGCGCGGCATCGTCCAGCTCATGGTTGGGCATCAACCCAAGATGACGTTCTACCACCGCCAGCCGTGGGTCGTGGGCAATGGCGCCTAGCACTTGCACGTCGGTGTAATGCTCGATCACGGCACGTAGTTTGGATTCGTGCCGGGCGCCACCAAGCTGGTTCAGAATGACACCGGCAATACGGATGCGCGAGTCGAATGCCTGGTAGCCCAGGATAAGCGGTGCAATGCCGCGCGTCATGCCGCGCGCGTCCAGCACCAGCACCACAGGCAGATCCAGCAACTGCGCAAGCGCAGCGTTGCTGTTGCTGCCGTCCAGCGCCAGCCCATCGTACAAACCTTTGTTGCCTTCCACGATGCTGATGTCTGCCCCAGCGGCATGGCGAACAAAGCAGCTTGTAATCTGCTCGGGCGTCATCAGGAAGGGGTCAAGATTGAAACACTCGCGTCCACTGGCCTGGCTCAACCACATGGGATCAATGTAGTCTGGCCCTTTCTTGAAGGGCTGAACGATCAGACCTTGCGCCGACAGCGCGGCGCAGAGTCCGACCGTGATCGTGGTCTTGCCGGACGATTTGTGTGCCGCAGAAACCAGAAAGCGCGACATGCAAAAGCAATTTCAGGCGCCGGCGGCTGCTTGCGCAGTGCTGCCGGTCTGCACAGCTGCGTCGTCCAGGCGCTCGGGCAGAAAGCCCAGTAACTTCAACGCCAGCGTGACGATGAGACCCGCGATGGCCACGCCACCGAGGCCAAGCAGCCACTCTGGCAGACTGGGTGAGTAAGGATTGACCACGCCGTCATAGAAACTGCTGCTCACCTGCCGACCGGGGAACAATACGAGCGGGAAGGCCTGCCCCCCGATGATGGTGACGTACATCTGGGCAAAACCTCCACCTGTTGCCAGTGCGGCACTCGCCGCGATGCGCAAACGCATCTGACCGATATTGGGGTGGAGCAACAAGACCAGCGGCAACACCCCGCCCAGTGCTACCTGTCCGAGCCAGAACAGGGTGGTGTGCACGCCGCCTTCGATCAGGATGAAGCGCTCGAAATCGTGGTGCTTGGTGAAATACAGATTGGTCAGGTGGTAAACGATTACAAAATACAGTCCTGCTGCGATAAAGATTGCCTGAAGCCGCGCAAACCGGGCTAGCAGTGCATCACCCAGAGGGCGTCCGCTACCATGGCAGGCCAGCATCAGCACCAGCAGGTAGACGGCCAAGCCATAACTGAGCGATAGCGCAATGAACAAGGGTGCCAACAGAGCGGAGTCATAAGCTTGTCGGGCCACAAGAAAGCCAAAAATCGAGCCTGTCCCCGTGGTCAGCGCCATGCGCCAGATAAAGGCGAACAGACCCGCCAGCGGGGTGTAGCGGTTCATGCGTCGCTCCATCATGGTCCACAGGTAAGCAACGACAAACCCCATGAAGCCCGAATAGAGGAAGATGTTCAAGGCAAAAATGGACTTGAAGTTGAAGTGTGTCATGGCCACGATCAACCGGTCGGGTCGCCCCAGATCCAGCATCAATACCGTTAATCCACCCAGTAACAGCGCGATGGCCAGCAACCCGGACAGGGGAGCCAGCGGTTTGAATTCCGTTTTGCCAAACACTGACGCCATAGAGGCGACATTCAGCGCACCCGATGCCGCCACCACCAGAAACACGGCAAATACATGGGGCAAACCCCAGACGATCTGATTGTTCATGCCTGTAACGATGTGGCCATGGTGTTCCATGAACCAGACCGCTCCAAGACCCAGCAGCGCAATCAGCGCCAGCCCAGCGAGCAGCAGGTAGTAGCCGGGGCTGGTGCCTTGCAGTTCACGCAGGGTGATTTTCATGAATCATTCCTCTTCGCTTTAAATGCCGATGTACCGCACGCCGGTGTTCAGGTTCAGATCCTCACGAATCTGGCGAGAGGAATAGCTGGCCACGCGTATTGCAATTTCACTGTTCGGGTCATTCAGATCTCCAAAAATCATGGCTCCGTGGCCCGCGTCTGAGCAGGCCGTCACGCAGGCCGGCATCTCGCCGCGATCGACCTTGTGCACACACAGGGTACAGCCTTCCACCGTGCCCATGCCGCGTGGCACGTCGGGCTTCTGGTTGGTCTGAGGCTCGTGCACAAACGAGCGCGCCTTGTACGGACAGGCCATCACGCAGTAGCGGCACCCGATGCAGATATGCTTGTCCACCAGAACGATGCCGTCGGCCCGCTTGAAAGAGGCGCCCGTGGGGCACACATCCACACAGGGCGGCTCGGCACAGTGCTGACACATCATCGGCAGCGACTGCGTTTTGCCAGTCCGGATTTCCTTGATTTCGATCTTGCGAATCCACTGTGAGTCGGTGGGCCGCGTGCCGCCTGACAGGCCGTTTTCGGTGTTGCAGGCGGTCACGCAGTCGTTGCAGCCGCTGGCGCACTTGTTGCTGTCGATCAGCATGCCCCAGCGAACCTTGCTGCTCGCGTTCGCGCTGGGCGTGCCCGGTGCGGCCTGGGCGATCTCGATCAGTCGCACGCCCGGAGCCAGCATGACGCCTGCCAAGCCCGCAGCGGCTACGCCCAAAAAACCGCGGCGACTGGCTCTCGGTGCTGCCGATTTGGCGGATGGAGGTGTCTGGTCTGGCTTCATGGTTTGGCCTGTTGCTGGGTCACCAACTGACGCAATTGCTGGCTCAGCGCGTGGGTTCCCGCCTGCCCATGAGGTGCTATCGGTGGAAACGAGCTCTGTGCCGGTTTGCTGGCATGGCACTCAAAGCAGTCGATCTTGACAGCAGCGTAGCTGTGACAGCTCTGGCAAAAATTGGTGTTGGCCACCGTCACACTGCCGGTGGCCTTGCTGGCGTGGCAGTCGATGCAGGCCTTCAGACTGTACTTGGCAGCGCGTACGCCTCCATGCACCGTCTCGTCTCGCTGGTGTTTGAGCAGTTGCATATGGTTGCGCCGCATGAAGGCGGGGTCTTCCACGCACTGGCCGCCGCGCGCGGGTTCGATCACTGGCTGCGGCACCCGGCCAGACACAGAGGGAAGCTCCTTTTTCTGCGCCCACGCAACGGGCCCCACTGTGAGCATCAGGGCTACAGCGCACAGGCTGCTGGCGATGGCGCGTCGAAATGCGCGTTTTCCAGCCATGACGCTAGTCCCCCAGTCCCATCTGGATGTAGCCGGTGGGGCACACGTCGGCACAAATGTGGCAACCAATGCACTTGCTGTAGTCGGTGTCTACATAGCGACCGATGGTGGACTTGGCCTTGGGCACCTTGAACACCGCCACCTGTGGGCAATAGACCACACAGTTGTCGCACTCAAAGCACTGACCGCAGCTCATGCAACGTTTGGCCTCGGCCACTGCCTGGGCCTCCAGCAGGGGTTGCAAGCGCTCCTCGAAGTTGTTCAACGCCTGCTCGGCGGTCAGAGATGTCATGCCGCGCCGATTGCGCATCAGATAAGGGAAGTGACCCAGAAATAATTCCTTGTGGGAGATCACGTAGCGATCCGAGCGATTGTCGAAATTGTGAATGGCGGCGGTACTCTTGTCCGTGCCGCGTATGGGTTCGTGCACTTCGCTGAAGGCATAACCTTTCTCCAGCATTTTGCGTTTCAGATCGAAGCTATGCACGTCGATTTTGGGGCGTTTTTCCAGTGCTTCGTTCTGCAAAAAGCGATCAATTCCGTCGGCCGCAATCGCGCCATGACCAATGGCCGTGGTCAATAGGTGCGGGCGCACCACGTCGCCGCCCACAAAGAATCCTGGTTGCCCCTGCACCTGGTAGTTCTTGTCGCTGTTGATGGCGCCCTTGCCATTGTTGAACTCGTCAAGCCCGGTGAAATCTACTGCCTGACCAATGGCCGATACGATCAGGTCGGCGGGAATGTCTTCTTCTGTGCCTTCGATATTTTTGATCTCCAGCCGTCCGCCCACGATTTTGGCTTCACAGCGAATGATGCGCAATGCGACGGCCCGTCCGTCCGGCCCGCGCAAGACCGCGACCGGGGCCATGCCGCCGCGAATGGTAATACCTTCGGACAAGGCATGCTCCACTTCATGTTTGGTCGCCTGCATTTTGTCCACAGCAAAGATGGTGGTCAGCGTGACTTCTGCCCCCTGACGGGCCGAAGCCTCAGCGACATCGTGCGCCACATGGCCGGCGATCGCGTGCTCCGGGCGATCAGACTCGTGAATCTTGTCGATGTGGCCCAGACGGCGAGCCACGGTGGCCACGTCGATGGAGGTATCGCCACCACCCACCACCACTACACGCTTGCCCACGTGGCGCAGGCGCCCGTCGTTAAAAGCCTTGAGGAACGAGGTGGCTGTGACGCAGTTTGGTGCATCAGCCCCTTCCACCGGTAGGGCACGACCGGCCTGGGCACCAAGACCCAGAAACACCGCGTCGAATTCAGCGCGAATCTTTGCCATGGTGATATCGGTGCCGATGCGACAGTTCATGCGGGTTTTCACGCCCAAATCCAGAATGCGCTGGATTTCAGCATCCAGCACATCGCGCGGTGTCCGGAAACCCGGAATGCCGTAACGCATCATCCCGCCGAGTTCGGCGCGCTCATCGAATAGCGTCACATCGTGACCCTTGAGCGCCAGTTGGTAGGCTGTAGAAAGGCCGGCTGGCCCGCCTCCGATCACCGCTACGGTTTTCCCGGTCAGGGTTGTCGGCTTGGGGTATGCCAGCTTGTTCGCAATCGCGTAGTCGCCCAGGAAATGCTCGACAGAGTTGATGCCGACAAAGTCTTCCACCTGGTTGCGGTTGCATCCGGACTCACACGGTGCCGGACACACACGGCCCATCACGGACGGGAACGGGTTTGCCTCGGTCAGGCGACGAAACGCGTATTCCTGCCACACCATGCCGACAGGCGGCTTCTCGATGCCGCGTACGATATTGAGATAGCCGCGAATGTCCTCGCCCGCGGGGCAACTTCCCTGACATGGGGGAGCGCTTTGAATGTAGGTGGGACATTTGTGCGAGTGGCCCGCATCAAATATTTCCTTTTGCCAGGAGTGCACCTTGTCATCGCCGTCTTTGTAGCGACGAAAATTGAGTGGTTTGGCAGTGACGGATTCGGCTGGAGTGGACATATAGTGGAGTCTCCTGGTGTTTTGAATAGGCAACAAGGGACTGGGCTACTTGTCGCCCAGTCGAATTGCCTTGCTGACCAACTGGTGCACGCCGCCCACCATGCTCATTTTGAAGCCGTAGTAGGGCAAGACTTTAGTGAATTGGGCTTTGCAGATGGCGCAGATCGTAGCCATGAAGTTCACGCCGTGGTCTTCTACGACGTTATTCAAGGCCTCCATGCGGGGCAAGGCACCTTTGACGCGCAACTCCATCAGGTCATCTGTCAGCAAGCCACCACCGCCACCACAGCAGAAGGTGCTTTCGTGAATGGTTTGCGGCGCCATGTCGTGAAAATGATTCGCCACCGATGTGATGATGCGCCGGGGAATGACGAACTGCCCACCGGGCATATTGCCCATTCGCGAGGCGCGAGCCACGTTGCAGGAATCATGGAAGGTGATGATGCGGTCGTCATTGGCCTCTTTGTCGAAGCTGAGTGCGCCGCGCTGAATCAGATCGTCTGTGAACTCGCAGATGTGCTGAGGCACCGGGTAGCGTTGATCGAGGTAGTCAAACGGACCGATCAAGGTGTTCCAGAAGCTGTAGGCCACCCGCCAGGCATGGCCGCACTCGCCAACGACAATGCGTTTCACACCCAGTTCAAGAGCGGCTTCGCGCACGCGCATGGAAATGTTGCGCATCTGTTCATAGTTGCCAATGAACATGCCAAAATTGCCGGCTTCTGACGCGTGTGAACTCAGCGTCCAACTGATGCCTGCAGCGTGAAACACTTTGGCGTAGCCGATCAGGCTCTCCACGTGTGGTTCTGAAAAGAAGTCGGCCGAAGGTGTGATCAACAGCACCTCAGCACCTTTGACGTCGAGAGGAAACTTGATGTCCAGACCAGTCTCATCCTTGGTATCTTCCTCCAGGCCTTCGAGCGTGTTTTCCAACGCGGGGCCGGGGATGCCCAGGTTATTGCCAATACGGTGTACCTTGCCGATGATCTCGTTTGAGTATTTTTGCCCCATACCGATGGAGTCCATGATCTCCCGCGCGGCCATGGTGACCTCTGCCGTATCAATGCCATAAGGGCAAAACACCGAGCAACGACGGCATTCCGAGCACTGGTTGAAATAGCTGTACCACTCGTCGAGCACTTCGCGCGTGAGGTCCACTGCACCGACCAACTTGGGGAAGTGCTTGCCTGCAAACGTGAAATGGCGTCGGTAGACCTTGCGCATCAAGTCCTGGCGAGCCACCGGCATGTTTTTCGGATCGGCCGTGCCCAGGAAATAGTGGCATTTGTCAGAGCAGGCTCCGCAATGCACGCAGGCGTCCATATAGACCTGGAGTGAACGGTACTTGCCCAGCAACTCGCCCATCTTGGCTATGGCTTTGGTCTGCCAGTCCTCCACCAGTTCTTCCGGAAATCCAAGCGCTTTCTGAATTGCCCCGCTCGCCACAAAGGGCTTTAGGTGCGATACGGCACCTGCCTGTACCAACGGGATGACCGGGTAGCTCTTGAGCTTCGGGGTTTCAAATGCGGCTGTGGCCATGTTGAATGTGGGTGCTCAGGGTCGTTTGTCCAACGCTGCGGCCCATGCAGAGATGTGCCGTGCCTCGCGGGCGTTGTCGGCCTGGTTGCGGGTTGGACTGAAAAATAGCCCCGGCGCATGCAACAGCTTGCTGATGGGAAAGATGATCATGAGCAGTGCTACAAGCGCCAGATGCACCAGCAGCGCCGGGTCGCTCGGCAAGGGTTGCCAGTCAAACCGCATCAGTCCCAGCATGAATGCCTTGACGGCGATGATGTCGGTATGTGCCACAAAGCGCATACCCAATCCGCTCAGGCCGATCGCCAACAGCAGAGCGAGCATCAGATGGTCCGATGGCGTGGAGATGTAGCGCACGCGATCAACCAGCCAGCGGCGAGCCCACAAACCAGCCAGACCTGCCACCATGGCAAAACCCGCATAGGTGCCAAAGGGCTGGATCAAGGCGACGGGCAACCAGACCGGCTCCTGAAAATACCGCAGATGACGCAACACCACCAGTAACAGCGCAGCGTGAAACGTCCAGCCGAGGATCCAAGTCCATTTGTTGGACTTGAACAGGCTTTCAAAGAAAACCACCTCGCGGGTCATGCGCCAGCCCACCCCAGTGGCGGTCATTGGTGCCGGTGTGGTGGGAATCTTCAGCGGCGCAGAGACCTTCGCATAGCTACGGATCTTGCGCGCCAGCCCGACAACGAACACGCCTGTGGCGACGTAGAACATGACTGCGTAGAAGATCGTCAAGAGTGACATGGGCAGTACCGGCGGTTTATCGGCTTGGCAGACGCACCTGGATTTCAGTGTCCGCGGTCAGATACAGCCGGTAGGCTTGGGCAGGCCGGCGATCTTGCAGGCCTGCTTGGCTGGCCCGTAGGGAAACAGGTCGTAAAGATATTTGCTGTTGCCCTTTTCCTCACCGAATTGCTTGCCAATAGCCTTTGTCAGCACGCGCACAGCGGGCGCAATCTGGTACTCGTTGTAGTACTCACGCAGGAAATTGATTACTTCCCAGTGGTTGTCGGTGAGCGCCACTTTCTCTTCTTCGGCCAGGTGCACCGCGGCGTCGGTCGTCCAGTCGGCCAAGTTTAGAAGGTAACCCTCCTCATCGGTTTCATAGGTCTTGCCGGCAATTTCAAAGCTCATGTATTTCTCCAGGTAAGTAAATAGGTGGTGAATCGTGTTCGGCTCACAACCACGAGTGAGAGGTGCTGTGTTCCACGGTCAGGTCGACAAAGCCGGCGTAATCCACTGGCGTGACGCCTTCGATCAGTTTGCCAGTCACGCCGCGGGCATCCATGTCGGGCTGCAGGGCATAGACCTTGAGCTTGGTACAGGCCTGACGAATGCGGGCCTCTGCGGCGCTTCCTGCCGTGGCGGCATAAATGCCATCTTCGATGAGCAACAGCGCATTGCCCGCCTGGGCCATCCGCAAGCAAGTGTCCAGAGTGCTGGTCTGGAAGGGGGATTTATTGACGATGTGCAACATGGGTTTCGTTCTTCCTTCAAAAGCTCAGGATCACGTCCTGTTGCTGCATGAGCTGGCCCATTTGCTGCGCGTCGAGCACCTCGACCGGAACCAGCAGGTCTTTCTCGGTCAGGCCGCGCTGCGCCAGTGAGTCCTGATCGACATAGAGTTTTTCCACGTCGTAGCCGTCCAACGCGCGGTAGCTGGGCGAGAAGTTCTTGATGCCGATGCCCTTGGTCTGTTGTCCCTTGACCAGCTCATAGACGCCGTCGTCCATGAAGACCAGGCTCACGTCCTGATCAAAAGTGGCGGTGATCAACACCACCTCCAGACTTTCCAGTGCATAGATGGTGCCGTAAGGCGCCTTGCGGTTCACAAACATGAATTTCTTCACTTTTGGACCGACTGCTGGAGTTGCTTGCTGTTCGCTCATTTCGGGTGTCTCCCCTTAGTCGATTAATCGCCAAACGTCACCAAACGGTCGGCCTTGATGCCGCTGTCCACCAATTGGCCCAAACCCGAGATACGAAAACCCGGCGCCAACACCTCTTCCTTGATGCCACGGCGCAAAGCAGCGGCTACACACACCACCAGATCCACTTTGTGCTCTGTGGCCAAAGCTGACCAGCGGTTCACAACATGCCGGTCGTCCTGTGGCGGCTCGGTGAGGCGAGTCGCGTTATTTACACCGTCGTGGTAGAAAAAGACGCGTTGAATCTCATGGCCTTTTGCCAAGGCCGCTACGACGAATTGATAGGCAGTGTCGGACGCCTGGTGCGTATAGGGACCTTCGCTCACAAGTAAACCAAATTTCATGGTGTGTTTGTTCCGGTGTCACTTAGAAGCGGATATGCGTCGAGGCATTGAGGCTGGAACGCGATCCCCGCCAGTCATCAATCAGGTACTTGGTGAAGGGCAGATCGCACTTCTCGAAGAATTGCGGCCAGCCGATGCGCTCGATCCAGTCGGACACACGTTCCCATGAACGGGCATCCTCCTTGTAGGTGTACAAAATCTTCTTGACCATGGCTGATACTTCGGGCCAGCGTGGCGGATTATTGGGCAGGCCTGAGGCCACCATCTTCATGAAGGTCGGTTTGCCACGGGCATTGGAGTTCTTGCCGCCAACCCAGATCGCCAGCTTGCTGTGCTCGGGATCGTTGATCTGCATCGGGGGGCAGGGTGGGTAGCAGGCACCACAGCACATGCATTTGGATTCGTCAATTTCCAGCGACGGCTTGCCGTTGACCATGGCGGGCCGAATGGCGGCCACCGGGCAACGCGCCACCACGGTAGGACGCTCGCACATATTGGCTACCAGATCATGATTGATCTTGGGTGGCTTGGTGTGCTGGATGATGATGGCTATGTCGGCCTGGCCGCCGCAGTTGATTTCGCAGCAGGAGGTAGACAGATGAACCCGATTGGGCATTTCTTCCTGGATGAACTCAGCATGCAGGTCATCCATCAGGGCTTTAACCGCGCCGGAGGCGTCTGTGCCGGGAATGTCGCAGTGCAGCCAACCCTGGGTGTGCGCGATGGCAGAAACGGAGTTGCCGGTACCACCCACTGGAAAACCGTTGCTAGTGAGCGCACCAATCAATGGAGCCACACGCCCCGGGTCGGACACCATGTACTCGATGTTGGAGCGGATGGTGAAACGGACATGCCCGTCAGCGTAGGTATCGGCAATGTCGCACAGCTTGCGGATAGTGAAGAGGTCCATCTGGCGCTGCGTGCCTGCACGCACGGTCCAGATCTCGTCACCGGTGTGCGACACGTGGTGCAGCACGCCCGGACGTGGCCGGTCGTGGTACTTCCAGTTGCCGTAGTTCTTGAGCATCAGCGGATGCAGGTACTGCTTGTTGTCCGGTACGCCGCTTTCGATGGGGGTGCGCATGGTTGCCATGTTGGTATTCCTGTGATCTTCAGAGTTTCAGGCCGCCGCCTTGCGGGCATTGATCTTGGCTACTTCGTCGTCCCATCCATCAGTGCGTACATAGGGGTTGGTGCGCGGCGTGGAAACCATATTGGGGTCAATCTCCAGCCCAATGCCTTCCAGAAAGTTGATCAAGCCGATGCGCTCAATCATCTCGCCGGTGCGCTCATGCTCCAGAGCGTTTTCAGCGAAGAAGTCGATCGACTTCTGAGCCAGTTCCACCAGTGCCTGGTAATCCTTATCCGTCTTCATCGGCATGAAAGGTGTCACCACCGTGCCCATCAGGTCGCCGATCTTGAGCGTGCGCTTGCCCCCCATCAACACCGTGACACCCTTGTCCGTGCCCGAGGCCAAGGCACCGGTCATGACGTTGATGCAGTGCATGCAGCGTACGCAGTTGGCGTTGTCGATTTCCAGCGACTGGGTGTCGTTTACAGCGACGCTGGAAATCTTGGAGCCCTTGGAGACATCCTTGGTCTCCTTGAGCATGATGGCCTTGGTCGGGCAGCGGCTGACCACATCGTTAACCAGTTCGGTCAAGCCATGTTTGGCGAACCATTTGCGGGCCAGAGGTTCATCGGTACGCATGTTGTCGCGCCAAGTGCCAATGACCGCCATGTCCGCACGCTGAATGGAATTCATGCAGTCATTCGGACAACCTGAAAACTTGAACTTAAACTTATAGGGCAGTGCCGGGCGGTGCATATCATCCAGAAACGTATTGACCACCTGGCGGTGTGCCCGCGCTTCGTCAAAGCAGGACTGCTCGCAACGTGCAGCACCGACGCAGGACATGCTGGTGCGTACCGCAGGGCCGGCCCCGCCCAAATCGAAGCCCAGTTCGTTGAGCTCATCAAAGGCCCCCTGCACGTTGGCCGTGCTGGCACCCTGAAACATGATGTCGCCGGACTGACCGTGAAATGCAATCAGACCAGAGCCATGACGCTCCCAGATGTCGCACATCTTGCGCAGCACATCGGTGTTGTAGTGCATGCCGGCTGGGGGCTGTACGCGAAGGGTGTGGAATTCCTTGGAAGCCGGGAACATCTCCGCCACCTCGGAAAAGCGTGGGATCACGCCGCCTCCGTAGCCGAAGACGCCAACCGTGCCGCCCTTCCAGTACCCCTTTCGCGTCTTATACGAGTGCTCCAACTGACCCATAAGGTCAGTCATGTAGTCGTTATCCTTGGCGAGACGTTTCAGGCCTGTAACGAAGCTTGGCCACGGACCGCTTTCAAGCTGATCCAACATGGGAGTGTCGTGCGGTTTTTTGCTCATGGTGTGTCTCCTGTCAGGTTGGAACGGGTTGTGCCGAACAATCAAAGGCCTTGCCGGAGTCTGCCTTCGACGGCTGGTTCACGGTTGAGTCTGGGGCAAATGGTACGTTTCCCTGTGCGCTGAGCGCCATCACCCTCGTTGAGTATTCTGTGCTACCCATTCGGGCTATATGTCCCCACCCGTGCCGGCTATAGACGGTACGGCCCGCCATTGCGCCAAATAGCGGTACAGACGGTTTGTCCGGTCTGGCGGTGTGGGCTTTCACGGCCCAGTCGCTCGTGGATGACAGGCATAGAACAAGAGATACGCAATATGACCACCATTACGCCGCTTGAAAAGCTGACCAGTCCTCTGGGCGGGCAGGTCATTGAATTGCAGCAACTGGACTATGCCGGTGGCGGCATGAGCTTGCTGCGTACGCGCATTCGCGAGAAAAGCCGTTTCACCGTGTTTGAGATCGATCCCCAGACGGCACAACTTTGGGGTGAGGCTTTGCTGCGCTGGGTGCAGACGCAGCCTCAGTCCGTGCTCCAACCGCAGGAGCCGACGTGACGGCCTCGCAAACACCGGGTGACGTAACGGTGGATGTTGTGTTTCCCCTGGACGGGCAGACATTGCCGCGCGACCATGCTCAGGCGCTGCAGCAGGCCCTGTGTGCACAATTGCCCTGGCTGGGCACCGAGACATTGGCGGGGGTACAACCCATCAAGCTGGTGCCGGGCGGTGACGAGCCGGCCTTGCTGTCCCGGCGCGCGCGCTTGTTGCTGCGGGTCGGCGCGCGACGCATGGACGAGCTGATGGCGCTGGCAGGTCTTGACCTGAGTGTGGATGGCCATCGCCTGCGTTTGGGCGCGCCGCACAAGCGCGAATTGCAGCCCCATGCCACCTTGTATGCTTACAAGGTGGCTGCAGATAGTGCGGACGAAGTGGCGTTCATGGCCACAGTGACGCGTGAACTTGATACGCTCGCTATCGGTGGCGAGCGTGTCTGTGGCAAGCGCCAGCGCATGGTGATATCGGGACGCGTTCTGGATACATTCAGCCTGATGCTGCACGCACTGCCTGAGGAACAATCACTGCGTCTGCAGCGGAGTGGCCTGGGGCCACATCGGCTGTTGGGTTGCGGCATATTTGTGCCGCACAAGTCGGCGGCTGCCGTGGGCTCATAGAGGTTTTGACAATAGAGAAGGAGAGAAGACGATGATGTACAAGGTCAATGGCATGGAGTTGGAAGCCGATGAACAGGGCTACTTGCTGGAGGCATCGTTCGATGACGAGGCAGTGCGCACGATTGCAGCGGCGGAGAGCATTGAGTTGACCGATGCGCACTGGGAGGTCGTGAACTACCTGCGCGACGAGTACCGCGAACACGGTCACACACCGAATTTTCGTGCCATGCTCAAAGGTATGGCCGAGATACGCCCTGAAGTGGACAGCAAGTATCTGTACGACCTGTTTCCGATCGGACCCGCCAAGCAAGGACCCAAGGTAGCCGCGTTGCCCCAGCCCCTGGGCAAGGGCGGATACTGATGCGGAACAACTGAGCATGTCAGCCATTCGCATCAAGAGCCAGTGGTTTCGCTCCGGCGCTCCCAAGACGCCTCAGCAGACCGCCAGCGCGATGGCGTTCATCGCCTGGCGAGTCGCGCAGAACATGCTCAAACAAATGCGCTCGGCCCACTTTGATATTGAAGTCGGGCCGCAATACTTCGCCTTCACGCGGGAGGTGCTGGTGTTCTTCACCCAAGTGCTGGACCGCATGGCCTATGAGCGCATGGGTCCCGAGGGACGAGGTGAGTTCATCACCGCCCTGGTCAAGCGCGTGGCAGAGGTATTGCAGGAAAACGAAGACAGCCTGCTCGGTGTGCCTCCCGATAGTGCACCCAGCCACTACGAAGCATTTATTGACCTGTTCAATGAGCTGGCTGACCACTATGCCGAGTTCGGGTTTGGCGCCGACGGCCCCGACTTTGCCTTTGTGCGCTACCTGGGCCATCGCATCGAGTCGTTGATGCCGCAAAAGGACCAACGCTGGGTGGTGGAGCAGATCATGGCAGCCGAAGTGCCAATTGCGCTGGAGATGCTACAGCGCGCCATGCGAAACGTGTTGTCCACCGAGCCGAGGCCGGTGCGTGCCGGCCATGGCGCCACATCCGGTGACTGAGTACTGCATCATGCCCGTTTCACCGTTTGACCTCGACAACCAGTTGGCCTACCGACGCTGGGCCGCTGCCAAGCGCGCCAGCCACCCGACCCACGCACGTGATCTGGTGGTCAACGTGGGCGACCCACGTACCCTGAGCGATGCTGAAGTTCAAGCACTGCTGCAACGCTGCGCTGGTGCCAACATGGCTATTTACCGCAGCGCGGTGCGTGTTCCGGACAAGGACATTCCGCGTCTGTTGGGGCAGCAGATGGGGCTGTTCCGGCTCGACGGCAACTGGCTTGCTGACGAGGACGGCATTTCGCAGATTGCGGTGGCTGCGACGGCAGGTGACCGCACCGCATTTATTCCTTACACCAATCGACCCATCAAGTGGCATACCGATGGTTACTACCATCCGCAGTCTCGCCAGATTCGGGCCATGATTCTACATTGCGTGCGTGCGGCAAGTTCAGGTGGCGAAAATGCCCTGATGGACCATGAGATGGCCTATATTGCCATGCGTGATGCCAATCCCGATTGGGTGCGAGCGCTGATGGCCCCTGACGCGATGACCATCCCTGAGCGCTTGGATGAAGATGGAGTGGCCCGCACCGAGCAGACCGGACCTGTGTTTTCCGTAGACGAAGCAAGTGGTGCGCTGCACATGCGCTACACGGCGCGCACGCGCAGTGTGCAATGGAAGGACGATGCGCAGACGCGCGCCGCCGTAGCGTTTCTGGAGCAGTTGCTGGCCAGCGACTCACCTCATGTATTTCGGCTGACTCTGGAGCCCGGCATGGGGCTTGTGTGCAACAACGTGCTGCATGATCGATCAGGCTTTTTGGACGACCCGCAGCAACCCAGGCTGCTGTATAGGGCGCGCTACCTGGATCGTATCCGTACCGATGTAGAAAGCCTGACGGAGTAAACCATGTCGCATCAAGTTACCGTCTGGCGTGCCGCTCAGTTGGTGGGCGTGGCTCGCGGGGTGTTGCAGCAACAAGTGCGCGACGGCGCATTGGTATTGAGTGACGGAATGGTGACAACCGACGCCTTGTTACGCCTTTATCCTGGCGCGGAGCTGGAGGAATCCGGCTTGCTGGAGCGTGTGGCGCAAATTCGGGACGAAGCATTTGGCAGAAGAGTGCGGGAGCGCATGCTGCCCAGCCAGGAAGTGCTGGCGCAACGCTTGTTTGCCCAAAGCCAGGAACTCGCCGATGTGCGTAAACACTTGCAGAGTTACCACGGTCTGGTGATTGCGCTTCAACAGCGTATTCGGCAAGAGTCAATGCAGCGTCATGGTGATGCTGCATGGCAGGAACTGGAACAACAGGCTACCCGGGGGCTGGCGCAGGTTCTGGCCACCGAGCCGGTCGATTTGCTGGAGGTGATGGACGATATGCTCAAGGTCATGACGGCACAGGTTACTCTGCGCCCCAGCAAACACGAATTCTCGGTGGAAGGGCGCAGCAACCTGTTGCAGGCGGGTCTGCAAGCCGGACTCAAACTCAATTATGGCTGTGGCAATGGTAGTTGCGGCATGTGCAAGGTGCGTGTCATTTCTGGCGAAGTCGCGAAAATCCAGCACTTCGACTATCCCTTGTCGGAAGCGGAAAAAGCGCAGGGATATACCTTGATGTGCTGTCATACCGCAGCCAGCAGCGAACTGGTCCTGGAGCTGCTGGAAGCCGGCGGTCCGCAGGATATTCCCGAGCAGCAAATAGTAGCCCAAGTGCGCGCGATCACCGAGTTGGGGCCCGACACCCGATTGTTGCACCTGCAGACGCCGCGCAGCCACCGCTTGCGATTTCTGGCTGGACAATCTGTTCAACTGGGGTGGACTATACCGGGCCAAGGCGATATACGTACGGTTTACCCGGTGGCCAGTTGCCCCTGTGATGATCGCAATCTGCATTTTTTCATTGCCCGCGATGAGACCGATGCCTTGGCCCGGCATCTTTTTGCCGGCGATATACAGTCTGGTGCTGCCATCTCTGTGTTAGGTCCATGGGGCGAGTTTGTGCTTGCGGACGGCAACCGTTCCCTTGTGTTTGCCGCCTGCAACACCGGCTTTGCACCTGTCAAAAGCCTGATTGAGCACGCACTGGCTCTGGATTCTGCTCTCCCACTGTCACTGTTCTGGTTGGCCACTCGTAGCGACGGACATTTTTTGGCCAATCAGTGTCGCGCCTGGTCAGAGGCTCTGGACCAGTTTGAATACGAGTTGGTGTCTGATGCGGATGTGGCTGCTGGCGCGCGGCAAATCGCACAGTCAATGAGGGCCGATCTGTTTGATTTTGACTGCGACTTCTATCTGGCCGGTCCACCCGATTTTGTCAGCACGCTGCACGATGAACTACGCGCGGCGGGGGTGGTGACGGCTCGAATATTCACCCAAGTGCTGTAACAAACTTCCAACATATTGATCATGCTCAGGAAATCTTCCCCATCAGACCCTGCCGCGACCTATGCTGATGCATTGCCCCCCATGGAGGATGCTGTTCTGCCGGACTGCGGCGGCGGCGAGTCGTTTGCGCTGATGGTGCTTGGTCACAGCATGGCGCCCGAGTTCCTTGAGGGCGAGATCATCGTCATCGAGCCGGATGGACTGGCCCAGGACCGGTCGTACGTCCTGGCGTGGCATGAAAGCGAGTGGACCTTCAGGCAACTGCTGCAATCCAGCGCTGGCTGGGTGTTGCACCCGTTGAACCCGGCCTTTGCGGATGCGCCTCTTGCAGACCTGAGTGCTGTTCGTGGCGTCATCATCCAGAAAGCCCTGCCAGGGCGCCGACTCGCCTCCAAACACTACATCTGAAGACCACTCTTACACGGTTGAAGTTCACGCACCATGCCTTACTACATCTACCTGATCAAACCCTTTGGGCAACTGGACAAACTGACCGAGTTCGAGACTTTCAAAGATGCGTCAGACCATGCAAAAGCTTTGCGCGCCAGGCAGGCTGCCGACCTACCTGGAAAAATCAAAGTCATGTTTGCAGACAACGAGTTGCAGGCTGAGGACCTGCTGTGCCAGGTGCGCGTGCCGGGGCCCAAGGGAGACGACTGAGCGCCGCGGCATGGACGAGCGGGCATTCCAAGACTCACGCAGGATGTTGAATCCCTCACCCTGCGTGTTTGAGAGAGCCATTCTGGCGGACTGTGCGCAGTGTGAGCTGGCCAGGCGGCGGGCGCTGGCCGAGCGCGAAGTGGTGGCCTGTTCTCTGGAAGTGGCACGTATCAATTGCATGACGCTGGAAAGCCTTTTTCGAGAAAGAGCGATGTTTGCGCTGCATCTTCCCCGCCCGGGTGTTCCGATCGCTCACGCCAAAGTCATGCAGTTGCAGTGTGGAGGACTGCGCGGTCTGCAAACAGCGCTGGTAGCGCCCAAGGTGAACGTTCATGCCATGGTGCAACAAGCCCAAGCTGACGAGGCGAGTCTGCTGGAGTTACCTTGGGCACAAATTGTCGCCAGTATCGTGGCCTGGCAGCCGCGCCGTCGCGCTACGTCTCCCAAGGCCTAGAGCATCTCCGGCTAAAGACCCTTTCGCCTTCACTGGCAGTATGTTGGCTTTCAGCGCTGCTGCCACTTCATTGTGACTACTGCGCCCCCCACGATGCCGGCCAGCGCGAGGAAAGAACCCATCGCCAGCGTGGACACGCCAGACAGGCCCTGCCCGATCGTGCAGCCAATTGCTGTGACACCCCCAAAACCCATCAGCACTGCGCCCACCAGCTGGGTGCGCAAATCTTCCAAAGAGGCGAAGCCTTCCCATCGAAACTGTTTCGTGGCGATGGCGTAGGCAAAGGAGCCCAGCACCACGCCCAAAGTCGAGGCGATGCCAAAGGTCATCCGCAACGACTTGTCAGTCCATAGCATCAGCATCTCCAGGTTGTAGGCCACCGGAGCCACAAAACTCAAGGACTCCAGCGTACGGGTGTTGGTGGCGAAATAAACCGACTCCATGGTCGCGGGGTCTTCCCCAAACCCGATGTGACCAGTCAGGTACCAAGCGGCCACTACCAGCAAACCTAGCACCGCCGAACCGATCACGTTGGACAGGTTGCCACGAAAGCGCTTGTCCTTGAATACAAACGCCAGCAGACCCAAGCCGACAATGGCCACGGTGGTGAGCAGGGCGGTCTTCTCTGGCAGGCCGGTCAGCTTGCTCAGTAGCTGAGGCAGACTCTGGGACTTGAAGCCCCATTGGGACAAATCGACCGCCACCGGATCCAGAAAGGTGGAGCGCCACTGGCCAAACAGGCCCTTGAGCGTCATATAGGCCGATATCGCCAGAAACGCCAGCACCACCACGGAACGCAGGCTGCCACCGCCAACCCGCACCAGATTCTTGTTGGTGCAGCCAGCGGCAATCGTCATGCCCACGCCAAACAGGGATCCCCCCAGCAGGAGCGAAAGCCACGGCAACACGGGGCGCTGATAGACCGATTTTGACAAGTCGATCAACCCGAAGTAGTAAAGCAGATTGGCACCGATCACCGCCACTGCAATGGCCAGCAGCCACATGCGCATGCGTCCCCAGTGCTCCATATTGACCACATCCGAGATCGCACCCATGGTGCAGAAGTTGGTCTTGTTGGCGATGGCTCCGAAAATGAAGGCCAGCACAAAGCCGCCCCATATGACCATGGTGGCCGGGTTGATTGCTTCGCTCATGTCGATTGCTCCAGATCAGGTGGAAATCAATTGGACCCACTCGCTATGCGGGCGAGCGTGTTGCGGATGGCTTCAGGCGCGTTGATGATGCCCATGAACTGACCCATACCCAGCGCGGGCCATGCCAGCGCAATGCGAAAACGCGCATACAACGCGTAGACCTTGTTGTCCACGATGAAGACCTCGTAAGGCAGTCCGGCCATGTGGTCTGCGCCAATCTTTTTGACCCACCAGCCCTCGCCGTCACCTGGATCGTTCATGGCCACGCCGAAGACAGCAATTTTGCTGTTTGGCATGACAACCTCGTACACCCGGCTGGTAGTGCCTGTTCCCTTGGACAGGTTGCCCTGCACGGCCTTGAGGGCTTCTTCAAAACTGGCGTGTGTGCTGAGTTCGCTGTTGGCGGAGTCGAACCGTTCCATGCCAATCATGTAGCGGTAGTTCGCCAAGTCGGCCTCAGGTACGTCGCCACCAAACGCCTTGCCCTCGCCCAGCGCTTTGGCAAGCCGCATTTGCACCGACTTGGCAGCGGCTTGGGCTACCTTGTACTGGCCGCGCAGGTATGCGCGGTACCAATAATCCGGATTCATGTAGGTCAAAGTGCCGTCGTTTTGCAGACCCACACGGATACCGGATGCGACGATGGCCGAACCCCCGATGGTGCGGATCGCCGTCAGCATGTCCGGGTCCGTGATCACCAGACTGGCGTATCCGGGCAGTCCTTTAGGCGTGTGGCGACCAATCGCGGTGAATCCTTCCGCCTGGAGCTTTTTTTCAATTTGTGCCAACTGCGCGGACAGGTCTGCGCCAGCAAGTTTGTCCCCCTGCACATAGGGTTCGAGTGCCAGACAGACTTGTGACGACCACAGCAGGACGCACCACATGATCATTTTCTTCATAGCGATTCTCAAGTCTGGGTTTGCCATGCTACTACCCCAAGGGATAACCAGGCAGTACGGGACGTTGGTACAGCCTGCACCAACAGAAGGGAATACCTAAATGAACAGGCAGACGTCAGACTCGCCCGCGAATTTCATGAAAGTGGCCGCGCCGCCATATTCGATGCCATCGATGAATTCGCTGGTCTTGAATTCAAACAGGTCAACAGTCATTTGGCAGGCGACAAACTTGACTTCTGTCTCCAGGCAGATGTCACGCAGTTCCTGCAGCGACGCCACGCCCTTGGACTTCATCTTGTTTTTCATCATCATCGTGGCCATGGATTCCATGCCCGGCAGCATCTGTACCATCACCGGCATGGGAACCGGCATGGGCATGGCAGGGTTTGCCAGCGGACTGATCTTGATACCGTCCAGACTCTTGCGCAGCAATTGCAGGCCGTAGAAGGTAAAGAAGATCTGAACTTCCCAACCCAGCGCTGCAGCGGTAGAGGCCAGGATGAACGGTGGATAAGCCATGTCCAGCGTGCCTTTGGTGGCGATGAGCGCCATTTTCTTGGTTGCCATGCGTGTGCTCCGGAGCGGTTGGTGGCGGGACTCAGGCTTTTTTGAGGTAGAAAACGAACTTGCTGTTTTCGCTGCCTTGTTCCAGCAACGCATTGCCCGTCTGCTCCGCAAAGGCGGCCATGTCGCACACCGAACCCGGATCAGTGGCGACGACGCGCAGCACCTGCCCGGAAGTCATATCGGCCAGCGCCTTCTTGGTTTTCACGATGGGCAGCGGGCAGGCCAGGCCAGATGCGTCAAATTCCTTGTTGAATTCCATGTCTTGTCTCCGTTGGTTGACTAATTGTGGGTTCTGGACTGGTTGCGGGAACGCACGATCAATCCTGCGCAACAGGCATTTTGTACCCACTACGCCACATGGATTAATTCTTGAGGAGACGCCCCGATGCGTCTATCACCGCAAAGGGTAATGCTGGGTAGCCCATATGGGTAATAGGGGCTTGCGCCCGCCAGCAATAACAGTCTGCCAGAGTGCGTGGTTGAGTTGGCCACCCATTTTGTAACGATCAATCTTCGAGGTTGTCGGCTACCAGTTCCAGCAGGCTCTCGGTTGGCTTGTCCCAGTTTGTATGTTTCGCACCCATATCAAGTGTGATACGACACTGGCCGCAACTCGTGACAAAGTGCTGGGCCCCGGTGGCCTCGACCTGCTGCTGCTTCAGCTCGAACACCTTGTGCCGCAGCGGTGTTGCGCGCTGGTTCGACACCACGCCACCACCACCACCACAGCAATAACCCGTCAGGCCATGGTTCTGGAGCTCGATCAACTCAAAGCCCAGGGCAGCCAGCACCCGCCGTGCCGCCGCTTCCAGCCCGCCGCGCCGCACGATCTGGCAGGGGTCATGGAAAGTCGCCGTCTCGCCGATCTTGTTCACGCGGATCTGCCCGGAGGTGATCAGCTCGTCCAGAAACTCGGTCATGTGGATGATGCGCACCGGCAGCGCCTGACCATACCATTTGGCGGCTTCCCAGCGGGCAGCGCCGTAGGCATGGCCGCATTCGGGCAGTAACACGGTCCTGGCGCCAATTTTCACGGCGGTGTCGACCAGGGCGCGCGTGAGCTTCTCCTGCAACTCCAGGTCACCGTTGTTGAA
>ERZ795044.1447-NODE-1447-length-21546-cov-6.920153_pt1 | contig 21546 bp, 25 predicted proteins | sample MGYA00375128_ERZ795044 | MGnify/ENA primary metagenome ERZ795044 (study PRJEB30173, sample SAMN05720213) | anaerobic digester metagenome | isolation source: active sludge of municipal wastewater-treating anaerobic digesters | place: USA | collected 2014-12-22 ... | reverse complement strand
ACATGTAGGTTTTGCCCAAACCGACCACGTCGGACAGGAAGGCGCCGCCGTATTCGTCGAGCACCTTGCGGGCGTTGAGCACGGCCTCTTCCTGGTATTTCAGTTTCTTGAACCCGGCGGGCAGGTACATGTCCTCGACTTCGTCGGGCAGGTTGAGTTCGCCCCGGAAGTACTCGTAAAGGAACTTGAGGTAGAGTTCGTAGGGCGTGAACTGCGCGTAGGGGGATTTGACTTCGATGGTCGTGACGTAGTCTTTGGTTACGTCCACCGCCTTCGCCCAAAGCTGGTTGAGTTTTTGTAGAGCGAACTCGTAGTCGGAGCGATTCTTGAGCTCGACGTTGAACTCAAGATTTTCCTGGAGGCCGGCTTCGGTGAGGTTGCTGGAGCCGGTGATGACGCGGCCTTTGTCAATGTGACCGTCCACGAAGGTCATCACGTAGAGCTTGGCGTGGAGGCGTTCGGAGGGAAAGGCACGGACTTCCAGCTTGCCGGACTTGATCCACTCAACGAATGTGCGAACGCCATCCTCGATTTCCGAGGTGTCCCCGGACTTCTGGAACTCGGTCAGGATTTCGCCCGGGACGCGCTCGCGGACATGGGCGTGGGATTCCAGGACAAACTCCTGCTGGTCTTTGGCAGTGCGAATCAGGTCGTAGGTAGCTCCGTCAGTTTTGATGCCGATGAGGATGCGAATCTTCTCGGTTTGGTTGAGCGCCGGCTGGAGTTTGTGGAAGCCGCTGATGAAGAAGTAGCCGACCAGGCAGTCGAAGAAGCGGGTGTTGTTGCCCAGCAGCACGGCGAAGCGGTCGGCGAGGCATTTGCCTTGCTCGTTGGTGATGAATGTCAGGTCAGAAGACATTGGGTGGCTGGTTGGGGTGGCGGCCTGGAGCGATGGGGCCCGCCAGGGCGCGATGGGGTGTGCGGTGGCCCCAGAGGGACACCGCGCCGACAGTGGTCTGTACGCATGTGCCGCCCATGACGAAAAGTCGCGCAATGATGTGCGAGTGTGGGCAAAGTTGCACGGAAATTCTTCGTGCCGTTTCGCCTACACTCTGGACGCGACGGTTTCCCTGAGTTCCTTTTCCGAGAGCCAGCGTTGGACTACGGCGGCGTCGCAGTAGCGACCCAGCTTGAGAATGTTGGGCGGGCGGACCTGGACCTTGCGGGGCTTTTTGGCTCCGGTGAACCAGAAATCGAAGGACGCCCTGACCAACCGGCCGCTGTCCGGGATGGCGTCTTTCCCGCGGGCCTGGGCGGCGGCGAAGATGTCATCCGACTTGCGGATGACCACGTCGTTGAAACCGCCCCCGTAGGCAACCTCGATCTCGCGCAGGACGATCCGCGCCAGTTCGCCGTCGCCGTCCCACTCCAGCACCTTGGCCCCCTCTGACCGGAGCGGCTCGAGGGTGAATGCCTTGCGCTCGGAGAAGTAACGGTCATCTCCAAACAGGCGCATGCCGAAGGTGCGGCGGTAGAGCTCGCGCTCGCCCTTGGTGCCGGCGTGGATGCGAAGCTCGTCCCGTTCGGGGGTGTAAACGACCACGTCGTCTTTGGCGGGGCGGAAGTGGAGCATCTTGAGGCGGCGGCCTTTTTCGAGCTTCGCCATGCGGGCGAACGTGTCGCCGTGGCGGACCAGGAACCAGAACTCGCCGTCTATGGAGTAGGGCTCGATGAAGGCGTCTTCCTCACCGCGGTTGTTGTCGCGGAACCAGGTATCGAGGTCAGCCGTTATCAGGTCCAAGACGGGTTTGGCCGGCATTGCGATTGAGTCGCTGCGGTCCACTGGCTCCTTGGTGCCGTGGTACTCGAAGGAAGTGAGCCTGGCCAGGCGGAGTTCGTTGTTCTTTTGGGCGAGCAGTTCCGGCGCCTCCAGGTACGCCCGCACGGCGATGTCGCCTTTGGAAGCCTGCTTGCCGGGGTCCATGACCAGCTCGCCGCGCTCCCTGGCTGCCTGGAGGCGCTGCTCGCCTTCTTCAGTGGCCATTTCCTCGATGGCGTAGAGGGCCTCGAAGAGGTCGTCGGGGAGGCCGTCCGTTCGCATGACGACGCGTGACAGGGAGGCGAAGTATTTGTCGTCCTCCAGTTCGGGCGCCGGGAGATTGATGTTCTTCTCGGCGAGGGCGGCTTTGAACCGGTCAAAGAAGCGTCCGAGCAGGTCTCGCCCGATCCCTTTCAGGAAGGCGGGCTTGGTGAATCGTTTGAATCTCATAATCTGCTTAGTCTTTCTCTTCTGAAGGCCACCGTAATTCCGCATGGGCGACCGGCGACCGGCGCCGGGACGATCTGTGTCCCGGCCCCGGCCCCGGCGGGCACTAGGCCCGAGTCCAGAACGCCTGGCGCGGCCCAGGGACGATGACTCGCCCTGTGGTCTCGCACAGGATGAAAGCGGCAGTGAGCCGTTTCCATCCGGGTCCGGGACAGGTTTCGCTCATGAGGATCATGGCGTTGCCTTTCTCAAAAAGACCCCTTGCCTCGACTTGAGGGCGAGAGTAATCTCCCGCTGCTACCGTCAGTCGCTCGGTCGGAGTCAGTTCGCCCGAGTAACGGATGTGCCCCCGAAACGCGTTATCGTTTCGGGGTTTCCGTTTCGGCCCCTGCCAGGGGGCCAAAGTTGCCTGCGGCGGTGCTCTTTATGGTTTCGCGCCGCCGAGCAGCTTTTCAAAGAACTGCACATATCTTCGGGCCTACGCACAAAAAAGTCAAAATAATTATTGCAGAGTATTGGTTTTCGGCGTAATTTGTTTACAGATGAGCACAAAACAACACAACCTGTCAGCTCGGATTGCCGAAGTCCGGGCCTTGGTCAAGCTCAGCCAAGCCCAACTGGCCACGAAGCTTGGCGTCTCGACGTCGCTTGTCTCTCATTGGGAAAAGGGCACGCGCACGCCGTCGGAGTCCCAAACCCTCGACCTTGCCCAGCACATGGGCGTGGGTCTGGACTACCTACTGAATGCGGAGGTCCGTCCGCACTTCCAACCCCGCACCCGCGTCACCTCACCCCAGCAGGATGCCATTGACCGCACGCTGCTGGACGCTTCGATGCAGGTGCATTACCTCGACACGGCGCATCGGCTGGCGGGGAAGGCGCCGGCGCCGTTCAGCCTGTCGGCTGAGTTTGATTCGTTTGCCAACCTGGCGAACATTACGTCGCACCTACGAGATACGCTGAAGCTTAACCGGCGCGTGTCGCTGGATGAGCTGAAGCAGGCTTTGTCTGAATGGAACATCTTCGTCTTTGATTGGCAGATGCCGTACCATTTGTCGGGACTGTCCTTCCGGGGCGCTTTCAGCGTGATCTTCGTCAACAACATGCACCCGGCCACGCGCCGGCTGTTTACCCTGGCACACGAGTTTGCGCACCTGGTGTTCCATCTTGGGCGCGAGGATCGGGAGAGCAAGGAGCGTGTGGCCACGGCGGTATCGTTGGCTTCGTGCCGGGAGCCGGCCGAAAAGCAGGCCAATGCTTTCGCCGGGGAACTGCTGATGCCACAAGCGGACCTGGAAAAGCTGGTGAAGACGTTTGGGAAACGGCTGCAGGAGCCCGCATGCCTGGAAGCGGTCGCGCAGCACTTCAACGTTTCCCGGGATGCCATTTTCTACCGTCTGACGCAGCTCGGCGTGTTCCGATGGACCGACAAGGTCCATTATTTCGTCGGCAAGTACAGCCCGCCGGCGCCGCCAGCGCACCGGATACTAGAGGCCAAGAGGATAGACCGCCAAGTTGACCCGCGGTTCCGGGAGATCGCTCTTGGGCTGCACCAGGCGGAAAAGATTACCACCGGCAAACTCGCGGAATGGTTTTTTGCTCCGCGCTACGTCATGGATGAATATCTGGCGGAGCTTGCGAGCGCGAAGGACAATGCCATTTCCGACGACCCCAATCATGAGGAGGAGCTTGCGGCGGCATCTTAAATGCAGACACTTGTCTATGACACGGCCGCAATCTTCAACTTCGGCCACCGGGACGACCTGGCGCTGCTGCTCCAGAAGCTAGCGAAGGCGCACACACTGTTGACCACGCCGACCGTTGTCGGGGAGATCACCGACCCGCATCGTGCGGCGTTCTACAAGAAGTTCCTGGCGGACTACTTCGGCGTTAAGGCGGCGTCGGTGGTTCCATTTGACACGGGGACGCTCGCCGGGCTGGCGCAGACGTTGGACCCAGGTGAAATCAGCGTGCTGATGCTTGCGAAGGAGCTGGAGGCGACGGCGGTGCTGGATGAGAAGCCGGCTCGCCGGGAGGCGAAGCGCCTGGCGGTCAAGTTCACGGGCACGCTTGGGCTCCTGCACTTGGCCCTGAAGCGGAAATGGATGAAGGACCCTGAGTGCCTCGCCTGTGTGCTGCACCTCTGCGCGAGCGACTTCCGCATTCGGCGGCCCGAGCCGCACCACACGTTTGCCGAGTACATCGGCACCATCGAGTAGGGCGCGAATGGCGGGTGTTTGGCAATGCTTAGACGAAGTGGGTATCGGCGTCCCGGCGGTGTGGCAGACCGGGATGGGCACGGATTTTGGGCTTTTCCGAAAGCAGTTCATGGGCAGCCGCGGCCGGAGCGACTCGTTTCCTTGCCCGAGTGGGTGCGGATGTGAGCACAGGGTTGTGCCAAAGGGCGAGGGGGCGTTTGTGGGGGTATGCCGGTGCGACCCGTGGAGCTGCGACGATATTCCACTGACGCCTGCGGAGGTGGTGCTGCTGGATGTGAACTGGGCCAAGGTGGGCTGGGCGTTGTGCAAAGCATTCGATTTCGATGTGAAGGCTGGCGACTGGAGGATCGGCGGGGTCAGCCAGATCGGAGCGGCCTGCGCGGGTGATGTGCCGGTGATGCTGAGCCTGATTCGCGAGCGAGACGATTTCCGGCAAGCCGTGGCGGAGCTGGCGGCGCGCCTGCGGCAACCTTTTGTCCTGCTGGCCCCGACCAGCAGGCCGGTGGACGGAAGGGCGCAGGAGTTGCTGAATGGCGTGGGCGCCCGGTTCTGCGCTTTGGAGGCGCATGTGGAGTTGGCCCCGGGTGGGGGGTTCCGGGTGAAGGGTGATCCGCGAGCGCTGTTTGCGGGGCTGGGGGCGGCGGCAGTCTTGCCGGCGGCTGGCGGCGGTAAGGCCCGCCGGGTTGCTGACGGTGGGGTGGTCGTGGGGACAGAGGTTTTGGCGCGTGTCGAGCAGAAGGTGGATGGGCTGGCGCGTGGATTGGAGGCCGTGGCAAAAGGAGAGTATGAGAAGCGTAAAGAGTTGGAGGAGGTGAGGGGGCTCCTGGCCGGTGGTCTGCTGGATTTCGTTCGTCGGGTGGAGCCCGAGGATTGCCGGTGCTTTCTCTACATTCTGGCGCATGGCACCCGGTCAAAGGCGGCCCGGGAGCTGGGGGTTGACGAGAGAAGGTTTCATGAGCGGGTGAAGTCCTGGGAGACGCGCGGGCCGGAGTATAAGCAGATGCATAGGCTGATGATGTGCCGGAAGAAGGCCTTGCAGAAAGGGACCGTGCGTTTGGGTGCGACGGTGCAGTCGGGGGGCGTGCAGGGTGAGGGGGAGAACCCGGCGACCCTGGAGGCTGTTCTGGAGCGGGTCAAGAGCGGGGACCTCGACCAGCGAAACTATCCGGCGGTGTTGCAGGAAATTCTCAATGGGCTCGAGGAAATGAATGAGAAGAACTGGCCGGCGGTCCAGGGGGAGCTTATGGGGCTGATTCGCGAGGAGGTGCCGCAGTAATTCCGCAGCGGCCTGAAATCCTGCGTTTGATTGATTTACGGGGGCTGGCGCGATGCTAGCCCCCCTTTTTGTGCCCTGATTCCGCAGTTTTCGCCACCTGTGAAATAACTGTGGCTGGATGGTCCTGCCACGGTAACAGCGAAAGGCTCTAATGGCGGAAAATGTCAGACTGAAAGCGGCGCGAGTGTTGCGGGGGCTGACCCAGCTACAGCTCGCGGAGAAGATCGGCAAAAAGGAGATCGAGGTGTCCCGGTTTGAGACCGGGCGGGCCCAGCCGGATTCGGAGGCGAAGCAGCGCATCTCCTGCGTGCTTCAGAAACCAGCGTTCGAGTTGTTCGACCACTAAGGGGGCGCGTTATGACCAGCACGAAAACGGGTCAGGAGCCGGTGGCCACGGCGAGCGCGGAGCCGATGACGAGGCGGGAGTTCGAGGCGTACATCAACAAGCGTGAGTGCGCCAAGCTGTTGGGACGGACGGTGCGGAGCGTGGATACCTATATGGCGCTGGGGATCATCCCGTACTACAAGCTGGGCCGGACGGTGGCGTTCAAATGGTCGGAGGTGGACGCGCATATCAAGGCGCACTACCGGGTTGGGGTTGGGCAGGTTTAAGGCACCGCCCGGTTTCAAGGAAACCCCAACATGCTGACTATCATAGAACGGGCCAGGCTCTATATAGGGAAGTGCCCGCCGGCGATTAGCGGGCAGCGCGGGCACGACGCCACCTTCCATGTGGCGGCGGTGCTCTGGAACGGGTTCGGCCTGGGCGAGAGCGAGACGATGGCCCTGCTGAGCGAATACAATCAGCGTTGCGTTCCGCCGTGGAGCGAGGCGGAGCTGATTCACAAGGTGAAGTCGGCGGCGAGCGCCCAGCATCCTGATCCGCGTGGGTACCTGCTGGGCGACGGGGGCGGAGGTCGCGCTGCTGTGGGTTCGGTGGTGTGTGCTCCGGTGCCGGCAAGGCCGCCGAAGCCGGAGTTTGCGCCGGAGGTCCTGAAGCGCGTCGCGGCGAAGGCGAGCGCGATCGGGGATGTGGTGGCGTTCATCAAGGAGCGGTCGCCCGTGGTGGTGGACAGGCAGGACTCGGCGAGCGTGCTGCGGCGGCTGTATGCGTTCGGGTCCGGGGAGAAGGTCCTACTGTTCTCGAAGATGGACTCGCCTGGGCAAATGCTTTGGGAGGCAGACAGGAGCGATGTGATTCAGGCGGGGCACCTGCCGGCTGGGCCGGAAGGTGTTTGGTTCCTGCCGCAACCCGTGGATGGGGAGTACCACCCCAACCCGCGCCTGGGCGGGAAGTTTTCGCGCCGGTCGGAGGAATCGGTGACCGCGTGGCGGTTCGCGGTCCTGGAGAGCGATGAGGCGGATGCTGACGATTGGCTGCGGTGCCTGATCCAGATGCCGCTGCGGATTGTCTCGATCTGCGAGTCGGGCGGGCGCTCGATTCATGCCTTGGTGCGCGTGGACGCGGCGAGCAAGGCGGACTGGGACAGGATGGTCGGCGGCATCAAGCCGGTGCTGATTACTTTGGGGGCGGACCGGGGGGCGTTGTCGGCGGTGCGGCTGACGCGGCTACCGCAGGCCAGGCGCGGAGACCGCGTGCAGCGGTTGCTTTACCTGAACACCTCGCCGGATGGCATGCCGATCATTCAGATGCGGGTGGGGAATGGAGGGGCCTGTCGTGAGTGACGAACTGGATCGCCTGGCGCAGTGGGCTGATGAGAACGGCATAGGACCTGAGGCTGCGGCCCCAGTGGAGGCTGAGGCTCCTTTGCCGGACACGCCAGCGGCGTGGTTCGCCGCGAAGTTCCCGGCGTTGGAAAAGCGTTTCGGATTGGCAGTGGAAGAGGTCTTTCCGAAGGATGACAAGGACGGGAAGCCCTACGTCAAGGACGTGGCTGAGGACTTTGTGGCGGCGACATTGGGCGAGGCTGGCACACCTGGCGCGCCGACGGTGTTCGTGGCGCCCGAGGCGCGGTTCTACACGTATTCGCCGGGCGAGGGCGTGTTCTGCGAAGCGCGCGAGGCGAAGCTGAGCGCGAGCCTGAGCGAGCTGCTGCTGGAGTGTGCGCGTGCATGCGCGGGGAAGTTTGATACGCGCAACCTGGAGTTCAAGTTTCGCGACTCGGCTAACCTGCGGGGGGTGCTGGCCCGGGCGCGGGGCTTGCTGGAGGTCGAGTCCGGGTTCTTCGAGACGGACCTGATGAAGTACGTGCCGTGCAGCAATGGGATGTTGCGGGTCGAGGACAAGGCTCTGTTGGGGTTCGGCCCTTCGTTCCGGCGACGGAACAAGCTGGCGGTGGCGTATCAGCCTGGGGCCACTTGTCCGGTCTTCCTGGGCACGCTGCTGGGGCCGGCGCTGGAAGCGGACGAGATTGAGCTGCTGCAGCGGTGGTGCGGGCTGGCGCTGGTGGGCGTGAACATGGCGCAGCGGTTTGTGATCCTGACGGGCACGGCCGGGGGCGGGAAGGGCACGCTGATCCGCGTTATCAACGGCATCATTGGACCGGGCAACGTGGGGACGTTGCGGCCTGACCTGCTCGGGGAGCGGTTCGAGCTGGGGAGGCTGTTGGGGAAGTCGCTGCTGTATGGCGCGGACGTGCCGGACAACTTTTTGAACTGCAAGGGGGCGTCGGTGCTGAAGGCGCTGACGGGGGGTGACCCAGTCACCTTGGAGTTCAAGGGGACGAATGAGCGGCCTGAGATCATCTGCCGTTTCAACGCCATTGTGACGTGCAACTCCCGGCTGACGGTGCATTTGGAGGGGGATGCCGAGGCATGGCGCCGGCGCCTGGTGATCATCGAGTACCGGAAGCCCAAGCCGGAAGCTGTCATTGCGGACTTGAGCGAGCGGATTCTCCGGGAGGAGGGGTCCGGGGTGCTGAACTGGATGCTCGAGGGACTGGACAAGGTCCAGGCCGACGGGTGGCAGCTCCGGCTGACGCCCGCGCAGCAGCGGGTGGTTGATGACCTGTTGCTGGAATCGGAGGGGGATGTGGTTTTCGCCAAGGAGTGTTTGGAGCGGGATGGGACGGAGTCGCTGACCGTGTTGGACTGTTACGAACGGTATGTGGCGTTCTGCAACGAGCGGGGATGGTCGGCGATGGCAAAACGGAAGTTCTCGAACAGCATCGGCGATACCGTGACCCGGCTTTTCGGGCTGACGGTGCGGCATGACATAGAGGACCGGGCGGGCAAGCCCCAGCGCGGCTGGAAGGGCATCACATGCAAGTGAAGTGGAGCCGGGTGCTGGCGCGGACGCTTCGGACGCAGGGGTTCGGGTGGGTTGGGCTGAAACAGGAGGCTGGCCGGACGGTTCGGACGGTTTCCGGCGGCTTACGTACGCGCGGGGGCGGTGGGCGTTTACGTGGGGGGTTGTGGCGGGCAAGCGTCCGAAGTGTCCGGTGATTGGAGACCTGAATATGGCGAGAGAGTTTGAACAGCAACCGAAGGAGAGCGCGAAGGCGTTCGCGGCGTTCAGTGTGTATCTGAACATGGGGGCGGAGCGGTCCCTGGAGGCGGTGGGGCGAAAGTTGGGCAAAAGTGGGGGTCTGGTGCAGAGATGGTCTTCGCGGTGGCGATGGGCGGAGCGCGTGGACGCGCATGCCGCGCATCTGGCGACCGTGGAGCGCGAAGCGGTCGAGGTCGCCGCGCGCGGCAAGGCTGCGGAGTGGGCGAAGCGGCAGGACGAAGTCCGGCAGCGCGAGTGGGAGATGCACGAAAAGTGCATCGGGGCGGCGAAGAAGGCTTTTGACGCGTTCATGGCGCGAGAGAAGGTCTATGCCAACCTGGCCGACATTGCCCGGATGCTGGAGGTCGCCAGCAAGCTGGGGCGGCTGGCGTCGGGGCTCGCGACCGACAAGACCGAGGTCACGGGCGAGGATGGCGGGGCCATCCGGGTGGAGTTCGAGGCGGCGCTCAAGAAGGTTTATGGGCGCAAGGCGGCGGTTGTAGATGTCGAGGCGACGGAGCCGAGGCAGGTCGAGGACAAGAAATGAGCGAACTGGAGGACTACATCGAGCAGGGGCTGGGCGCCGGGTGTCCGCCTGGGCAGATTGAAAACTTCGTCCGGGCCGGCGTGGTGCTCCAGCCGCGGCAGTTGGCCGCCAGCGCGGCGGCGCGGCTTTGTGACCGGGCCGACGGGCCGACGCAGGTCGGCTACGGCGGGGCCCGTGGGGGCGGGAAGTCCCATTGGCTGCTGGCCCAGATGGGTGCCGACGATGCGCAGCGGGCGCCGGGGCTTCGGTGCCTCCTGCTGCGCAAGGTCGGCAAGGCGAACACTGAGCACTTTGAAGACCTGCGGCGGCGGCTGTTCGGCGGGCTCAAGCATACCTTCTCGGCCTACAAGGGCGTGCTGACCTTCGCGAACGGGTCCCAGATTGTCGCGGGCCATTACCAGTCGGAGAAGGACATAGATAACTACCTGGGGCTTGAGTATGGAATTGTCGGGATCGAGGAGACAAGCGCGCTGACGGCGCGGAAGTATTTGGACATCTCGACCTGCTGCCGCACGTCCCGGGTGGACTGGAGGCCAAGGATTTACTGCACCACCAACCCCGGGGGCGTGGGGCATGCGTTCTTTCGGGCGCGGTTCATCGTGCCTTTCCGGCAAGGAAAGGAGACGGAAACGCGGTTTGTGCCGGCGCGGGTGGATGACAACCGGTTCAACAACCCGGAGTATCGGCGGGTTCTGGAGGGGCTGAGCGGATGGCAGAAGGCCGCATGGCTCAACGGGGAGTGGGACATTGCGGCCGGGCAGTTCTTTTCGACCTTCCGGCGCGACGTGCATGTCGTGGACCAGTTTGACGACAGGCGGGCTGTGGAGTGGTTCGCCGCTCTTGACTACGGCTTCACTCATCTGACTTGTGTGCTGCTCGGGTGCCTGGATGGCGATGGGAACCTGTTCGTTGTGGATGAGCATGCCGAACGGAAGTGGCTGCCGGATCGGCATGCGGCGGCCATCAAGGCGATGCTGGCGCGGCATGGGCTGGCGGCGGACCGGCTGCGCCGGTTCGTGGCCGGCACGGATGTCTTCAGCAAGCAGAGCGACGGTTCGACCGTCGCGAGCCAGTATGCGCGGCTCGGCATCACGCTCCGTCCCGCGAATATGGAGCGGGTCGGAGGGTGGGCCGAGATCCTGCAGCGCCTGGGTGACGTGGAGGCCGGCGTCACTCCGCGCTTGTTCATTCATGCGCGGTGTGCGCGGCTGATTGAGTGCCTGCCGTCATTGCAGCACGATCCGAACCGGCCTGAGGACGTGCTCAAGACCGATGCGGATGAGGAGGGCATCGGCGGCGACGATGCCGGCGATGCGCTCCGGTACCTGTGCGCGACGAAGTCGCGGACCGTCACCCAGCGCAAGCTGCGCGGGTTATGAGGCGAAGCCCCCTTGGGGATGGAAGGGGGCAAGCATGGGGGATGGGCGGGGGAGCGAACTGGAGCAGCAAGGTGAATGACGGCGCTGGCCTTGGCACCCGCAAGGACTGTGACGGCGTGAGGCTTGGCTGGCGGAAGTGAGCGCTTTGGGGTCGGAGAATACAGCCGGTGCAGGGTGGCGAGCCCTGCCGGGTCCAGGGCGGAGCCCGGCCGCCGGAGGCCCGCGGGGGCGGGGGCCGCCAAGGGGACAGTCACCGGCTGGCAAGTTGGAATGCCGCACAACGGACTTGGGTCCGGGTGACTGCCCCTCGGCGAGAGTCATAGGAGGGTTGGCGCCTCCTGGGGGGCGGTGTTGTGGCCGGCGTCGGCGAACACCAGACCGGCGCCGCGTTGGAGCGCGGCGAAAGCGGCGCGCATGGTGTTGCCACTGGTGGCGACGTTATCCACGAAATAAATCTGGCGATGGCAAAGGCTCCAGAGCGTGGCCTTAAGGTGGTGCTGGTCGGGCGGGGTCGCGGGCAGGTTGCGGCGATGGCGGGCGCACTGGGATTCGATCAGGCGAGCGCGGCGGATTGCCTTGGCAATCTGAGCGCCCGGCACTTGGCGGGCGATATGCGCGGCCAGGATGGTGTTGGCGCGGGTGCTGCCGTCGCTGGCCGGGATGGGAACAAGCCAGCAAGGGGTTTGAATGAGCGCGGCCATTTCGCGGGCGGCGGTCTCGAAGTCGCGGGCGGGGGTGCGCCGGTCTTTGATGGCGTAGGCCAGGCGGCGGGTCTCGGCTTCGGCTCGCGAGAGCGGGCCGTTGCGGGGGTTCGGATACTTACGGGCGGCAAGGATTTTCATGGTGCAATGCCCGCGCCTCTCCGCCAGCGGCGGAGAGGGCGGGCGGTGGGGTTACAGGCTGAAATAGCCAAGCTCGCGCAAGCTCGTGAAATTGGGGGTGCCCATAATCACATGGTCGAGCACTTCGATTTTCAGAAGCTGCCCGGCGCGGATGAGGTCGCGGGTGACCTTGATGTCGGCTTCGCTGGGGGTGCTTTCTCCGCTCGGGTGGTTGTGCATGAGCACGAGGGCGGCGGCGGAGGTGATGACGGCCAGGCGGAAGACCGTCAACGGGTGGACAAGAATCGTGTCGTGGGTCCCGAAGCTAACAATCTGGTGCGCCTTCACCCGGCGGCGGGTGTTGAGGAGCAACACCGTGAAGCATTCGCATTCGGGGTTGAAATAGGGATTGTTCGGGACGTGCAAGCGCCAGTAGTCGGCGGCTTTCTGCGGGGTGTCGCAAAGCTGCAACGTCTCGGGCGTGGGGCATTCCTTAAGCGGGACAACCTTATATTCGTAGGGCTGCGCGTGGAATCGGAACGGCTTAACAAGCTCGTCCATGCCGGGGAGAGTGGGCGTGATGTCGTTCATATATCCTCGGCGGTTAGGCGGCTTTGGCGTCGGCGGCGAAGTGGCTGCCGTACTTCTCGCGGGGGTCGCGGTCGGAACCTTCGGTCTGGAACTGGCCGCAAGGGTGCTGCCAGCACTTGCGGGCGTTGTTCCAATGGAAGCCGAATTGGGAGAGCTGGCCGCGGACGGTCTCGGCGGGCTGCTCGGTGAACGTAATCCAGACCCAACGGCCAACCACCTCGGCCAGGTTGTACTGGGCAGGCATCCAACGGCGGAGAAGGTCGAGAACCTTCTCCGTGGAGAGGGCGCGGTTTTCCTCGCGCTGCTGGTAATTCACATACGGGAGAACCTTGGCGGGTGCTGCCGGTGTCTGCTGTGCTGTGTTGTTTTCGCTCCGCTGCTCATCAGGACGGAAGCTGAGCCCTGAACTCTGTTTCTTGTTTTGCTTTGTTTTCATTGGTCCTTTTTTTTGTGCTCTGCGCTCAGTCCGGTCTTTCGCCCTTCACCCGTAAAAGCCCGCTCAGCAGGGCGGCACGCGGGAGTAGTCTTCAGAGGGCACCGCGGTTTGGGCCCCCTGCTGGAAAAGCGGGCGGGTGAGGGCGAGAGACTGGGCTGATGCAGCAGAGGAGAGCACAAGCGAAAAAGGGACCTGAAAACACTGGAAGGCTTTAGCGGACGGCCACCTGATCAAGCCGCCCAACTGTGGCCGGCCGCAACCCCTGGGCGGCGGTCTGTGAGCTTTTTCCGCGCGCGCGTGACTGATTAAACCAGCGGAGTTCGGGGCTGGCGTGAAGGATGCAGGAGCGGCTGGCGCGAGCACTGCGCGGATCGGCGGGGGCGCAGGGTCAGGGCAGCCGACCGCAAGCAGTGAGCGTGACAGCCGCGACAGGGTCTCTGGCCACAAGACGCTGTTGGCTTTAGTGCACCGGGCCGCCGAAGGGCCGACTGGGTTGCGCCTGCGGCAGGAGGTCTTGCGATGAGGCGGCGGGGACCCGTGTGCCGAGGGGGTCCCGCGTCAGCGGGATACGGCAACGGGGCGGCACTATAGCTAACAGCTCTTGTGGCTGGAGCCGGGAGCATCCTTCATGACAGGCCGGAACGAAGCGAAGTCCGATCTGGCGCGCGCGGATGTGGTGGGTCGCGGGGGCCGCGGTTTCTCACTTCTGGACGGGAGTGCGCAGCGCCGGGCCGTGGCTCGATGGTGGAGGGGCGAGCCGTCAGGCCCAGCGTGGAGCACGGACGGCTAGAGGTGAGACTGACGTTGGGGGCGGTAGTGAGTGCGGCCAGTTCTGCGGAGGCCCAGACGCGCAGGAACGAGCATCGTAGCCGGAGCAGAAGCTGGCCGCTCTCACGCCGCCAGGGGTACATGTCCGGCATCGTCTTTGGCTTCTTATCGTGGGGCGCGGGGTCGCGATGCTCTGGCTTCTGGATGGTCAGGCTGAGGAGGGAGGGAGGAAGGACGAGTTGGCCTGACCAGCCAGATGCCAGACTGGAGTTGGGGGACGGCGCATGTCCGGGCCGCAGCGGAGGCCAGCGAGCTTGCGAGCGTTTCCGTAGCCAGGACTGGTGATGCGCTGGCCAGGGGCCTCGCCTGTCTCGGCGGTTTCCTGTAGCGGATGGGAGTGGAATGGAGCAGTAGCCGGGCGCGACTGTCTTCCTGGTCTTTGGTCGCGTCCGGCGGCGGCGGAATGGAGCGAGCTGGAGCGCAAGGAAAGCCGGCGAGTCAGGCGCCCTGGAAGGCCAGACAAGTGCCGTGAGTTGGCGCGGTGGCTTGCCACGACCTAGCGAACTTGTGAGCGATGGGCGAGCGCAACCCACGGCTCTTGGCGGCCGGTCCTTCGGGCGCGGCCTTCGCGTATCGCGAGGGCCGTTTTGTCCGCTCCGGGTGTAGGCGCGCGTTTGCTCTTGTGCGCCGGAAGCGGAGCGGCTGACGTTGGCTTGGCGGCGCGTTAGCGCGCCGTAGCGGAGCGACAGCGGAGCGTTCCAACTAATGGGTCTTCGAGCGAAGCGAGCTGATGTTGACGTTGCCCGCGAAAATGGGGGAGGGGGGCCGCGTAGGCGCGCTGAGCGGGGCGGAGCGTGCCCCCCTCCCCCCTCCATTCTCCGCGAAGCGCTAACTTTTGGGGGGGAGGGGGGTGTTAGCGGAGCCTGCCCCGGCGAGTCATCGAAGCCGGGGCACCCGAAGGGCCGCAAGCGCCGGAGCGGGTGGAGCACAGGAACGGATACAAATGGTTGGACGCGGGAGTTGGCGTGCGATGAGGGTTCGTCCGGGGCGAAGTGGCAGGGCGGAGCCCGAACGAAGCGGTTGGTGGCGGTTGGTGGTTGTGAGCCTGGAACCTGTGGAGAGCGAGTTGGTGGTTCTTCGGGCGGTAGCGAGCTTCCCTCGTGGACGGGCGGCTGATCGTAAACGTGTTGCCTATTGGAAGCGACTTGCTCAGTATCGGGTCGAACGGGTTCTTTGGTGGTGGAATGTTCACGCTTCGCGTTTATGACATACGACTGGTTCAAATCTGAGTTCACTGCGGCAGACTTAAAGGGGAAATCGGTGCAGTTCCGTGTTCCGCTTGAACAGGGGGGTATTTTGGAGGGTGTAGGGAAATTCGACGCCGCGCAGGACGCTCGGGGTTACATTCGTGTCGCGATTGTTCATGTTCAGATGAGTAGAGAGGGTGCGGTTGGCAGTAAGGTGTTCGTGCCTGTGGAGGAAGCGAGTAAGATTGTCAGGAATCCTCCTGGCTCGCAGTGCGAGTTTTCGTTCATTGCGGTTTGAGGTGCGTGGCACCTGTTGGGTGGGCTGGGTGTTGAAAAAGCAGGCTTTGGCGCGAGCGCCTACCGCAGCCAGCCAGAGAGACGCAGCCACCGCCAGACCAACGGCTGCCACCACGGGAGACGAGGACGCCACTGAGGAGGACAACCGCACGCACGCCAGAACTGCACCGGCAAACTAACGCGCTGGAAATAGAACGCTGCTACCCGGCACTGAAACCGCTGCCAACGAACGCCGACCAGGACCTGCCAACGCCTAGCGGCCCTACCGACCTGAAGAAGCTCTCTCACACCTTTTTTTGAGAGAGCTTCTTCAGGGCGGTAGGGCCGCGTGGCAGCGCTGGACGCGTAGGAGAACCTGCGACGCCCGACAGCCCGAAGGAGTCGTATTCTGACTTGGTCTTTGTCCGAAGCGAAGTGGCAGGGCGCATTCCAATGGTTGCAGCAGGCGTGCCAGCCCGTGGGGTTAAAGGGGGGCTGGCGCGACTGCTGCATCGTGATTGCGCCCGAACGAAGCGGTCTGGGGGCGTTGGACGTTCTACTGGCGTTGGTTTCGCGGCGGGCGTTCGATGGCGCGAAGCGGAGGGACAATCGAACTGGGACGAGCGAAGCAGGCAGCGTGACAGGCGGAGGGTGGAGGGGCGACTGGCGCGCTGACTGCTCGCGGACGTTCGACTTGGCGAGGCGTATTCGACGGCGCGAAGCGGGAGGACGTTGGACGGCCGGCGAGGTTGGAATCGGGATGCGCGTTCGTGGTCGCGAAGCGGTGGGACGTTGGCTCGCGCTGAGACATCCGAATTGCCCAGGGCGAGCAGCCAGCGTGACAGCCCGCATCGATTAACACACCACTAACTTTGTCTTTGCGGGCTGGCGCGATGGCTGCGGTCGGCGTGGTTGGGGTTGCGGGTTGGGCAGTCGTGCGCTGGGCAGTGGGTCCTGCGATTGGAAATCTGTCAAACTCTTTCTTCTCGGAAAAATTGCGCGAGCCGGGGACGTGCGGGATGTGCGCGTAAGAGTATGCGTGAGGCGGAGGCCAGGGCGCGGCGAGGTGAGAAAAAGCCGTGCTACCCTGTGCTCGTGCCGGTCACCAGCACACACTTGGATTATGATAGCGCCCTACCTGGTTGGGTGAGGGCGCGTGATCTGCTCGCGGGTGAGGACGCCGTGAAAGCGGCCGGCGCGAAGTATCTACCTCGGCTGGAGTCGCAGTCGGATGATGAGTATCAGGCGTACAAGTCGCGGGCGTGTTTCTTCAACGCGACGCGGCGAGCGGCTGATGCGTTCGTGGGCCTGGTCTTTCGCAAGGCGCCGTTTGTCAGGATCCCGGAGGCTGCAACCGGCATCGGTGCAGCGATGGCGGGATTCACGAACGACGCGGACATGTTGGGGACTTCGTTGTTCGGCTACGCCAAGAACATCGTGCAGGAGGTTGTGGCGGTTGGTCGCGCTGGGACGCTGGTGGATTGGGAGGGGGACTTTGAAAAGCGGGCATACGCGACGGCGTATCGGGCGGAGGACATCCTCAATTGGCGCGTGGAGCGGGTCAATGGGCGCAGCGTGCCGACACTGATCGTGTTGCGGGAGTTTGTGTCCCCTGCTGACTACGGGCCGGATGGTGACGAGTTTTCCAGCGGGCTTGTGGAGCAACTCCGGGTGCTGCGGCTGGTGGCTTCGGAGGCCGCGGCCGACGCGGCGACCGCCCATGAGTATCGGGTCGAGGTGTGGCGGGAGGAGGAAACCACGGTTGGGCGCGGAAGCGGGAAGAAGAAGGAAGTGAAGTGGGTGCTTTTCGAGTCGCATGTGCCGCTGCGCTTGGGCAAGCCGCTGCCTCTGATTCCGTTTGTGTTTCATGGTGCGCGGCATTCGCTGCCTGAGGTGGGTGTCATGCCGCTGAGCGATTTGATTTACCTGAACCTGGACCACTACCGCCTGGATGCCGACTTCAAGCATGGGTTGCACTACACCGCGCTGCCCACGGCTTGGGTGGCGGGCTTTGACAAGGCGGCGACACTGACGATCGGCTCGCGGGCGGCGTGGGTGAGTGAGAACGAGAAGGCGACCGCTGGTTTCCTTGAGTTTTCGGGTGATGGCCTGGGCACCTTTGAGCGGGCGCTTGATCGGGATGAGCGCGAAATGGCTGTCCTCGCGACGCAGGTTTTGGAGAACCAGATACGTGTCGCGGAGACTGCGACGGCGATCATGCTGCGCCAAGCCGGCGAGAACTCGGTGCTGGCCACCGTGGCGACGAGTGTCAGCGAGTCGCTTACGCAGGTGATGCGGTGGGTCTATTGGTGGAACTCGACCGAGGCGATCCCGGAGATGGTGACCGATGGGCAGGCGCTCATCGAGTTGAACACCGACTTCGGTGTGACCGGGATGCAGAGCGGCGAGTTGGGTGCCGTGGTGCAGGCGTGGAAGGACGGCGCGATCTCCCAGGACTCGATGCTGGAGCTGTTCCGCAAGCGGGAAATCCTGCCTGAGGGTCGTTCCAATGCGGATGAGATTGCGCTCATTTCCGGCGCGAAGGATGCGAGTGGGGCTGGCGCCGGCATGGGGCAGGAGGGAGCAGCGCCTCCGTTGAAGGCTGCGTAATTGGATGCTTATGCCACTGAAACTCAAATACGGTTCGATCAAGGAGATTCCCGCTGAGGATGTCCGGTTGTATGTCGAGCGCGATGGCGCCTGGCATCTGGACGTGGACGGGAAGGAAGACAAGGCGAAGCTGGCTGAGTTTCGCGACAACAACATCGAGTTGCGGCGGCAGCTTTCGGAGCTGCAGGCGCGCTTTGAGGGCATTGATCCCGAGGCGGTGCGCAAGCTGGCCGAGGAGAAGGCGCGGCTTGAGGAGGAGCAGAAGCTCAAGGCGGGTGAGTTTCAGTCCGTGCTGGATGCACGCCTCAAGGCGGAGCGCACGGAGTCGGAGAAGCGGCTTGGTGCTGTGACGAAGGAGCGCGACGGGCTCAACGCCCGGCTGGCCAACATTCAAATTGACCAGGGCATTGTGGCGGCGGCGACGAAGCGCGGCCTGCGGGCAACGGCGATTCCTGACATCACGGCGCGAGCGCGAACGGTGTTCCGCCTGGTGGAGGGCGCGCCGCGAGCGTTTGAGGCGGACGGCCAGACTGTGCGCGTGGGCAAGGATGGCGCGTCGCCCATGAATTTGGAGGAGTGGATCGAGACGCAGGTCTCGGAGGCTCCTCATTTGTTTGAATCGAATGCTGGCAGCGGCGCTGCCGGCAACGGCTCCGGTGGGGTCGGCAATCGGACTGGGACGAACCCGTTTCGCAAGGAGACGTGGAATTTGACGGCCCAGATGAAGCTACTCAAAACCGACCCGGCGCTGGCCGCCCGCATGAAGGCGTCCGCGTGATGGGTCACATCGGAGATTGTTAAATGGCTAAGACTCAATTGGCAGACATCATCGTTCCGGCTCAGTTCGCGCCTTACGTGTTACAGCGGACGGCGGAGAAGTCGGACTTGTTTCAATCCGGCATTGTCGTGCGCACGCCCGACTATGACGACCGCGCCAGTCGGGGCGGCAACCAAGTGGATATGCCGCACTGGAATGACCTGACGGGCAACCGGCAGCCGCTCAGTGATTCGAGCCCTCTCACGGCGCAGAAGATCACTGCGGACAAGGACATTGCTCGCATTCACAACGACGGCAATGCGTGGTCGTGGAATCACCTGGCGACGGTGGTGTCGGGCGACGATCCGGCGCAGGCGCTGGCGAATTTCCTGAGCGATTACTGGAATCGGCAGAATCAGTACATGCTGATTTCGTCGCTCAAGGGGATGTTCGCGGCGGCGTCCATGTCCGGCAACCTGCTGGCGATTCATTCTGAGAGCGTCGCCGGGCAGAGCAGCAACACGCGGCTGAACGGCGCGACCTTCGTGGACGCGACGGCGAAGCTGGGCGATTGCGGTGATCGGCTCGTTGCGGTGGCGATGCATTCGGCGGTGGAGGCGTCGCTTCGGAAGCTCGACCTGATTGACTTCGTCCCGGACAGCGAGGGCAAGGCGCAAATCCGCACCTTCCAGGGGCGGCGCGTCATCGTGGATGACGGGTGTCCGTCGCGGGCGGGGACGACCGACGGGACGGTTTACACGAGCTACCTGTTTGGCGACGGGGCCTTCGGGGCGGGGTATGCCGACCTGAACGGCTCGCCGGTCGAGGGCGGCTGGGGGACTGAGGGCGTTGAGATGGGGCGCGATGTGCTGAACAGCGACACGATCCTCGTGAATCGGCGCCGGTTCGTCCTGCATCCGCGGGGCGTGAAGTTCACCAGCGCCAGCGTGGCGGGTGCCAACCCGACGAACGCGGAGCTGGAAACGGCAGCGAATTGGGTGCGCGTGTGGGAGAACAAGAACGTCCGCGTCGTGGCTGTGACGCATAACATCTGAGGAGGGCCGTATGGGTAAGATCATTCCTCGGAGTTTTGAGCGCATCCGCAGCGGCGAGCAGATTCAGATTCCCACCTACGCAAACGTCGCTGCGGCCGTGGCGGCTGGGGTGACTGCGGCGAAGTTCCCGCGGCGCATCATTTATCTGAGCGCCGGTGGGACTGGTTCGGTGCCGTGCCTGGCTGTCAGTGACGGCACGAACTGGAAGCAGGTCGCGATTGGCGCGAATGCGATATGAGCGAGCTCTACCCGATCATTCGTCGGGCACGGCGGCCTCTAATCATCAGCGATGATGATTCGGGGCCGCCGCCGGCTCCGCCTGAGGCGGTGCCGCTGGTCCAAGCTGAGCAGCCGGTGAACTACGTCAAGGTGCCACCGGCGCGGAAAGGAAAGAATGGCGCTGCTGACAAGGGCGGGAGCGCAGGGTAGGCGCTTCCTGACGGGAGACCGGCTGCGGGCATGGTGGGCGCTGCGATGCCAGAAGGAGCGGCACAACGCAGGGACGGGGACGCCAGCGGCGCCGGTGATTACTGGCCTGAACCTCACGGAGAGCGAGGGCGAGCCGCTTTACTGGTTCGATGTCCTGATTGATTTCACGTTCGAGCAGGGGCGATTCCCTGATGGCACCATCGAGCTGTATTGGGCACGGGGGTCAAATACGTGGATAGAGGAGTATGTTGGTGCCGTGTCGAGCAACCTGCGGCAGTTTCGGCACGTGCGAGCCTTCAGCGATTTCGAGAATGACGACGTTTCCTATCGAATGCGCTACCGGTGCGGGACGGACATCATCGGACCGTTCGGGCCGGCTTACGAGTGGTACTACTGCGCACCGTAGGAGTGTATTGGTATGACACTGAACAAGGAAGATGGTAGTGGCATGGCGGACGCCAACAGCTACGCGGATGTGCCGGACGGGGACATGTACCATGAGGCTCATCTGTATGCATCGGTGTGGACCGCAGCGACCGAGGCGAGGAAGGAAGCGGCGCTGATGATGGCAACGCGACTGATCGACTCTCTGTTCCAGTTCAATGGGAGCAGGGCCAGTGCGAGCCAGGCGTTGCAGTGGCCAAGGGCCGAGTGCCGGGACCCGGACAGAGGACAGGCGACGCTATCGGTGCTGCTGCCGGTTGTGTCGAACTTCGTGCCGTATGACAGCGTGCCCGGGGCGGTCGTGCAGGCGACTTGTGAGTTGGCTCGGGAGCTTCTGGTTGCGGATCGGACTGCGGCGCCAGCGGGCGAGGGGATCGACACGGTGAGCACTGCTCATGCGACGCATGCAGCAACCGGGAGCGGAAGTGACAGCACGTCGTCCACGACCAAGTACAGCAAGAGCGATACGCGGCAGGTTCTTCCGCCCGTGGTGCGTTCGATGCTGGCGAAGTTCGGTGCGCCGGTGAGCGGGGGAAGTGGGCCTGTGAGGTTGGTCAGGACGTGAGCTTGTGGCGCGACGCTGTTGTTTTGATGACAGTGATGACGCGAAAACTTCGTCTGGCCGTAAAACACCGTATGAGCTACAATTTGCCGAAGTGAAGACTAGCCCCTGTTTATCGGGGCGGAATCGGTGTCGCGAAAAGTGACGAAGTAGTCAAATGGATTCAAGTCCTGTCGCGGGCACCACTTTTTCCGGAGGTTTCAAAGAGCCGCTTGCCGTGATTTGATAAAGGTGAAGAACAGTCCCGGTTTAACGGGGTATCAACGGTGCCGCGAAAAGTAACGAAGCGATTAAACGGAATCTCATGCTGGCGGCAACAGATCCATGAAGCGAGCAACGCGACGGTTACCTGGGCGCCCAGCATGGACGGAACGGAGGGTGTTTGCAGCAAAAAAGTCGCCCAGCCGATGCCATTGAGGCCGGGGGGCCGGTCAGGCGGCGGGGGTGCCGGGCGGGGGCGGGCGGGATTCCGCCG
>ERZ795044.1445-NODE-1445-length-21560-cov-4.259521_pt1 | contig 21560 bp, 20 predicted proteins | sample MGYA00375128_ERZ795044 | MGnify/ENA primary metagenome ERZ795044 (study PRJEB30173, sample SAMN05720213) | anaerobic digester metagenome | isolation source: active sludge of municipal wastewater-treating anaerobic digesters | place: USA | collected 2014-12-22 ... | reverse complement strand
ACTTTTTGCTGCGGAGGCTGATAGACTGTTTTTCTTCTTAGCGGGCATGGTGCATTATTTTTTTACTTCTGAATGTAATTTTGAATGTGAGATTACCTCATAATCGCATGCAAATATGGTTTAAGGAATGCACAATTGTCAATTTTTTAACCATTAATTACATAGGTCAAGGGAGTGCATCTTCCTCAACCAACAATAAAAATCCGGCATATATCGCATTATGTAAAATCGTAGCGTGGTCTTCATGGCGCATGAGACGAAAATGCGCTTGAATATCCCCCTGAACACCAAAAGATTTTTTGCAGATGGCAAATAACTTGCGCGCATCCTTTCTCATAATACGCGGCTCTTGTTTACCTACGGCTATATATACGAATGGGGGATATAAATTTGTTGTTTGGTTGAGCAACAGGCTATCTGCCTCTTCCAACAGTCGCTCATTATCCCACCACAAACTTGGACTCACAATAAAATAATGCGTAAACAGTTGCGGCTGCTTTAAGAGCATTTCCGTAGCCACCAAACCACCTAAGGATTGCCCAATGAGCATTCTGGTGCCATTGCCATGATACTGAGATTCAATATACGGTTGCAATTCAGCGCCAACAAATTGCATAAAATGATTTGAATACCCGGTTGATGGAAATTCTTTTGTGTAAGTAGAGTCTTGTGGCCAAAAGGTAAAATCACGTTTCCTGTCCACATTTACAATTCCGACTACAATACATGGATGCATGTCATACATCAGGTTGAAGAATTGCACTAAACCTGTGATATGGATAAAATCCTCATCCAAACCCCCATCTAACACATACAAAACCGGATACAAACTGTCCGGATGATAATCAGCCGGGAGATAAATATTCAGCAATCTATCTTCATTTAATGCTGCTGAATGAATGATATGCTGTTCTCCGATAACGAGTGGTTGACTCACCTGCGACCAGATCACGTTACACCCCAGACACAGGCAGAGCAATAGAAAACACGACTTCATGCACCAAAGATACCTGATACCTGAACAACCGCAGGCTATTTGTCATACAAAAATGGAAGACAGTCGTACTTCGAAAACATGAATGACAAAGTAAGACTTTTATCAGGTAATCTGCATGCCATGTATATCCACTGTTGCAAAGGTTTTCTGCAATGCTCCAACCTCTAAAGATTTGCCAAACGTATATGTGCTGGATGTGGGAAATGGGATGGTTCCGGTTGAATGAAAATCTGAAAAGTTTTGCACCACATGCATACTGCCGGAAACAACTTCCGGTACAAATGTTTGTTGTTGTATCAAACAGGTTACAGGATCAATATGGAAATGCTGAACTCTGCAATGTGTATGAAAGGTTGGTGGAAATTCAGCAGTTAAAACGCATGGTGTTTTTTCTGACCAATGGATATCATCTCTTGTAAGTAATGCAGGAAATGCGAGGATATTCCACAACAGATATCCAGCCACATAGGTCATGTCTAAATCATCCCAATAAAATAAACGTCGGCCATAAGGGAAATACATACGCGCATTATATCTTTCCCGTTTAATAATACCTTCAGAATTTTCAATGTGCACGGTATCGCCATCGAGTACACCGGAATATCCTAAATCATTTCCGATAGGTGTGATTTTAATGTATTGATGCTGGATATCCATCTCCAAAATGGCATTTTCCAATTTCGGTCTGCGTTTAAGCATCAATCCAATTCCCGACAGCGAAAATTCTGCAGTCATTTCAGAAGCCTTTGTCCAAAGTGTTGCACCGCCATAGGCTTCCAATACCCGCAAGGCTAATGGTGTATGTGTCATGTCGTGTCCATAAAAAAAGCATGGCTTCAATGCAATGCTTTGTCGTGTGCAGTAAAAATACACAAATTCTAACCGCTTAAGCAATGGGTATAATTAAGCTGCTTTCAGTTTTGCACAATTAATCAAGAACACAAATAATAGTTTCAATTTATTACTATTTGTGACATTCTTGGTAATCGCTTGATAGGTAATACAAAATGCAGGAGCCGGGAAGGCGGGAAGACGGGAAGTTGAGGAGGATGGTATCAGGTATCAGGTAGGTAGTACCAATAAAACTTTCTTCTAATTCACCACTCACTACTCACCATTCACCACTCACTATTCACCACTCACCACTCACCCACTCACCCCTCTCCCCTCACCTTTCTTCTGCTTCTTTTTTTATGTGTTCAAGAACCCTGTTGTGAATTGAGTGGACGATATAGTCGCTCCAGAGATTCCAATAAAATGCAGGGCGGATTTTTGAAATATACCAGGTTGTACCTTCTAATAATGTTGTGCCATCCGGTTGTGGTGTCAGGATAAACTGTCCGCGTTGCGATTCCCAGTATCCATCTAAATGTTTTGGTTGGATAGGATATGGACTTACTTCATGCATAGGTGCGGGATGTTCGATTACATCAAATGCCAGTTTGCGGGGTTCATCCCAAACAGTAATTGGTTCTACGAAGGGGCCTGTAGAAAAATAACATTTCCGCACAGCGCCAACACCGGAGCCGTCGATAGTTGCGTGCGTCGGATAGGCGATTCCTGCATTAAAAATAAAGGAAGCCGGCTCGTCCAGTGTATCGAATTGCACAACTTGCTGCCAGACTTCTTCAGCCGATGCATGCACAATAATACTGGTAACAATTTTACGTTCGTTCGCACCCGACTGCACCATATGCTCGGCACCCATGAATATGGGCATTAATATGAACAGCCACCAAACTGATTGTAAACCGGAACTTTTAAATCCCTCAAAGTACACATACTTCGCAATTAAATATCCGAATAGGGTGCACACTATGCCAATGGGCATGGCCATTAATATACATATTAATCCATCCAGCGCAAAAATCAGCAGTAAACCGGCATACACACATAAGGCTGCTATCGACACCCAGGCGAGGCTCAATTCATCGGAATACCTGTTTCGGGCATATATCACAGTGCTCGCATAACCCATTACAATGGGCAACACAATAAAAAGTCCGATAGCATAATCTGAAAACAATTGCAGACACATCCATGTGCACAGCGCTCCGAAAATCGGTACACCATAAATGCTCAGGAACTTTTGTGTTGAATAATTCTTTGTTTGTTCTTCTGACATATACTTTTTTAAACTTAAACAAGGCGCATCATTGCAAAAAAATCACTAATAACAAAAATGAAACGGGTATTCCTATTGCAATATAAGTATCCTTTGAGTTGATTTTAAGTGCGGTTTTAACTTCCGGCTTTAACAATAAATATCCCAAACCCATCAATAAGCAAATGGCAGCTGTAAAAAGAACTGAATCATATTTGTTATGATAATAGGGGTTAGGCTTAAAAATGCCTATAAACAACAAATAGCCAATATTTACGATACTCAATCCAAAATATATGACCAGTATATACCAACCGGCTTTTTTTAAGCGATACAGTAACAAACCTCCAACGCCCATCACCAGCGAGGTTAACAATTTATACATTATGGTATCATCAAACCATGGGTAAATAACGTAACTCCAGCTCCATTCCCATAAAGCCGCCAGTAGCAATGGCACACTGATTGCGCAAATCAAAATCGCGATGCGTCGACTCATTCTTTTCGAGATTGCAAGGCGCTGTTCATGCCCGGGAATTGGCGCATCTAACACATCACTATTCAACATGGTAGCCGGAGCATGTTGCTTAGTTTTTTTCTTCAAAGCCAATTGTTCAGCAGCCATCAATTTTTCGAATACAGCAGCAATATAGGTCTCAGGAATCTGCCGCTTCTGCAATTCGTTGCGTGCAACTTCAACTGCATCCTGAACATAATCTTCCGGTTTGAACAGCACGGCACATAAATCTTCATCAGACCATGTGGCATATTTATCCCGAAGTTCAGACTTAGAATACAGTACATTAATTCAGGCAATAGGTTTTATAGAGCTTCACCACCTCATCACCGTACATTTGCGTAAATCCTTTTTCGAGTGCTTCCATAAACTGTTCGCAGGCCTTATCATTTTTACCCATCGCCACATAAATAAGTCCTTTATTGCGATAAGCCCATGAGTTGAGTGGATATAATTTTATACTCTGATTAATATCTTCCATCGCACCTTTGGTATCACCAATTTGCAGTTTACTGTAGCTGCGGTTGCTAAAGGCAAATGCATCAGCACCACCTTCTCCGGAACTTGCTTCCAGAATTTTATCAAAGCAAACAATAGCCCCTTTATGGTCACCCATATTTTGCAATTTGAAACCGATATTATTATAGATGTCAATATTAGTTGAATCAATTTCCAGCACGCGATAGAAATAATATAAAGTTGAATCGCCTTTACCGATTTCATCCATCACACCTCCTAAATTGATACATACACCAATATCATTTGAATCAATTTTATACGCCTCCATTAAATCTTCATAAGCCTCATCGAACCTTCTCACCATTGAAAAAGCGGCTGAACGGTTTACCAGCACCCGCAATTTAGCAGAATCATTCTGTGCATAATTATAGGCAAGGTTATGCCATTTAATACCTTCATCAAACGCGCTATATTCTACCAATAAAGTGCCTTTGGTGGTGCACAAATCGGAATTATTCGGAAACATATTCAGCCCAGCATCACAGGCATCAAGGCTTTCAATATACTTTTTAGCGCCTTGCAGGGCCAATGATCGCAGGATATATCCCCCCACATTGAGCGAGTCTGTTTTTATAGCTTTATCTGATAAACTGATAACCTCTCCATAATTGCCGGCGTTATACAAATCGGATAATGTGGAACTGATTTCATCTGCTGTTTGAGCGCTTACGGACAGGCAGCTTATAAGCCACAGGAGGGTGATGTATGCCTTCATTATAGGTTATTTACCCATCAAATATACCTTATTTTGGATTTAATTTTAAATAACTGTTTTTAAAAAAGTTAATCCGGACTTTTAGATTGGTATATCATTTTATCTACCTTGAAGAATGCAGGCATTATTTAATTTTAATATCCGATATTCATGTATACATGTTCAATCTAATTATTATTAAGGGCGCAGAACATACATAACACCAAATAGAATTATAATTTGAGGGATGCAAAAGGGTTAATTTTCATGATCAAATATTTCCAAACATATCTATTCAAGATTCAATAAATTAGGATAAACTAATAATTCAGCCTCAACCCAGCGCCCCAACCCATGTCGCTGTCGTAATGGGCGGAGAACGATGTGTTTCGGGACAATGTGTAACTCAACCCACTCATATATTCCAGATCGCTATTCACCATAAGATGCATCCGCAATCGCGGTGTAAGCGGAATATCGTCACGCCTCAACTGTATCCGTACATTGCCATCAGTATACACTTCCGCCTGCATCTCCACCAGCATCGGTAGCAAATAAGTAAAACCTGCGCTTAATAATGCACGGTCATTCTTGGTATTGGTCTGACCAAAAAGATTCGTTTCCTTTTCATCATCACCTGTGTCGCGATAGCGCCAGTCGTAACCCACCAAAGGCATGAACCATTGCATCACACCAAAATATCTTCCGAGGTGCAATTCGGTTTCATACCCATGATGATCACTGTATCCGAGACGCCATTCGGCACCGAGCGACCAGCGCGTATTTTGTAATGCGAGCATGCCATCATTACCGTTCGTTGCAAAATCATTGCTGAACATCAGATGCAGGGCGCGGTCGTCGCGATACAGTTTGCGGAGTGCTTTATCCGGATCCGGAATGAGTGGATTTTGCGGTTGATCGGCGTATGTAAAAACTCTGCCCATGCCGCTCATCATATGATATAGAATATGACAGTGGAAATACCAGTCGCCCTCCACATTGGCGAGGAATTCGATGGTATCGGTTTCCATGGGCATGATGTCGAGCACATTTTTTAATGGGGCGTATTCACCCTGACCATTCAGCACCCTGAAATCATGACCGTGTAAATGCATGGGATGGCGCATCATGGAAGCGTTATAGATGACCATGCGCACGATCTCGCCTTTGTGGATGAGAATTTTATCTTCTTCCGACAACACACGTCCGTCCATGCTCCACACGTAGCGCGACATATTACCCGTGAGTGTAAAACGCAATTCTTTTATCGGTGCATCGGCAGGTAAATTGGTCGGTTCCACTGCACGCAGCATGGCATAATTCAAGGTGATGGGCACACCGGATGTCACTGCTGTGTGTCCAATGTGTTCACTGTGGGCGGATGCGGGGCGTTGATAGGTGCCGGGCGACATTTCGGGATACATCACGGCATTCATGTCCATTTGCTTCAAACTCATGTGCATGCCCATGTCGTCCATTTCACCATTCATGCGCATCATATCATTCATCATTTGCATGCCGTCGAAATACGTGAGTGTGGGCCAGCGAAATGCCGGAATGGTGTCGCCGCTGCCCAGATACACAGAAGTGGTGCGCGTGCGGTCCTCCGATTGGATGAGCAGCTCATAGGTATGTCCATGCGGCACATCCACAACAATATCATACGTTTCAGAAACGGCGATCAGCATACGATCCACCTGTACCGGTTCTACGTCATTGCCATCGTTGGCCACCACTTCCAGCGGACCACCGGAATACGAGATCCAAAAATAAGTTGAGGCGCCGCCGTTGGCTATGCGAAAACGTATACGGCCGTGCGCATCGGGTATACTTTGTATCTCGCTGCCATTCGTCAACACGCGATCATACGCCACATCACTCACATCCATAGCGGCCATGCGTTTCCATTCGTTCTCCACTTTTATTCCGAATGCATCCGCGCCGATAGCTTCCGAATAACTCTGCACAGATCCTTTTTTAATAGCGAACCAATCCGTGCCGTTGCGCAACATGTGATGCACTTGTTCAGGTCGGATATTCGTCCAATCGCTTATGATCAACGGAACAGTAGGCAGATTATCGATACTGTTTCTTAGGGAAGGATCTGTTGAACGCTTATTAAAAATGACCATGCCATACATACCGATCTGTTCCTGCAAACCGGAATGGCTGTGATACCAGTGCGTACCGTTCTGGATCACCGGAAAGCGATACACATAACGTTCACCGGGAGCAATTGGCATTTGTGTTAGATAGGGCACACCATCTTCGCGGTTCGGGAGAAACACACCATGCCAATGCAGCGATGTACTTTCTTTTAGATGATTAAACACCACCACTTCTGCCGTATCCCCTTCAGTAAAGGTGAGTACGGGCATGGGTATCTGCCCATTCACGGCAATGGCGGGGCACTCTTTGCCGGTGTAATTCACAACCGTATCGCGCACGTGCAATTCATAGCGAACTACTTTTTGCGCTGAAACCAGTGGTGCCATCGACACCCATATGGCGAGCAGGATGATGTTCCGCATACTTTCCTTTTTGAGTTAATCTTTCATTTCTTTCACACTTCCGCAGGTGAGCATGGATGCTCCATAGTACGGATTCTCAATAATTTTTTCTCTGCTTACCCAGTACGCTTTTCGCATTGGGCAATACTGATAATAGTAAGTGCCACTGAGTGCATCGGATGCTTTTACCAGTTCCCAGATCGCAGGTGATATATTCGCGAATGCCTGGCGCTGCTTTTCAATGTCGCGGGTATCGGCGATGGTATGTGCGCTGCCCATAAGCACTTCGTACTGCTCTGTGCAGATCTTTTTCTCAGCTTTCGAGAGATCTTCTGTAACATGCAAAGCCGCTTTCAGCAATGCACCGGATCGTTGCGCTGCATCACTATCTCCTGCAATCAACGCATCCTTTATTGCAAGATAATGATTGATAATACGTTCAGCACCCTGTGCATGCAATTGTGTGGACAGAATTAATAGTAAAGCAATTACAGTTAATTTTTTCATGCTCTTAATTATTTAATTGGTTCGATATTAAATCCTGCTTTTTGCACGGCGGCGATCACTTCTTGTTCGGTGATACCTTCGGAATGAACCGACAGGATCTTGTCTTTACTCAGCGTGTCCACCTGCCAGTGGCAAATACCATCTGCCTGGTCGAGCACGTTGGTTACACGGGCTACACAGCCGCTGCAATTAATGTTGGTCTTGAATGTGTATACAGTTGCTTCACTGTGCATTGTCTTTTCCATAATTGTCATTTTTTATATTACAAAGTTGAGGTGCGTTTGCATAGGAAGTGTTACACCATTTTGGAAACGTGTTATAACATTTACGGGTGTGAAGCGGTCCATTTCAGGCGTAAACTATTGCTCACCACACTCACACTGCTGAGCGCCATGGCTGCACCAGCGATCATCGGATTGAGCAGGAAACCGGTAAAGGGATACAACACACCTGCGGCAATTGGTATACCAATGATATTATATATAAATGCCCAGAATAAATTCTGACGGATCGCGGCCACTGTTTTGCGCGACAGATATATAGCTGCAGGCAATTTCATCAGATCAGAAGTAATCAGCGTGATCCTGGCCACATCAAGTGCAATGTCGCTGCCTTTGCCCACGGCAATGCTCACATCAGCCTGTGCCAATGCGGTAGTGTCATTGATGCCATCACCTACCATGGCTACCACTTTGCCCTTTTGTTGCAATGTGCGGATATAGGCTGCCTTATCCTGCGGCAACATATCGGCTACCACATGCTGTATGCCTGCCTGCTGTGCGATGGCTTGTGCAGAGCGCTGATTATCACCGGTGAGCATATAGACAGCGATATGCATATCCTGCAAAGCTGAGATCGCTGCTGCGGATGTAGATTTAATGGTATCGGTCACTGCCACCGCTGCGCGCGCCACTTTTTCGTCGGCAAACCATACCAGCGTTTTGGCTTGTTCCTGCCATAGGGATGCCTTACTTTGTAATTGTTCAGGAATATCAATATGATTTTCACGCAGCAAGGCTATATTACCTGCATAAAACCACCTGTTGCCATAGGTGCCTTTCACACCTCGTCCGCTGATATTCTCAAAATCTGCAATGACAACTGATGCAGTTCCCTGTAGATGTTCAACAACGGCAGCCGCCAGCGGATGCGCTGATTGTTTTTCCAATGTATAAAAAATCGTTTGCAGGGAGCCATCCGCATTGAGCCACATGATATCCGTCACACGCGGCCGGCCTTCCGTGATCGTTCCTGTTTTATCGAGCACAATGGTATCGATCTCGCGCGCACGCTCCAAACTTTCGGCATCTTTAATGAGCATGCCTTGTGCCGCGCCTTTTCCTACACCTACCATAATGGCTGTGGGTGTAGCTAATCCAAGTGCACAAGGACAAGCAATCACCAACACGGTTACCAGTGCGAGCAAACCTTGGGTAATACCATTTTCACCGCCAAATAACCACCAGGCTGCTGCTGATAAAATGGCGATGATAATGACGATCGGCACAAATATTCCTGCGATGCGATCCACCTGTTTTTGCACCGGTGGTTTGCTGCCCTGTGCCTCCTGCACGGTTCGGATAATCTGCGCGAGCATGGTCTCACTGCCTGTTTGTGTTACTGAAAATTGAAAACTGCCATTGCCATTGATGGTGCCGGCAAATACTTTTTCTTCAGCGCGTTTATGTAAAGGTACCGGTTCGCCGGTGAGCATGCTTTCATCCACGTACGACTCCCCTGTTTGCACTATGCCGTCCAGCGGAATTTTATCACCCGGACGAACCAATAAGGTATCACCTTTTTTCACCTGCTCAATCGGCATTTCTAATACATGTCCGCCTGCATGTACAATATGCACGGTCTTAGATTGCAGTCCAATGAGTTTGCGGATGGCTGATGCTGTATTTCCTTTCGCGCGTTCTTCCAGCATTTTTCCCACAAGAATAAATGCAATTACCACAGATGCTGCTTCAAAATAAACGTGTGCGTGCAAACCACGTTCTTGCCAGAAATTTGGCATCAGCGTATTGAATACACTAAATACATACGATACACCGGTACTCAATGCAACCAATGTATCCATATTCGCGCGGCGATGGCGTGCCTGTTTCCATGCATGGATGAAAAAATCTTTTCCGAACCACAACAACACCGGCGTACTTAACAGCCACATAATATAATTGGCGTATGGCATATACATAAAGAACATACCGATTATCACTGTAGGGATGGACAAGGCGACTGCTCCGATTGTGCGTGTGCGAAGTGCGATGTATGATTGATGTTGAAGATCTTCCAGAGTAGCTTGTGTATCCGCTTCTGTAACCACCAGATCGTAACCGATGGACTGCACGGCTGCGCGCAGCTTTTCGGGATCGGTGATGGTGGGAATATATTCCACCTGCAGCGTGCCTGCCGCAAAATTCACGGCCGACTGCACCACACCGGGTTGCGCCTGCACCATGGATTCTACGCTGATGGCGCAGGAGGCACAGGTCATCTGTAATACAGGAATGTTCTTTGTTACTGTGGTAATGTAGTAACCCAGTCCGCGCACTGTATGCACAGCTTTGGGTATTACCTTCATTGCATCATCTGTAATGATGAGTGCTCGTCGATTATTCAGTTCCACCTTGAGGCTGGTAATGCCCTGCACCTTGTGCAGACCTTTATCAATGATAAGTGAACAATGTTCACTTTCCATGCCTTCGATAGGCAGTATAAAGGGGTTTTCGTTTGCGTTTGCCATAACAGTATCTTTTACCATACAAAGCTGCAGCGAAACGAGTCGCTGACTGTTACAGGATTTTGTATAAGACTTATAAGATTTACACCTCGTCGAGCGGTGTACGGCGGGCGCCCTGTAACTGGCGGAACTGGGTTGGTGTCAGGCCGGTCACCTTTTTGAACTGGCTGCTGAGATACGCCACAGAGGAGTAATTCAAACGAAAAGCGATCTCGCTCAATGATAATTCATCATATACCAATAATTCTTTCACACGTTCGATCTTTTGCGCGATGAAATATTTTTCGATGGTGGTGCCTTCTGCGGCGGAGAAAAGATTGCTGAGGTAATGATAATCTTGGTGCAACTCGTTGCTCAACAATTGCGAGAGGTTAGTTTCGAGTTCGCCATCTTTGGTATGAACCAGATCCACGATAATAGTTTTGATGCGTTCGATGATGCGCGACTTTTTATCGTCGATCAGAGCAAAGCCAAAATTGCGGAGGGCAGTGTCGATTCGCACTTTATCCTCGGCAAACAGCTCTCCCTGCAGCTCCACTTCTCCTAACTCAACATGCACAGGAGGAAATCCCAGGTGTTCCAACTCGCGGGTAACCACCAGTTTGCAGCGGTTGCATACCATATTGCGGATGTAGAGTTTCAGGTATGGGTTTTTATTGCATTCTGACCTTAGCTAACAAAACAAAACAAACACAGGTTCCGCACCTCGCTGTTAAAACCAACACATTCTAACCTCCATCACTGCAACACCAGCGGCAACATAGCTGTATACTCACCAACAGAAACAGCGATGTAATAAGCGCCAGCCGGTAATTCGGGTAGGCGGATCTGCGTTGCGGTGCTGCCAGTTACTTGAGCGGTGCTGATCATCTCACCCAGGGTATTATATAAACGCCAGGCGTCCATGGGTACTGTGGAGCTGAGTATGAGTGATGCACCCGAAGCGGCGGGATTCGGATAGATCTGACAATTCGCTAATTCGGGATCCACCACAGCATCCTGCGCCACCACCGTAAAGCTGCCCATCATACCATCGTCTTCGTGATGCAGCATGTGACAGTGATACATATACGGCACCATATCATCGGCGAAATCTTCGAATGTTTTGATCACCTCGGCAAATTGTCCCGGTGGGATAAATACCACATCCTGAAATGCTGCATCCACAGCATCCGGAGCCATACCATTGATATTATCAATGAGGAATTGTCCTTCGTGAATATGGAAGGGATGCGATATATGCGTGTTATTCGTGATGCGCCATTTTTCTATGGTGTTGATAGGCACCACTTCATTGATCACATCCATATTAAAAGAGACACCATTGATCACAAAGGGGCCCATCACCATGTTGTCCATACCCATGGTTTCCGGCTCTAATGTAAAATAGCGTGTATTGGTATACGCAGGTATGGTCTTGGGTGCAATAAGCGATGCGGGTATTGCTGTTACCGGTGATGCAGTAGGTGCGCCCACTGTAATTTGCAGCAGATCGAAGTCGGCGCCGTTGAGCGGATTGGCATCATAGCCCATAATCGTGCCCATGCCCATACCCGATGGATTGGCAGCACCATAAATACCATCGGGAAATTCAGAAGCGAAAGAGCGCATCATCAGCGATTGTCCTTCCATACCACTCAGGTCGATCAGAATTTCATAGCGCTCACCGGGAGGTAAAATCAAGCGCGTATGTTCAACCGGTTCGCTCAACAAACCACCATCACCGGCGATCACGTAAAATGGCATATCGTTGGTAAATCCGATATAAAAAGTGCGCATACTGGCGCCATTCAATAAACGCAGGCGAATTACCTGAGCAGGCAGTTCGATATAAGGATCAACTGTTGCGTTGACCATTGGCAGAGTATCCATTTCTGTGGCAATGGCGATTTGGTTGAGCACATCGAAGGCTTTGGTTTGTATTGCCAAAGGAATATCATCAATACCATAGGAGCGTGGCAAATCCAATAATGTTTCTTCCATATCGCGTACTATAAAAAAACCGGCCAAGCCTCTGGCCACCTGTAGATCGGTTTTACCATCGCCGTGCGGATGATACCACAAGGTGGCGGCGTCGTTCATCACTTCCCATGAAGGGCTCCAGGTAGCGCCCTGTTCAATAATTTGATGCGGACCACCATCATCTTCTGCCGATAAATGGAATCCATGCCAGTGCATGGTAGTACTATTTCCTGTGCCGGTAAGGTTATTAGTGACGTTCACCGTGATAACATCGCCTTCATTCACCATAAGTGTGGGGCCGAGAATATCGCCATTGATACCATAGGTGGGTGTGACGATACCCGGGATAAATTCTACCGTGCCATTTTGCACGTTGAGATTAAACTCAGGGCCATACAATACTGGCGGAATAAGTAAAGGATTCTGACTAAAAACAAACGCAGCATTTATTAATAAGAGGACAAATAATATTTGTTTCATAATTATTTACTTTAGAATTACCAGTTGCTTAGTTACGGAAAAATCCTGATTGGTCACCTTCAAAAAATACGTTCCTTGGGTCAACAAATTAACATCTAAATCAATTGACTGTGCGCCAACCGTTGTATATTTTTGCAACTTGGGTGAAGCCGACTTTCCAGTTAAATCAAACAATTCAAATGAAATTTCACCAGGTTGCATAACATCAAATTGCAATGTTGCAACCATGCTTGCCGGGTTTGGAGTTATGATCAAACTTTGAATCGATTCAAATACTACATCAATATTAGTTTCAACACCAAATAAACGATAAATTGAATCTCGAATGATTGTTGTATCACTGGTTAAATAGCTAAGTGTAGAATAAATCACCCTATGGTCTTCCCCTCCCACCAAAACAACAGTAGGCATGCCAAATCCACCATAATAGGCCACCTGAAATTCACCACTATCCATTGGTGTGAAAAAAGGTACATGACTAGCATCTACCCAATCTGTTACAGTGCTGCAATCATAAGTGTCGAGGAATGGAAATGTATAACCAACAACCATTTCAGGAAAATCATTAAGAATTCCATTGGCCATTTCTTGCAATTGCTGCGCCGGAGGAGGACAAGCGCCACAATCAGGCATATAATATAATAATATTGCCGCCTTGCCCGCATCTAGGTCTGCATATAAATCAACTGCATTCCCATTGCAATCTTCTCCAGTAAATTGATAAGCTGATTGCGCATGTGCGGAAAGCACAAAACCCACAAGTACCGTTAGCAAAAAAAACTTTTTCATGATTTAAATATTTTTAAATAAATTTATATTAATACAATTTTTTTTGTAAGCAAGGTATTATTCAAAATAACTTCTACAAAATAGATACCTTTAGGTAACCCTTCAAAATTAATTGAGAGCGAACCGTCTTCTAATTCTTCAATAATTGTTGGCGTTGTCTTTTGCCCATTAGAATTAATTATTTGCAAAGATTGCCGACTTAATGCTTTTTCTGATTTTATGATAAATAAACCGGATGTAGGATTTGGAAAAATTGAAACCTCCTGATTGGATGAATAATTAAATAGGTAGGAAGGAACATCTTCACCTTCAAATTGTAAATCGTCAACATATAAGAAGTCGTTTTGCGCAGGCGTATCGCCGCTAGCTGAAAATGTTATTATACATGTATCGGGATTGAAATCCAAAAAATAAGAAATATTTACTGTGAACGCAGCCCAACTCATAGCCATACCAGTCAGAGGTTTATGACCGTTGCCAACTACTATACGTTCGTTATTGATTGCATCCCACTTTGTTAACTGGACATCAATATAACCCTGACTACTACCAAAAATCATATGTTGCCACATGCCGGTTAACTTTTCAGGCCTGCTGGAGAATGGAAAACCAGTTAGAGCTGTGAAATCTGATGGATCTAAAAGACCACTAACGGCTAACCCGGGCATCACACCCATACCTGTGATGTTTTGACTCGTTAATTTCAAGTACGAAGAGCCAGGGTTCCCGGGTGTTCCAACTTCACATGTGTAAATACCCGAAGCATCAGTCATTGCATTTAGTGTTGACCACGATTCAGGGACTTCATATGAACCCATATCAGTCCAAATTTCAAAAGAAGAATTAGGTATTTGCGCTATGGCACAACCCGTATAGATAATACCGGCAATAAAACTTAAAAATTTCAACATTGCGTTAGATTTAATGATTAATTACTATTTAGAGGGGATATTCCTTAAACAGCAAATCATCAAATCTGGAAACTACTTTTGTAAATACATAAATCAACTCCACCTAACGGCGGTCCGCTATCAAAAGCATTATGAAGAATGGATTCATGCTTAATATTGGGATAGAAAAATTGATAGCTGTCAATAGACTCTAATAGAGTAATAGAACTTAAATGAGACTCAATAGAATACGATGAGTAAAATTGACCGCATAACCCCGAAATAGTCAAATGTGATTGTTGACAGTTTGAACTTCCTTTTTCATTTGGCACGTTTTTTTCGCAACATGAATGAGTCGAAATAGTTTTACTGCTTATTAACTCATCGTTTACAAGGCAATAAACAGAACATGTAAGTGATGCAAAATACATTAACACCATTGCTGGGCCAATTATTTTAATACCATTACTGACACGTCCTATGAAAAACATATACAAAAGTAATAAAAAAGTACTTTTTAGCAAAAAAAACAGAATTTCTTACCATTTTCAGATAAATAGTTGACAATCAATTGATTACTTAGTACTTTTTCTAACAAAAATGTGCAACTGGACATTCAAAAAGCATTAATGTCACTTTAAATAAATTTTCTTTGATGTTTCGCTCAAAATCGCCCTACCTTTGCACCCTATGCGTGTTGAAGTATTAAAGAGTAAGATCCACAGGGTTAAGGTTACCGAGTCGAATTTAAACTATATCGGTAGCATAACGATTGATGAGGACCTGTTGGATGCTGCCAATATGATTGAATTTGAAAAAGTACAGGTGCTGAACATCAATAATGGAGCGCGTTTGGAAACCTATATCATCAAAGGTGAACGCGGTTCGGGTGTTATTTGCCTGAACGGACCGGCTGCTCATCATGTAACACCCGGCGATATTGTCATTGTGTGTTCTTATGCCTCTATGGAATGGGGGGAGGCCAAATTGTTCCGTCCTACCCTCATTTTCCCGGATAGCGAAACCAATATGCTCGGATAATTTGAACCGGAAACTACTCTTCAATATCCTCAAATTTGTCGTATTCCTGTCGCTGGGAGTGCTACTTGCCTGGTATGTGACAAAAGATTTGACGCAGGAGCAGCGAGATGAGTTAAGGAGTTCCTTCCGGGAGGCAAATTATTGGTGGATAGGCCTGGCCATGGTCATCGGCGTGTTGAGTCATATTTTACGTGCTGTCAGGTGGAAAATGATGCTGGAACCGCTCGGATACCATCCCCGCACCAGCACAACCTTTCACAGTGTGATGATTGCCTATCTGGCGAATATGGCCGTGCCACGCTTGGGCGAGGTTACCCGTTGCGGCATTATTCAGCGCTATGAAAAAGTACCTTTTGATAAGGCAGTAGGCACACTGGTGGTGGAACGCAGTATCGATCTGGTATGCCTTGTATTGGCAACTGCACTGTTGTTTCTGACCCAATTCAGCCGGATTAATCAGTTTTTCTCTGAAAAAGTGATTCAGCCTATCGGCGATAAACTTACTGAAAGCGCAAATACCTTTTTCATATTAGCCCTGGTTGGCGTGGTGATGCTTGTTGGACTATGGGTATTTATACGCTACTTTTCGCATACAGAAGCTTACCTGCGATTGCGCTTGCTCCTTTTAAATGTTCGGGATGGTATTTATAGCATCCGCCATTTAAAAAACTTTAAGCTTTTCCTGTTATATACCTTCCTGATTTGGTTTTGTTATTTTACAACCGCCTGGCTGGCATTGTATGCCTTGAGCGAAACCAGTCACATGGGCCCGAATGAAGCCTTAGCAGTTCTGGTATTTGGCACGGTAGGCATCATCAGCACCCCTGGTGGTATTGGAGCCTATCAGCTCATCGTTACCGAAACATTGGTAGCCTTATATGGTTTGGACCGCACTTATGCTATCAGTTTTAGCTGGTTGGCATGGAGCTGTCAGACCATAATGATTATCTTTGTTGCCTTGATTTCCCTCCTCGCTGTTTCGAGGTTGAGCAGACGCCAGCAACATGACCAAACCGCAAGCGATACACCATAAAATTTACGATTTGCCGCAGCTCCTGCAGCAAATTTCCGTTTGGCGGTTTCATAACAGACAAATTGTATTTACAAACGGATGTTTCGACATTTTGCATAAAGGACATGCGCATGTATTAAATACTGCATCTGAACTGGCCTATAATGCAGCTGTTATTGTTGGTGTAAATACAGATGCTTCCGTGAAGCGATTGAAAGGTGAGAGCCGGCCAATCAATAATCAAAACGACCGCGCGTTTATGCTGGCGAGTTTATACGCCGTTTCTGCGGTTGTTTTATTTGATGAAGAAACACCATATGCGCTCATTCAGGCGATTCAGCCTGATTTTATCGTGAAGGGTGGTGATTACACACCTGACACAATTGTTGGCGCAGATATCGTCCAGGCAAGAGGCGGTAAAGTAGTTGTTGTTCCTTTTCTGGAAAATTACAGCACAACCGGACTTGTTGAAAAAATGAAACTACCTGAATTACCCAAACACAGCAGCTGAAAAAAATAAATACGAATATGAATTTTCAATTAACCGAAGAACAACTCATGATCCGCCAGGCGGCACGTGATTTTGCACAGCATGTTTTAAAGCCGGGCGTAATTGATCGCGACAGAGAAATGCGATACCCATATGAAGAAGTAAAGCAAATGGGTGAATTAGGCTTCCTGGGAATGATGGTATCACCTGAATATGGTGGTGGTGGTATGGACACCATGAGTTATGTGCTGGCTATGGAAGAAATTTCTAAAGTTGACAGCAGTTGCTCAGTGATTATGAGTGTAAACAACTCTTTGGTATGTTGGGGACTTGAACAATTCGGCACAGAAGAACAAAAACGCAAATATTTGCCGGATTTAGCTTCTGGTCGTAAAATTGGTGCTTTCTGTTTGAGTGAGCCTGAGGCCGGCAGCGATGCCACTTCTCAGCGAACTACAGCAGAAGATATGGGCGATTATTATTTACTCAATGGCACTAAAAACTGGATTACCAATGGTGGCACTGCCAGTGTTTATCTGGTGATGGCACAAACACATCCTGATAAAGCACATAAAGGCATTAACTGCCTGATTGTAGAAAAAGGCATGGAAGGATTCGTGGTTGGCGCGAAAGAAGACAAGTTGGGTATTCGTGCCAGCGATACACATACCTTATTATTTAATGATGTTAAAGTACCAAAAGCTAATCGCATAGGTGATGATGGATTTGGATTCACTTTTGCCATGAAAACATTAAGCGGTGGTCGTATTGGTATTGCCAGTCAGGCATTGGGTATTGCATCCGGCGCTTATGAATTAGCATTGGAATATGCGAAAACACGCAAAGCATTCGGCAAAACGATTTCCGACCATCAGGCAATACAATTTAAATTGGCTGATATGGCTACCGAAATTGAAGCCGCCCGTTTGTTGATTTATAAAGCAGCACAATTAAAGGATGCGCATGATAATTATGACCTGGCTTCTTCAATGGCAAAAGTTTTTGCATCAGAAGTAGCAATGAGAACTACTGTTGAAGCGGTTCAAATTCATGGTGGATATGGCTACGTAAAAGAATACCATGTTGAACGACTGATGCGCGATGCAAAGATCACTCAGATCTATGAAGGCACCAGCGAAGTGCAACGCATAGTGATTGGCAGAAGTATCTTAAAATAAAGATATATACTGATATAAAACAAAAGGCTGTCAATATGACGGCCTTTTGTTTTATATATCGAAATTGAATTAGAATATTTTCTCCACTATCTCCTCTATTAATCCAAAAGTATCAGACAAAATAAAAGCCGTCTTCAAAAAATGAAAACGGCTTTCAAATATGTAATACGCTTAATGCATTAACTATCTTTTCTTTTTACGGTGCCGCTACCGGAAATATCCTGCTTAACAGATTTTGGGTCGCCTGTATAATATACAGAACCACTGCCAGCTACGGATACCGACAATTCTCCGTTAGACTTTACATAAGCTGATCCACTACCCGCAATACTTACTTTAATCGCATCTGCATTACAGCCATTAGATTTCACATTACCACTTCCGGCAATATCTATTTTTAATTTCTTTGTGTTACCATCCAGATTCACATTTCCACTTCCTGCGATATCGGTTTTCACTTCGTCGCTTTGTACAGTTGCCTGTGAATTGCCGGAACCGGCGATGGAAAATTCAATTACAGGCTCGGTGATGGTATTCATACCTTTGAAATTTCCACTTCCTGCAATAGAAACTGTTTTTAAATGTGGGCCGGAAACATACAATTTCACACTTTTATAATTCCGCTTTTCTTCATATTTAACTCGAAGCGTTTCATTTTTCACTTCCAACGTGAGGTGTTCGAGATCTTCTGCCGATGCTTCCAGTTTTGCCGATACAACTTCTGATTGGGTATATTCAACATTCAGCGAACCGTCAATAGCTATTTCAGTAAATGCGGAAATTTCGAATTCCTTTACATCCATTGTTGATTTATCGCTGCGGAAAGATTGCAGGAATAATACCGTTGCAATCATTACAACCGGTATAGCGAGTAGTTTAAATTTGTTCATTGTGGAAGTATTTATCATCCAAAAGTAAGCATCCTGTAACGGTATGTACATACCGTTAAGTAATATTAACACATCCGCGAGCCCTTAGTGCCCACAGATGCACTTATACCATTAGCACTAAGCGATAAGCGAAGTAAACAAATCGGGCAGTATACCCAACAGCAGTAAAATGGCTGCGGCAACCAGCAATACAACCGTATAACCTGTCCCAAGCTTAACTTTCGGCATTTCGCCGGCAGTAAAACTAATAGCCATTACACGCAAGTAATAATATACACCAACCAGTGAAGTCAACACAGCAATGATAACCGGCCAAATAACGCCACCATCAATCGCATTGCTAAACACGGCATATTTTCCGAAAAATCCGGCCATTGGTGGAATACCCGAAAGGGATAGCATAGATATGGCAAGTGTGATGCCTAAAAATTTATTGTGCGCAAACAAGCCTTTCAATCCATCAATCGAATCAACACCGGTTTGTTCCTTTACAATTGTATAAATAGCAAAGGCAATCAGACTGGCGATTCCATACGCAGCCAGGTAATATAAAATATACTCACTGGTTAATGCATTGGTTGCACAGATCGCCACCAGCACATATCCGGCATTGGCGATACCTGAATACGCCAGCATGCGCTTGAAATTTTGCTGATATAACGCCAGCACATTACCTACAATCAGGGTGAGTATGGCCACGATAGTAATCATATCCTGCCAGATACCACTTTGGGTCATCAGTGTCTGCTCTAAGAAGCGAAGTAAAGCACCAAAAGCGGCCACCTTCACTACCGTTGCCATAAAAGCTGTTATCACCGTAGGCGCGCCCTGATACACATCCGGTGCCCAGAAATGAAAAGGTACTGCCGATATTTTAAAAATAAATGCGCCCAGAATTAATACACATCCAATTACAAACATGGGAGGTAAACCCTCCGGCTGACTTTGCACATATTCTGCAATTTGGGTCATATCAAAGCTATAGGCTGTGCCATAAATAAAGGTGATACCCAATAACAGGAAACAGGTTGCAAATGAGCCCATCAGAAAATATTTCAACCCGGCTTCATTGCTGAATAAATTACGACGATTACTTCCCGCTAAAATATACAAGGGAATACTAAGGGCTTCTATACCGATAAACAACATCACCAGATTCTGATAAGAAACGGATAAAATACCCCCGATTAAAGAAAATAAAAATAATGCGTAGATATCAGACAGGTGGTCGATATTCTCGCGATAATAATATCTGCTGATAGCCAGCACACCCATCGCCAACAGAATCATGATAATGCTGAAACCATGCGACAAGGTGTCGAACAGCAACATATTATTCATAAGGCTTTCATAACCACCGTTGTAGCGGAACATGATAAGCGCAAGCGCTGCGATACATGACATCAACACAAGTGGCAAAGCCAAATTTTTTGCACGGAATATACCCGCGAACATCGATGCGATACCTGCCGAAGCTAAAATGATTACTGAGGTCATGAGTTTATAGTTGTTGCGCTGATCTTGTTTTGAAATTGCAGGATAATCTCCTGAACTGAATGCTCTGTAATATGTGTAATGGCCTGAGGAAATAATCCGAATGCAAAAATCAGTAACATGATTACAATAAGCGCATATTTATCAATACCCTTTACTTCAGGGAAACTTGTCGATTTTCCGGTAGCTTCACCTAACATGACGTGCTTATAAGCGCCAAACATATATACGGCACCGAGAATAACTCCGCTTCCTGCCAATAAACACAACCATGGATGCATTTGGAATACGGCGTTCAGCAACATAAATTCTCCGGGGAATGCATTTGTTAATGGTAGCGCTACAGATGCCAGCATAACAACTAAAAACAATCCGGCAAATAAAGGCGCCTGATTCCGGATACCCCCCATGCTGTATATACTATGTGTATCGTAATGTCTGAATAAAATTTGCGCTACATAGAATAATGCTACTGCGTTAATACCATGCGCAAACATTTGCAACATACTTCCCTGCAAACCGGAAGCACTTACCGTTAATATACCGGCCGTAATTAAACCCACGTGCGCTATTGACGAATAGGCAAACAAGGTTTTAATATCTTTTTGCATCCAGGCAATGGCAGAGGCATACAGCACGCCGATGGCTGCCAATACCATAATAAGTGTATCATATTGCTCAACCGCCTGTGGCACTACCGGAATAACCCAACGAATAATGCTGTATAATCCCATTTTTAA
>ERZ795044.1440-NODE-1440-length-21586-cov-5.592680_pt1 | contig 21586 bp, 27 predicted proteins | sample MGYA00375128_ERZ795044 | MGnify/ENA primary metagenome ERZ795044 (study PRJEB30173, sample SAMN05720213) | anaerobic digester metagenome | isolation source: active sludge of municipal wastewater-treating anaerobic digesters | place: USA | collected 2014-12-22 ... | reverse complement strand
GATGTTAAATACTCAATCGGTTTAATGTCATTAACGGGTCTTTTGGGTTGGGGAATGGGTATTTATGCATTTTTAGAAGAGCAAGACTGGATAACTTCCATCGTATTATTTGTTCTTTGCGTAATCATTGGACCATTATATTCAGGATATCAAATTCATAGAATTAATAACAATCGATACCATACAAAAGAGATTTATAGAGCTTTAATACATTTTTGGACTGATCCAGTAGGAATACCCATTGAAAAGCTAAGAGATAAGTACGCTTCTCATGCAACCCTTACATGACTTCATATGTTGTTCGGAATGCTTGTCACAATAAACCTATTCAAAAAGTCCTTCCTCACAATTTGTTTCTTCTTGAATCTTATTCCCCTTTTGACTGATACGGTGAATTGACCCTTATTCATTTATGAAAAACTATATTAAAAGATTTTTTTTTAAAAAAAAAAATGGTTTTTGGTTTTGTTGCTTTTATTGTTTCTGTAGTTTTTGTTGGTTTACAATCTTCTAGAGATGCAAATCTCATTAATGAAATAACAAATTCTACTGGTGTCTTAATTGAAACTGGTGTATGTAGAATATATGATGCTGGCGGAACTTGGATAAATGAATTCATTGGATACAATGTTTTTGAATATCCTGATACATCTAGAATTATTGAATTCAATAATAGATCATTCAATTTGCCATCAGTTCCATATACAAACGATCCAGCTTGTCCGAATCCTAATGGATATGGACAACAAGTATATTTTTCTTTTGGTGCATGTACAACAAATTTGTCTGGAACTGAATTCACAGTCAGTGTTGTTAATAATATTATATCATCTGGATATGCTGTACCGATATCAAAAACAGAACAAGCAAAATTTGACTTTGTTAATCCAATCTTTGGTAGTGAAACATCTGGTGGAACCGCAATGCTTTGCTATCAAGACCAATACTTTTTAATTGAAGTATCAACAAATTACGGCTTGGGAAATGTTCTTTCAAATGCATTTAAGTTTAATGTCGTATTGGTTGATCCAATAACAAATTTTACACTTGTTAGCCCTTTGAGACTTGCATTACAAAGCTCAAGAACTAAATAAAATTAATTAAAATTTACCACACCTCCAAAAATTACATCATCCTTATTTGTGGTGAAAAATATCCATAATTGTGAAACTCCTCGGATTTCATACAATTTACATGATTTAATAGGATATCCTTCCAAACCATATCTTTTGATTGTAATTTGTTTCACTTGATTTGCACGATGGGTCATTTCGCATAATTTACCATCTTCAGGAGTTGGGACGGAAACGTAAAATGGTAATATTATCTTTTCCATTTATTTTAAAATTTGTTCCATGGACTCAATTCACAATCATATGCATGCTTTTGAAACATGAAACACTTTTGACAAAATCTATCATCCTTCATGCGCTCTTTGATTTTATCCTCAGTTAAAGCTGGTTCACAAATAATTTTCCCAATTGGGTCACATTCGTCTTTATATTCAACGATCCCCATGAAGAATGGTCTTTCCAAAGCAACAACAGGGTCAAAATTTCTTGTCAGCTCTTTAAAAATGATTACATTATTGACTGGAGGAATGTGGTCAGGAAAATCAACGGAACTCATTAGACGTATTGATAGAGCTCAAATTGCTGGACAAAAAACAACCCTCTACAAATATTCAAAAGATACAAGGTATGGAAGACAATTCATGGTGTCATCCCATGGGAATGTACATCGAGAAGCTATTCCCATTACATCCTTGAAGAATGTTCCTATTGAACACAACACTGTGATTGGAATTGATGAAGGTCAATTTATTGAACATATTGCAGAATTTGCAGAATCCGCAGCTAATGCGGGATGTACCGTAATTATTGCTGCTTTGAATTATGACTTTCAAAGAAGACCATTCAAAAATATGATTGGTTTAATTGCTGATGAAACCATTACATTTCATGCCATTTGTTTTGATTGCAAAAAGGAAGCAAGTTTTACAAAGAGAATAACGGATAATACAGAAGTTGAATCCATTGGAGGTTCTGATCAATACAAGGCGGTATGTAGAGCATGCTATTTTATTTGAGAGTCATCTTATTCCTTCTTCTCAATCATAATCCCATGCTTATAAATTGTCATAATAAAAGCAGTGTGTGTTTCATTCCAAAGTTTTAAAGTTCTTCGAAGAAAATTCGTAACTTCTTTGGATTTCCAATTTTCTGCAAATTCTCTTTGTTCTTTAGTACATGATGAATTAATCAAAACGTAATAATCTCTGAGCCAAATGATATATGGTTTAAAATTATTAAATAATCTATTAGAATCCCTCCCAAAACAAGCCATAAATGTTATTGTATTGCCCTTAGGTTCAACACTAAAATATTCAATTACAACTTCTTCGATATTGTTTATGAATTCTTCAATTTCCTCATCTTTAAGAATTAATGGTACTTCATATTTCTTTAACTCATTTTTTTCTTTTTCATTCTCTTTAATGTTCTTTTGAATTGTATTTAAAAGTTGTCCATCTCTTTCAGTTCTCTTCATTTAAAAAAAACCCTCTATTTAAAAATTGAATTTATTAAATTTGTAAATATTAATGAATAATATTCTGGATCTCCATTCATTGTTACATCCCATCCATATTCTCTAAAATAAGCTTTAATATACAAATGAACATGATCGATTACTTCATGAGTATCATGATTGAATATTTGACATATTTCGTCATAATCAATGGTAATTGGTTTTACTTTGCTATATCTTTTGATAAGTAAATCATTAATCTTATCAATGACATCAGGTGTAAGACGTTTTTTACGAGCTTCATCAATTTGATCTGGTGAAATTGGAATTCCTGATTCCATAATTTTTTATCTCCAATTATGGGTCTCTTTGAAGTTTTTTATTATCTAAAGCACGACGAGAAAAAGAAAAAGATTGTCTTTGGTCATGCAATCCCAACAAAGGACGAAGATTATGATTACGCACCGAAAATGTCCATTCTTTACAATAATTGTCCTCTTTCTTCTTCCACTGTGAAGAATCATGCATATACCATTGATATTGACCAACTTGGTGTTTTGACTGTTACCAGACATTTTAACAATACTGTCATTTGCAGAATTCGCATTAGTTCTTTTAAAGATATCAAGATTATCAAAGATGAACAAAAGGATTATGGTTTCATTATTTTATGTATTATCTTTTCGCTCTCTACAATTATTCTTGCTGTTTTATTATGTATTTTTTATTACCCACGTGTGTCTCATGGTAGACTTTATAAGGGAGATAAACTTTTTGCTACCGATGCAATCAAAATTGATGGTCGCTTTTATAGATTTCCTTATTGGTTGATTCCGGATCATGATCCTAGATATAATCATTATATGATTATGCAAAATGACGGTAACCTTGTCATTTATGAAGCAGATATTCCTATATGGTCAAGCAAAACGAAAGATTGTTATCGTGTTGAATTTGAAAACAGTTTCAAGTTCAAACTCTTTTGTGAAAAAGAAACAAAGGAATTTGAATATCAAAAGAAGGATTCTTCAATTTATTGCAATTCAGATAATGAATGTATTACTCTTTCGTCTTGCTCTTCTTTTTGGGGGAACTCTGACCCCCCTTCGGGGGGTCAGAGTTCCCCCCCTCCTTCTCTCTCTTCTTCTTCTCTCTCTTTTCCTTATTCTTGAGTCGTTCTCTTGCGTTTGCACATTCCTTACATACAGTTCGTATCTTGTTGTTAAAGCGTATTCCAGTTTTAATGTTTGATCTTGTTCCTCCTTTGCATGGTTGAGGTGGTTCTTCCCATACATATCCCTCACATTGGAAAGTGGGGGAAGTTCCGTGCCCGGAGGGCACGCAACTTCCCTCCTCCTCCTCCTCCTCCTCTTTGGGAGAAGTGATGCGCCCGGAGGGCGCATCACTTCTCCCCCCTCCTTTGGGGAAAGTTGCGTGTCCTTCGGGCACGCAACTTTCCCCCTCCTCATCCAACAACTTTAAAACCTTCTTTGCATATTCCTTTGTTAATGCTTTAAATTGTTCCTTTTTACTCATTTAAAAAATTGAAATATTCTTGCAAATTTTGACCCTTGTTTGGAAAATATTTTTTAAAAACATATTCTCCTTCTTGCGATGCTTTTTCCAATCGAACATTTCTCAAAACCTCCTTTGTTTCAAAACAATGTGCCATGCGTTGAAAATACACTTTTTGATCATCCTGCATGAGATTTTCAATTTTCGGAAACATATGAGGAGTCAAAATGAATTCTACAGGCATTTTCAAATTCAAAATCTTCCATAAAAATCTTTCATATGTTTGAATCTTTTCAATTGTAAAATCACCCATTACACTTTTGAAGTCTTCTTCACCGTTTTTGATGACTTTAAGTCTTTCAAACATTTTTTCATCCATTTCATCCAATTTTGCAACTAAATCATCTCTTGGAATTTTCAAAAGTGTTGTAATGGATGAAATCATTGACCACAATAAAGATATACTGGAAAATGAATCGGTATAACGATAGTGCCACGGCTTTTGCATTAGTGCAACCAATAATGGACTCTTGTGCACTGGCATAAACAAAAATTCTCTAGAATGCACATATTCTGAATGTTTAATCTTCAAATCATCATCCCCCAAATACGCTTGCAATATTCTAATGTCCATGGGCGATTTAAAACCATCCACAGTTACAAGCATTTGATTTGCATGAAGCTTCAAAAATTTTTGACACTGCGACATTTTATTTAATTTTTGCAATCATTCTGCTGTTTTTTCGTTGTGTCGCACTGTTTGAATCCCAATTTTTTGCGCTTTGCGTCATTTTTTCTCTGATTAAATCTTCTGGATAATTCACTTTACCCACAGGTCCTCTGTAATGAGCTCTAATCCATTTCGGATCTCTCACTGGCTCATTAAATGGTCTTCCACAAATAAGATGTTGTTTCGTAGCTGCCCATAAATCCAAATCATTTACAACTTCAATGGATTTTGAAGGAATTGGTGCGCTTTCAGTACCAAACAACATTCGTTGAGTGCTAGCTTCCAAAAATCCTCTTCTAATAAATGGAATACCATTTACACGCATTGTACCACCCTGAGGACAGTCATTGTCCATTTCCTTCACTTTGGTATTAATCATTTCCTGGGTGAGATTCACCGTTTGGAATTTGGAAGGATCTTCATCATGAACCCATCCCAACATCTTTTTTCCTGCTTGCGTTGTTGCACACAAGGTTGCATCAATAAACGCATCCAACACAATATTCTTGTCAAATAACTCAATAGCCATTGGAGAGAACGTAACCTTCTTCTTATCATAAACATTGACCAAATTGATCATTTGATGTTTAAATCCCGGCTTCTCCAAATCACTTTCCGAAAAACCATTCAACATGGGAATATCAGATTCACAATAATGACGCGGAAATTCAATATTATCCTTGTCATATTTGATTCCGACCTTAATAAATGTGTTTTTTGTATCACCTCTTTTCTTAAACACTCCCTTTTCAAAACCATGCAATATAATGGCACAATCACCAGGCGTCAGATTTGGTATCGTATTGTAAACATCAATGATTTGATCTTCTCTCACACCCAAAAAAGACTTTACAATCAATTCCATCTTTCCAGGGTCAGGATAACTGGTTGGTTTTCCCAAATACACCAACATTTCATCCATGGGAGACATGCATTTTGCTTTCACTTCAGAGTAAACTTCATCCTCTGGATAGTTATTCTTCAAAATCACCACATGATATTCGTTACAATAACTGTTCAACGTATCCTTGTATCCCATAATGGTTAATTCCTTCTTTTTCGTAATGATTCCCTTGTGTTGTTTCAAATCATCTGATAAAAGCTTTCTAGCGTAACCATTTCTTTGATTCACCCCGGTTCTAGGACGAAAAGATTTTTCAGTCATTGCAACCATTATTGCCTTTACATCACTTGGTTTAAGTTTTGGATTGGTAATTTCCGAAACTGCTCTACTTATTTCCGAAAGAGATCCCAGTATTTCAATCTCATTTAAATCCACTTCAAACTTGTTTTTACCGTTATCCGTTTTTTGATCATATAAAAGGTTTTTAAACGTTTTAAAGTGTATCTTTCCGTCGTAATCTTCTTGATAATACTCATACATGGACTTCTTATTGGACCATTCGGTACTTGTTGCAAGCTTCCACATTGCATTCAAAACATTTCCACAATCCGATTTGATCCAATCTGAAGAATGTAAAGTCCAAGTCAATAGTACAATGTTTGAATCCGTATAAGCTAATGGAGCAGCATCCACCAATAAATGATGTTCATACTTTTTTCCATAATGGACGGCACCTTTCACATGAAAGGTCAATAACATGGCCTTTTCAATGGTCAATTCTCTCGCCATGGGTTTCATAACATCTAATGCTCTATTGGTTGCCAAATCATCAGACATTGCACCCCATGCGCGAAGCGCATCCATCATACGAGTTGAAATATCATCAAAAAGTCCCATAAAGGGAGCTCTACATGGAACAGCGTATACGGACATTGCCTTTTCCATCATACACGATAAGAATTGGGTAACTCTAAAATCCGTAATAATGGTCTTCTTATCCACCGTTTCCACCTCATAATTCATCTGCTCCACTGGTATATTGCTTTCAGCCAGCAAAACATTGTGATATCTTGATCCAATTGCGTTTTCATCCGGTTTCGTGTTACTGCAATTCACTTCTGTATAGTTTTGAGCTTGTTCCACCAATCGGGAACCTCTCAAAGTTCCATAACCGGCAACTCTTTGATTTTCACATATTTTCACAGTCAACTTTCCTGAAGTTAAAGCAGACTTTTTCATGTTCACCTTGTCCACATGCTTTTTACCATGTGCAGCACTTACAAATGCTTCATCCATCTCATGTTGACCTCTAATCTCATCATAAACAGATTGATCTGTTTGATCTGCTGCTCCAGTCAAACGGTCAATCACTTTAAATGTGCCAGGAATGCAAAACTTTTGCAAAAATGAAACAGTCAAAAAGGATTTTCCATTTCCCTGAAACCCAAACACATTCAAATTGTATAAAAGTATATCAATCAATCTAAGCTGATACACTGAAAAACAACCTCTCAATTTGAATGGAATGATTGTTTGAACAATTTTTCCAAACTTTTCATATTGAACCATTTGTTTTGCAATCCAATTGGAAAATAAATCCATTTGATCATCGTACAGTTCAGATTCTCTAGTAATTGGTTGATCACCGTACTCTTGTATCCATTTCAACATCATTTTGATGGTTTCAGGAACGGGTGCAAACTCTGCAGAACCTTCCAGTGGTAAAACAGTGCATAATTTTCGCATACCAATCTTATTGTAATGTTGCATAATTTCCTGATGTTTCGTTACATCTTCCATATTCATAATGTGTCCTTCCTTGTATAAAATGTAACGTTCGTAAAGTCGTTCCGGTTCATAAGATTTTACACGATCTTCATATAAATTGGCTTCCACTGCCATGTGAATCAACATGTTACCCGTTTTGTATGAAGAAAACTGAGGCATCATATTTCTAATCGTTTCTTTTGAAAAGGGACCAGCACGATTAAGATATCGCATAATGTCCGCATTAAAAAAATCCTTTGAATTTTTCAAAGCAAACGGAAAATATTGACCAGAAAGACCAATCAATTTGTCATGATCCCAAAACACCGTATTACTCGGATATTTAACAGCTCTTAAAGGAAACGCAGCAATCTTTTCACCAGCATAAAATTGATTCTTATCCGGAACAACACCACCCGCTTCTCTCAAACGTCTCAAAGCCAAATCCAAAGAACACACTTTGAAAGGATGCATCATACTTGCCTTGTTATCTGCACGAGAACACTGGCTGATATCAAGCAAATTACTCTGAAGCGTATCATGTTGTCCATAAATGTAATTTGCACAACTCACCCATCTACTCCATGACATGGAATGAGTGGGAAAATCTGTTCCTTGCAAATGTAGATACTGTGGTTTGGGTTCTCTTGCAAATTGATTACCCTTTTGCTTTTCTCTTTCCTCACATTCTTTTGAAAGATCATAAATCAATCTACCAGGATTCCACTTTTCATCATGAACCAACAAACGAACCAAATAACCAATGGTAACATTGTTCGCATTGGTCACATCGGTAACCGTAAAGGAGACTTTGGAACAAATTTGACCATTGATATTTGGAATACTCATATTATCTTCAGAAGCAACTTTTTCAATGACAATATCATTGGAATCTTCAAAAAGTATATCGTTTTTAAGTTCGTTGTAAAGATTTAACTCTCTCTTTGGAGGTGGGGGAGGAGGGGGAATTGCGGCCGCTACCGCGGCCGCAATTCCCTCCTCATCCTTCTTTCTCTTTTTTTGTTTTCTCTCTGCTTCTTCCTTCTTCACCAATTCAATCATATTTGTAATATCTGTCAAATGTTCCTTATTAATCGTAGGTAAATAATGAATATACTTTTTAATATTAGCATCATCAATAGTTGGCTTTTCAATACCAGCCATTCTGCGTGCTAACGATTTAACCGCTCTATTATATGTATCTGGGTTAGCAAGTTTTGAAACATTAACAGAAGGAGAACCCAATTTGTGTTCTTCAACACATAAAATCAGAAAATACATTAAAAACCAATTGACATTAGCCAATGGAGTCATACACTTTTCTCTCCAAGAAGTTGCTCCCTTTGTTAAATCTTCTCCAATAATTAATGCCATGGCACATTCGCCTTCAACATCTGGAATTGCATTAACAACACATTCTCTTTCAATCCATTCGGGAGGTATCACAGCAACTGGTACTTGTTGTGACCCAATTAATTCGCGTTTCTGTTGATCGTCCATTTTCGGGAGACCCTCTGTCGAATTAATTTTTTTTCCCCCTATGAAGATAAAAAAAAGATGGAGATGGTTGTTTATATATACGATTCCAATTGTTGTATACGCCATGTACCCCCAAGAAATCAAGACGCTCATGTTTCCGCCACTTGCCATTGAATATGACAAGAACACAACATGTGTAGATTACAAGGAGGGAATGTACAAACTAAATGATTTATCCAATTTATTAAATAGATACACCTCATACAATGTATTGTGTATGCATCATATGGATATGAGCGTGTTTTACAGAGCGTGTAAAGTGAATAGATATTTCATGTTGGAACCAAAGATACAAAGACTGCATGGAAAAGAAATGATGGTGATTGAACAAAGTGTAAGTTGTAATAGAACATTTAAAAAGAAACGATTTCAATGCGTATCACTAATTTGGAAAGATGAAAATCTACATGTGATATCTGGTGAATTTTGTTCAGATGTAGCTATAAATATACAATTATCCATTGAAGAATTTGAGGGAAAAAAACATTGTAAAGATGAATCTAATCGACCAAACAATTGAATATTTAAAACAAATTAAAACAATCGATTTGAATGACCAAAGAATACGACAGCTCGAAGAAAAGTTGGATTTCATGCAAAATAAGAATGGGACCATTGATGACATGTACACAAATGGAATGATTGATTATGAAGAATACAAGAGAAGATTAGTCGCATTAAATTTGAAAAAGAATAAAGAAGAATTAAGAATTTAATTTTATCCTCCCATATCAATTGACATATCTTCCTTCTGATATCTCTATTCACTTTATCCTTTTCATATCTTATGCAATATAAACAAAATTCGCGGATTGAAAGACGCGTAAGATCGCAAGTTTTGTTATAAGTTGCAATGAAGTTGGCATCAATATCAATCCAATATTCAGCAGGTGTACCCTTTATTGACTCACCGACTTTAAATAATATATCTTTTGACAACATCTTAACACCATATATTTGTAATAATTTTATACGGTTAAAATAATCAACACTATATAATAACACATCTAAGCTCAACTCTTTAAATCCATATTTTATATAAACACATTGCAGACACAATTCTTGATAGATAGGATTTTGGTTAATTTTATAACAAGCATGCGCATTGTGACAACGCATACATAATGTTTGTTGTTCATTATCAAAAAAATAAATAAGCGCTAAATAACCATCCAAAATATTGTTTTTAAACACGAAACCATCCATTTCAAATTAGAAATTTAATTTTATCTTCCCAAATCAATTGACAGATTTTCCTTCTAATATCTCTATTCACTACTTCCTTTTGATATCTTATGCAATATAAACAAAATTCTCGAATTGCACGACGCGCAGATTCGCAAGTTTTGTGATATATTCTATATGCATTAGCTTCTAAATGATCAATATAACCCATTTTAATGGTTCTACCTATATGATAATAAATGTAATTTGGTATTACATCTAAATCATATTGTTTTAATTTTTTTAATAACTCAAAATTAAAATTAACATCTTCAATATTTAATTTAATCCCAATGATACATTTTTCACACATATGAGTGTGAAACCCAGGGTAAATATCTGTTGTGAATCTCAAATTTGCTTTTTTATTGCATACAAGGCAATTCTTATTATCATCATTAAATCCTTCATATAGATCAATACCATATTTTGTTTTATAAAAAATGAGACACTTCATCAACAAAATTTAATTTTATCTTCCCAAATCAATTGAGATATTTTCCTTCTGATGTCTCTATTCACTTTTCCCCTTTGATATCTTATGCAATATAAACAAAATTCTCGAATGGCACGACGCGCAGATTCGTGAGTTTTGTGGTATATTCTATAAGCATTAGCCCTTAAATGATCTGTATAATCCATTTTAAGTGTTTTACCTATATGATAATAAATGTAATTTGGTATTACATCTAAATCATATATGGTTAATTTTTGTAATAATTCAAAATTAAAATGAACATCTTTAATGTCTAAATTTACTGTGTATTTTTCTAAACATAAATCACATTCGTAACAATAATAATTAATAAAAGTTTGAAACTTTTGATTTGCATTTTTGCCACATATATAACAAGTACCATTTCCATTTTCAAAAATGAAAATACTACCATTATAATGATTATTCATCTTTCTAAAGGATAAATCGAGACACTTCATTTAAAAACTAAATTAAAGGGTCTTTTTAATGAATCACGCGGAACTTGACAAATTTAAAGGGACGCCCGATATCATGTTTCAACGTAGGAATGAACTCTTTATTGAAGAATTTCAAAAATCAGGAGGAGATAGAAGACTTTATTTGGCATTAATAACTGCTCATTTCACCCAAAAAGAAAAGTGGATATCCATGTTTTTCAATTATTCAGAAGCATGGGTACGTTCAGAATTTGATCGATACATGGAAAATTGTAAAGATGATGAAGAACGATCAAAATTGCAAAAAGCATTTAATGATGCAGAAGAACATCTCATGAAATAAATTTAATTTTATCTTCCCAAATTAATTCACATATTTTTCTTCTGATATCCTTATTCACTCTATCCTTTTGGTATCTTATGCAATATAAACAAAATTCACGAATGGCACGACGCGCAAGATTGCAAGTTGTGTTATAGGTTGCAATGGATTCATTTAGTAAAAGATCAAATTCAGGAATTGGTTTTATATTATTTTGATTTTTGCCGATAATATATAAAATATAAAGTGGTATTTCATAGATATTTAAATTTATTAATATCTTCATGATATTGTTATCAATGCATATAGTATGTTTATATATATTAAAACATTTTTCACAAGTATAATATTGAAAAAAGTTAATGTGATAACCTGATATTTTATAATTTGCTCTATATCTACGGCAATATTTACATATATGTATTTCATTTGGTTTTTTTTCACATAGAAATGTTAAGCTGTTTCCTTTACAAAATTGGAAACCATCCATTAAAGAAATTTAATTTAATTTTAGAAAATAAAAAGTATAAGAATTTGAGTGGGTGGACAAACTAAAGTTTCTCCACCTAATGTTCACTCCTAAACTCGTTCAATCTTACAAATCCAGCAAGAGCATCTTGCCCATTGGTACTTGGGTTCAGATTATTGGAAAGAATCTTCCTCAATTCAAGAATAACGAAGATATTTACAATCCCATCCCGCTGAGTATCAAGATTGCGGGTGGTATCAACACCTCCAATGGGAGTGTAAGTGTATCGGTTGCTCCTTATGATCCCAATTGGTATGAGAATCTCGTTGCTGCCGTTGGAAAAATGACGGGCAAAAGTGATATTTCCATTGTATCCTATGTTGGAAAGCCCATTCAGGGGATGAATATTCAGAACGTTTCTCAAGTAGGAGAGTGCGATGTTATCGATAACAAAACTGGAGAAATTGTTAGATTGAAAAAGATTGTTTCTCCTCCTTTGGAACTTTCCACCAATAAGGTTGCCCAACTTAAAGGTTGGTGGGACTCTAATAAGGATGATTTGTCCAAAAAGATTGCATCCGAATTGAAGGGATTGACCATGGCTGAGATTGCACAGGCAACCAGCGTAGATGGAAAAGTGTTTGATGTTATCAACGAGCACTTGAAATCAAATACCCTTCATGATATGGAGTGGCATGATTTTACCAAAACATTTGGAAGACCCATTGATTCTGAAGAGATTGCGGGAGCTATTTTGGATTCCGTAAAATCTTCTCTCATTGCAAATGAGAAGCAAATTAGAGATTTTCACGCTACAGAAGGTATTGGAAGTGAAGCCACCTTATGGAAAAAGACCGCTGTTGGAAAGAACAAGTACAAGGACGACTTTACCATGTTTAGAGATGTTGTAGATGATGCCATCTACCACACCATGGTTGGACAGAAGATTGTTCAGGCTATTTCCATTGGGAAGAGAATGGGGGGAGGAAAAGTGAGAGGCCGAAGGCCTCTCACTTTTCCTCAAAAAAAGAAGGTCAACAATTACCATCCTGTTGCTTCTTATTACAAGGAACATCACTACAATGTTCATGGAAAGCTTCCTGGGCACGTTATTGAGAGTTACAACAAGTCTTTTGGAAAGATTGAAACGGAATATCATGGAGATTCGGATAGAGCAGTGGACATGTTTAACTTGTTCAGCGGAAGAGCAGTGAACCGCAAACCTTTAGTGGCTTCCAAACTTCCTGAACTGACGGAACTTCCTGAATTGGTTCCGATTGGAGAGGAGTTAATTCTTCCTGAATTAGTTCCGATTGGTGGAGAACAATTTCCAGAATTAGTTCCAATTCTTCCTGAATTGGTCAAAATCAATTATATCGATGCTGAAGAATACGAACCATGTCTTACGGATTTTTTGTAGTATTTAATTAGAAATTAAAAGGAGAAATAAAAAAAAAATGTCATTGAAACCAATGAAATATGAAGAGGATGAGTTTAATCCAAATATATTGAGAGGGACTTCCCCGCCGCAGGCGGGGAAGTCCCCAAAGGAGGAGGAGGATTCCGCCTCATTCGGGGGTGGAATCCTCCCAAAGGGGGGAATTCAACCCGCCGAAGGCGAGTTGAATTCCCTAGAGCGCGAACGTATTATTACATTCGAAAATCGTCTCTTTCCTGCTTTACGTGAAGCGCTTTTACCTTTATACCAATTTGTAGGATTTTTAGAAGCTGAAAGTGGTAAACGTATTTATTATCGTTACGATGATAAACTTTCTCAAACAGAAAAGATGAATCCTCTGGTTAAAGGTTGTCAAACCATTGAAGAATTCAAAATTAAGAATTCTCATTTGGGTCGTAGTATTTTGAATCTTATTGATTTGCCGGAACCCATGGTCAAAAAAGATATTGGTGTGAATATTGCTGATTTATATAGACGTTATGTAAACCCTGATTATCAATTTATGAATATTTTTGATCCTGCTGAAGGTTTTCCTAGAAGGTTATGGAATATTTTACCACTTACGGCGTTTCAGTACATTTTATCCATTAGTACATATGGGGCTATTCAAATGGCAGCTTCTGAACTTCAAAAAGATTTGAAGCTTTTAATCATTAGTAACGATGTGAATTATCTTTTTGCTCAATTTGTTGCCAAAAAATACATTTCTCCAAAGCAAAATGCTTTTGTTTCGGGTATTAATGGTGATAATGCGCAATTTAGAATTGCTTCAGGTTTTAAAACTTCTGTTGTTGCAAACAGTAAATGGTTAATGGCGTGCAAGTACAAATTTGAAAATGATGTGATTGAAGTGATGGAAAACAATGTTCAGAAAGCTCAACAACTTTACGATCAGTACAGGGTGAATGGATTACCCGCCAATTATACTGATTTATCGGAGCAGGAATTGAGTGATTTTGAATCAAGGGATTCGGAATTGTTTTACAAATTTATGGAATTTAAGAATTTGGGAAATCGTAAAGTGTACAGGGATGCAGGAATCAGCAAAATAAAGTTATAATTAGAAATGAATCGATTACCAAAAAATCAATCATGCAATCCGAAGAGTTTTTGGACGATGACATTCAGCCGGCTTACGCTGATGCTCCCTTGTTTGGAGAAGAGCAAGAGCACTTGCAAGCTGATGATTTGTATGGAGTACAGACCAAGCTTTTAGATATTTCCGTTGAAGGCGTCACTTTGGAGCAACTTGCTGCCAATGCAAAGGACGGATTGTTTTGGGAAATGTCTGATGACGTCAAGCGTTATTTGAAGCCCACTACAAAGACCTTTAACCGTACCGATGTTTCCGATAAGGATCTTGATGGAGACTTGGGAAAAGTATTATTTTTGGAGGCAAGAATCGTTACCGATCATGGAAACTGCCCCAAGAAGCTGTCTTTTGATATTCCAGGATTGGTTCCTAGCGTTCACACTTCCAGTGGTCGCCACAATTGGGTTGTTCCTGCCGAATGTGGTAATCGCGTGATTGGACAATCCATTATGGCTCCCAACAATGTGTTTACCAAGCACATGTACGCTCACAACTCAAAGTGTGATTTGAAGACTTTGAAGCAGCAAATTCGCTTTGATATTGATCCGAACAAGCAAATTTGTCACATGGACAGCAAGGGAATCGGCTGGAAGGTTCTGATGGATGAGTGCAATAAGCCGGATTGCGCTTTTGCGGATGCTATTGAAGCAATCTACGCAAAGAATGAGCACATTATTCAGAATCCTGATGCCCCCTTTAGTCACATGGCTCAAGTTCCTTACAGTGTTGGAGAAGTTGTCTATGAGAGCATTGCTGCTCCTCTTCTTCAAATTGAAAAGGCCTACACGGATCTCAACAAGTGGAAGGTGCGCATTCTTCCCGCAGATGGAAAGCCCTGGAACGACACCTCGGGTCTGATTCGTGATGCCGTTGTTCTTGGCTCTGATCATGCAGGAGCTGAGGCCGATGCCAAACTTTGCACTCCCTTTGCCGCAGGGTTGCTTTTGGAAGTCAAATATGTAGTCGGAAAATGAAATTTAGACCTTTATTTTTTTATTCTTCTTCTTATCTTTAATTCTCCATAAATAATCGTTCCGAGTGTTCCAAACTTCTTTAGCAATCAATAATCTAACATCCTTGTATATTTTGGACTTTAAAAGACATTTAGAAATCTCCATAACTGTTAATTTACAGTTTTCATAAAGGATCCACCATTTGTAGGGCAGAATAACTTCATCATTATGATTTTTATGAAATGAAATCTTTCTTAAATAACCTTCAATAAATCTATAAACATAATCACCATCATTATAATCATGTTTTATCATTTTTGGAATTGATGTAACAATTACATCCTTTAATGGATACCAATGACCATCACAATTAAAATTATTACAACTAGCCCTAACTTCATCACCCATCGATTTCATGCATTGACGATAAATTAATAGATCACTTTTCCCATTGAATTTAACCAAAAAATTACAACCCTCCTTCATTCTTTATAAGATTTTATTTTTTTATGAACTTTCCTATTTCGTGTGTGTTTGTGGTTGCACGTCCATGAATAATCATTCCTAGTGTTCCAAATTGCTTTTGCAATCATCAATCTGACATCTTTGTATATTCTACATTTCAAAAGACATTTAGAAACTTCCATAACTGCTAATTTACATTTTTCGTATAATTTCCACCATTCATAAGGAAGTAATTCTTCTGGTTTACAAATCAAATTAAAATAAATAGAAGTACGTACAAGAAAGGATGAACTCACTTTTTTAATTGTTCCTTCCATTATTCTATCTCCAATCCATACATATACATCATCATGTTCTTGATAATCTTTCTTCACAAGTGTTGGGAGACTTGTGATTGCAATTACATTCTTTAAAGGATCTGTATGCCCAAAGCATGCTTCGTTAAATATATTCAAACGTCTACAATAACATAAACTCTTAACAATAATAGTATTAAAATTTATACATTTTTGATAGTACATACAATTATTAATTTCACTATTTATTAAAAAAGTGCAACCCTCTTTCATTTTTTTTTTATAAATAAATGTTAAGGGTTCCAAAAGATGTTATAATCAATCATATTTTTATATATTTTGATGGTAGAACAGCTGTAAGATTCTCTCAAGTTTGTAAATACTATCGTGAAATGGTGCATAAAAATAAAAGACTTGCAAGTCTTATAAAACATCACCATATAGAAATTAATCATCCATGTGAATTTCTTGATACCATAGGAAATACATTTACCCGTCTCGTATTTGACAGAGAACGTTTATTACCTCAAGAAGGTTCTAGAACTTTTCACAATGGTAAAAACGTTGTTGAATTTAATGATTTTTATTGGCATTCAGGACCTTTAGAAATACCGAAAAGCGAAAATATTACAAAATTCATTGTGATAACTTATGAACCTTTAAAATTGGAAAGATTTAATTTAGGTTTCGGTTTGGGAACGATTCATAGAGGGACAAGCATTGTACTTTTTATTTAAATGAAACGACCGTGGTTCTGATTCCTCTTAATTCGTTCTTGTTTGCATCAATTTTGATGGTCCAATTCTTCTTTGACTTTGGATTGGTAACAATGTGACCGGCTTTTGTCACAACCTTCAATTGGACTTCTTTTGTTGTTTTCGGAGCTTTCACAACAATCTTTGTTTTCCCAGCTTCACGTCCTGCTGCAACTGCATTATCAAATAGTTCTGCCCATTCAAAAATTTCCGTAAGAAAATCAGACATTTAGACCCTTTATAAAATTAAAATTTAATTAAGGGGTTCAAAATGAAATTTATTTCAACTTCAACCACTGGAATCATCCAAAGATTTGGAAAGTTTACAGGAATTGCAACTCCTGGGTTGAATTTCTATATTCCTATTGTTCAAACAATTAGACTTGTTGATAATAGGCTCAAACAAGAATCCTTTTCTTTTGAAGTAAAGACATCTGATGATGTTTTTACGACTATTAGCATTAAAGTTCAATATCGTATCAAACCCGAGAATAGTGAAAAAGCTTTCTTTTCTTTAGAAAAACCAAAGGAACAGATTGATGCTTACATTGAGAATGTTGTGCGTGCTAAAGCACCTTCCATGTCATTGAATATGCTTTATCAAGAACAAAATGCAATTTGTGAATCTGTTTCCGAAAAGCTTTCAGATTGTATGGATGAATATGGATATACCATTGAAAATACCCTCATTACATCTATTGAACCTGCTGCAAAGGTTAAAGCTGCTATGAATGCAATCTATGAGACGGAAAGATTGAAAATCGCAGCCAAAAACGAAGCAGATGCTCATTACATTAAGGAAGTTCGCCAAGCTGAAGCAGATAAGGAGCGAAAACGTCTTCAAGGAGAAGGAATTAGTGAACAACGTCAAGCAATCGCTAGAGGATATCAAGAGAGTGTAGAGGAAATGTCTCACGCATTGAAAGTATCCTCAAAAGAAATTATCGATTTTGTCATGAAGACACAACATTTGGACACTATGGAAGCTATCGGACGTTCAAACAATACGAAAACAATCTTTATGCATCATGATCCATTGGACTTTAAATATGCAAATGAAATTAAATAAAAAAATGGAAGAAAAGGGGTTTATTGATCAATATCTTGAAGTTATTGGAACAAATACATTGTATGGGTTCCAATATTCATTTGGTATTCAACCACAACATTGTATTTTGTGTTGGTGCAATTCTGATATGAGTAAAGAAACGTTTCAACGTATCAAAGAACTTTCAGGAGCTCAATCACTTGTTCATGATGATTATCTTGGTAGAGGATATCTTCAAGTGCATGTTTCAGATTATGAAAAGTTTCCAATCATTTTTAATTCCATTCTTCAATGTGGAGAATGGTTTAGAACGAGAAACAGTGCAGATGTATGTTTTAAACCAGGAGAAACATTTACAGTGATCAAAATGGAACAAAAGTTGATCAAGACACTAAGTGATTATCTTGTGGAATATCCACATTTTATTGATATGGATTCCATTTTTACATGGAGACATTTTAAATATTGGTCATATATTACCGATGAAGGAAGATCTTTTTGTAGACATATCAGAAGATTGAAGAGAAAGAAGGAGAACCATGTTAAAGATGCTATGAATCCATTTAAATGGGAAAAGTTTAGAAATGTTAGATTCAGGGAGAGTTATTTGGAGATCCCGAAGGATTCCCAAAAGGCCCCAGGGAATCCCAAAAAGGCGCGGGAATTTTCACCTCCCCCTCCTCTGGGGTTTCCCGCGCCTGCGGCGCGGGAAACCCCTCCCGAATGTCTCGTATGTATGGAGAAACCTGCCAACACTCAAGTCTTTCCATGTGGATGTATCGTATGTTGTTCAGATTGTTCCAATGGTCTGAAAGCTACAAACGATGTTAAAACTTGTGTCAAGTGCAGGAGAGAGATTAGTAAAATCATTTTAATCTAAATTGTTGAACGGCTGCAGGAATTGATACAGATGGTGGTCTCACAATAATAAACCAATAAACATATAGAGATATTCCAATCAATGTAAATGCTGAATTTAAAATTGCGGTCGCTACTGAAAACTGCCACGCCCAATACAAATTACGATATACTGGACCAATGAAAACCTCCAATATAGATTCTGTATCTGCTGCTAATCCGATAAAAAAGTAAAAGAACACCCACCACGACACACTGTTGTTATTTTGTGCTTGTTGAATCACTCCATACATTGCAACAGGTGATACAAAATGAAAAAGAAATGTCAAACTCAACACTCTATATTGTGGATATTCCCAATACACTTTGAACACAATCATTTGTGCTGTCCATAATAAAGCCAAAAGAGCTTCTCCCGTCAGATACCAATTTGTCAATTTGTAAAATGTCACTAAATCGGGTTGAGCTTTATACAACTCGGACGTAATTGATTTTTCTTTGGGAATCAATGGATCTTTAGTATAACTTTTTAACATTTTTTTTCTAGCTCAAAAAGATTTTTATTTTAAATAGATTTATTTATTAATTGCCGCTGCGATTCTTTGATCTCAATCCATGCAACTGCTTCACCGGCTTAATTTCAATGGTTGGAAATCTTTCAATATAGTTTCGCTTTTGTGGTATAATCTCTTCGTCTTCGCTATCCACCTGATCCACCACTTTTGTTTCCATTAGTCTTCTTCGTTCTCTTTCAATTTCAGTCAATGATGGTAAATTATTGACGTCTTCATCCTTCACTTCCATTGCAACTTCATCTGCATCCGTTGGTTTCAAATCCGCATATTGTTCAATATATTCTAGACCTGCTCCATAAAGGTCCTTCATTTTAAACCCTAAATTAACTAAATGAGATGCTGTCCATGGTTTTGTATTTTGTCCTCCTGCAACCATGAGAGGTTGCGCTGATTTTTCCTTGAAATATAATCCATAAAGTTCCACCAAGTTTCTTCCAGAAATATCTAATTCTTTCACTAAAGACCCTACCAAATGAGGATAATCTCTTAATTGTTCTGCATTACATTTCAGTGCAAAAAGTGCTTCTTTCGCCCTCTCCCTCCTTTTTGCGTCTCCAAAATCTCTAAAAGCTTTCAATTCATCCCAAGTGTATCCAGCATTCAGAAAATCTTCAAATCTCACCCCACTTTGAATCATCTTCTGTATTCCATATCCTTTTTCTTTGATAATCCATTCAAGAGGGGACTTTTCTGCAATCCATTTAAAAGGTTCCTTATTTTTGTAATATACACGACTGAAAGTAGTGAAAAATGAATCAGACAACGGTTTTTGTACATAATCTCTTCCATTAATGGAATCGACTTCGTTTTCATCAAACTGCGGAATATTCATGTTTACTTCTCCTTTGCATGCCGCACACTTTACAAAATCTGGGACCTTCAAATTCATGCATTTTGCATGAACCCAATGTTTACACTCTAAACGTATCCCATGTAAACCAGGTTGGACAGCCCTTCTACATACAGGGCAGGTGGGTTCCATGATCAATTTCGAAGAAATTGATCAAAAATGGGTTTTGGTGTTTTTTTTTACAAAAAAAACACCCTACTTATAGTTAAAAAAAATGGATTTACACCATGATTATCTATTCAAAATACTATTAGTTGGTCAACCAGGCGTAGGTAAAACTTCTATAGTTAAAAGCTACGTGGATGGAATATTCCCTGAAGAACATTATTCAACCATTGGCGTTGATTTTAAAATTAAGACCCTCATTTTAGAAAGTGGTAAATCAGTAAAATTGCAGCTTTGGGACACTGCAGGTCAAGAACGATTCAAAGCTGTTACCTCTCAATATTTCAGAGGGGCAAAAGGCGTAGTTCTCGTTTTTGCTCTCAATGATGCGGAATCATTTGCAAAACTGCCAAATTGGATAAGTCTTATACAAGATCATGCGACTCCTTTACTTTTTTTAGTTGGTAATAAGGATGATTTAAAGGAAGAGCGAGAAGTATCTGATGAAATGATTTGCGAATTTTTGAAAGTGCATCCAAATGTACATTACCAACCAGTATCTGCGAAAACAAAACAGTACATTGATGTAATTTTTAATAAGATTGCTGATTCTCTGGTAAAGCGGGAAGTATTGAAGAATGAGAAGGAAGCATCAAAACCAATTAAGATTGATTTGGAACCATTGGAAAAGCGAACAGGAAACAGTTGTTGCGGAACAAACGGTTAAAGAAATGAAGGTTCGTCATCCGCTTTATTAATCATGGGCTGCATATATTTTGTTTGACGGTTTCTCAAACACTTTCTCACACACAAAATGAATGCCAATCCAAATAAACCAATGAAAATGAGACCACTGATAACAGTGGAAAAGAATGCCCAAAGTGCGGCAGATTGCAAACCACTCTCCAGTTTTTGAAATATCGTCAAATCTTTAGCATTGCCAAATGACCAAACTTCTCCAAGTACCAAATAGAGTGATCCGCACGTGGAAAATTGAGATAAATCTTTAGGACTAGAAAAATACACGGCAGACATGTCAATCCATTGATTGTTTGAAAACTTCCAGGTGTCACTGTAAGTTTTGGAACCTGAAAGACCTCCGTAAAGATAAAGAGAATCACCAATAGTCCAAATGGTGTGATGAATCCTATTAGGACCAGGAGGAGTAACAATCCCTGTGGATATTTGAGTCCAGGTGAAGGTGGAAGTGTCCAACTTCCATAAACGATCATTAATGTAAAGATAACCACCCGTGGTTGCAGAACCAAAGAAACC
>ERZ795044.1438-NODE-1438-length-21592-cov-5.985188_pt1 | contig 21592 bp, 18 predicted proteins | sample MGYA00375128_ERZ795044 | MGnify/ENA primary metagenome ERZ795044 (study PRJEB30173, sample SAMN05720213) | anaerobic digester metagenome | isolation source: active sludge of municipal wastewater-treating anaerobic digesters | place: USA | collected 2014-12-22 ... | reverse complement strand
AGATCGAGGGAGTCCACCGCGACCTGCCGATCCTGCGCGACCCCGACGGCTATACCTACGTCAAGGAAGAGGTCGGCGGGCTGCTCGTCGGCGGGTTCGAACCGGTCGCCAAGCCGTGGGTCGCGCCCGACCAGATCCCCTACCCGTTTGAGTTCCAACTGCTCGACGAGGACTGGGAACACTTCGAGATCCTCATGAGCAGCGCGGTCCACCGGCTCCCGGTGCTGGCCGAGACCGGGGTGCGCAAGTTCTACAACGGGCCCGAGAGCTTCACGCCGGACAACCAGTTCCTCCTCGGCGAGGTGCCTGGGGTCGCCGGGTTCTTCGTCGGCGCCGGTTTCAACTCGGTCGGCATCGCCTCGGCCGGGGGAGCGGGGCGAGCGCTGGCCGAGTGGATCGTCGAGGGCGAGCCGACGAGCGACCTCACTGCCGTCGACATCCGCCGGTTCGCGCCCTTCAACGCCAACAACGACTGGCTGCGCGACCGCGTCGGCGAGGTCCTCGGGCTGCACTACTCGATCCCGTGGCCCAACCGTGAGTTGGAGACCGCGCGGCCGTTCCGGCGCTCACCGGTCCACGACCGGCTCGTAGGCGCGGGTGCCGTGCTCGGTAGCAAGATGGGCTGGGAACGGGCCAACGTCTTCGCCCCTCGGGGGGTCGAGCCGGTCCTGGACTACTCCTGGGAAGCCCCCACGTGGCTGCCCTGGTCGCGGGCCGAGCAGGCGGCGACGCGGCATACCGTCAGCATCTTCGACCAGACCTCGTTCGCGAAGTACCTTGTCACCGGCCCCGACTCGGCGGCGACGTTGCAGTGGCTGTGCACCGCGGACGTCGACGTGCCGATCGGTCGCGCGGTCTACACGGGGATGCTCAACTCCGCCGGCGGCTACGAAGCCGACGTCACGGTCACCCGACTCGCCCCGACGCAGTTCCTCGTCGTCAGCGGCGCCGCCTCGGCCGTGCGCGACGTCGACTGGATCCGCCGCAAGGCGCCCGACGGCCACCGCACCGAGGTCGTCGACGTCACCGCGATGTATGCCGTGTTCGGCGTGATGGGGCCCGCCTCACGGGAGTTGCTCACGCGGCTCTCCGGCGCCGACCTCACCGATGCGGCCTTCCCGTTCGCCACCAGCCGCGAACTGCGACTTGGCTATGCGACCGCCCGCGCTACCCGGATCACCTATGTCGGCGAGTTGGGGTGGGAGCTCTATGTCCCCGTCGAGTTCGCTGCCGGCGTCTACGACGAATTGTTCAACGCGGGCCATTTACTCGGTGCCGCTCCCGCGGGCTACTACACGATTGACGCAATGCGCCTGGAGAAGGGCTACCGCGCGTTCGGCCGCGAGCTCGTGCCGGATGCCACCCCGATCGAGGCTGGGCTGAGCTTCACCTGCAAGCTCGCCTCCGGGATCGACTTCCTCGGTCGATCGGCGGTCGAGCGGGTCAAGACCGCCGGGCCGTCGCGTCGGATCGTCTCGATCGTCGTTGGTGACCCCACTGCCGAACCCCTGGCAGGCGACCCCGCGGCATACCTCTGGGGTGGGGAGTTGCTCCTGCGCGACGGCGAGCCGGTCGGCCAGGTGACCAGCGCCGGATGGGGGCATGCCCTGGGAGCCCCCGTGGGGCTGGCCTGGGCGGGCTCGCGGCAGACTGGGCCGGTGACTCCCGAATGGTTGCGCACCGGAGGATACGAGGTGGACGTCGCCGGTCGACGCGTGCCGGTGACCGTCTCGCTGCGTCCCCCCTTCGACCCCGACGGGGTCCGGCTGGGCAGGGGGCCGGCGTGATCATCCCCCTGCACAACGACCTGTCCGAGCATGTCCTGCGGCCCAGTTCCGGCAACGCCTTCGAGCTCACCGTCGAGCAGTTGGCGACCGCGATCCGCCTCGGCGCGTTCCGCGACGGCGACCTGCTCCCACCCGAACGCGAGCTCGCCGAACGCCTTGCTGTGTCGCGCAGCACCCTGCGCGAGGCGATCGCCGCCCTGCGCGACTCGGGCTTGGTGACCACGCGCCGCGGCCGCGGTGGCGGCACCATGGTGACGTATGCCGGTGAGGCGCCGGGGTCGGTCCCCTTGCCCCAGCCGCAGCGCACCGCAACCGCGATCGCCGACGTCTTGGACTTCCGCCGGGTCGTCGAGCCGGGGGCGGCCGCGCTGGCCGCGACGCGAACCCTCGCCGCCGATCAGCGGGCCTGGCTGCTGGCCTGCGCCGCCCAGGTGCGCGAGGCCCCCGATTCAGCCACTCACCGACTCAACGACTCCCGGCTGCACCTGGCCCTGGCCACCCTCTCGAGTTCGCCGATGCTCGTCGAGGCCGTGACCCGCGCCCAGGCCGCCTTGCATGAGTTGCTGCGCGGCATACCCGTCATCTCGCGCAACATCGCCCACTCCCACGACCAGCACGACGCCATCGTCGCGGCTGTGCTCGCTGGCGACCCCGAGACCGCCCGCGCGGTCATGGAGGAACACTGCGACGCCACGTCGCTGCTGCTCCGTGCCCTGTTGCGTCCCCGCCCATGACCCGTCCCCCCTCACCGAAGGATCGACGATGACCCGACCCGAGCTCACCCTCGACCAATTGCGTGCCGAGATCGCCGACGGGACCATCGACACCGTCGTGGTCGCCTTCACCGACATGCAAGGCCGATTGCAGGGCAAGCGGATCCACGGTCAGTGGTTCGTCGACACCGTCCTGGGCCACGGCACCGAGGGCTGCAACTACCTGCTGGCCGTCGACGTCGAGATGAACACCGTTGATGGCTATGCCATCAGCTCGTGGGAGACCGGCTACGGCGACATGATGTTCGACCTCGACCTCACGACGTTGCGACGGACCCCGGGGCAGAACTATTCGGCGACGGTCCAGTGCGACCTCGCCTGGCTCGACGGCAGGGGGCTGGTGCGCCAGTCGCCGCGCTCGGTGCTGCGCGCGCAGGTGGATGCTGCCGCGGCGCTGGGTTTCACCGCCCTCGCCGGCACCGAGTTGGAGTTCATCGTCTTCGAGCAGTCGTATGCCGCCGCGTGGGACGCGCGCTACGTCGGCCTCACGGGGGTCAACCGCTATAACGTCGACTACTCCATCCAGGGCGGCACCGTCGTCGAACCGCTGCTGCGCGAGATCCGCAACGAGATGTATGCCGCGGGCCTCAAGGTCGAGTCGGCCAAGGGGGAGTGCAACCTCGGCCAGCATGAGATCGCCTTCCGTTACGAGGATGTCCTGCGCACCTGCGACAACCACGTCATCTACAAGAACGCCGCCAAGGAGATCGCCGCGAAGCACGGGCAATCGCTGACCTTCATGGCGAAATACGACGAACGCGAGGGCAACTCCTGCCACATCCACCTGTCGCTGCGCGGCACCGACGGCAGCACCGTCTTCGCCGACGATGGGCGCGAGGGTGGGCACAGCGACGTCTTCGACCACTTCCTCGCCGGTGTCCAGGCCACCCTGCGTGAGCTGACCTACTTCTACGCACCAAACATCAACTCCTACAAGCGATTCCAACCCGGCAGCTTCGCCCCGACCGCGATCGCCTGGGGCCGGGACAACCGGACCTGTGCGCTGCGCGTCGTCGGTCACGGCTCTGGCCTGCGGGTGGAGAACCGGGTGCCCGGCGGCGATGTCAATCCCTACCTCGCGGTGGCGGCGATGCTCGCGGGCGGGTTGCACGGCATACGCGAGGGGTTGGCGTTGGAGCCGCGGTTCGACGGCAACGCCTACGCCTCCGACAAGGCCCGCGTGCCGACCACGTTGGTGGAGGCCCGCGAGTTGCTCCTAGGCTCGGCCGTGGCGCGGGCGGCGTTCGGGGACGAGGTTGTCGAGCATTACGCCCACGCGGCCCAGGTGGAGGTCGACGCCTTCAACCGGGCCGTCACCGACTGGGAACTCATCCGCGGATTCGAAAGGCTGTGAGCACCACGTGAACACCAGACTGAGCACGACGGTGTCGATCACGCACGAGGTCATCAACCCGTCGACCGAACAAGTCGTCGCGACCGTCCCGTCGCTGTCGGTCGAGGAGACCGATGCCGCGATCGCGCGGGCCGAGGCCGCCTTCCCGGCGTGGCGGGCCGTCAGCCCGGCCGATCGTGGCCGACTGCTGCGGCGGTTCTCCGAGGTGGTCGACGCCCACATCGACGAACTCGCCCAACTCGAGGTCACCGGCTCTGGGCACACCATCGGCAACGCCCGCTGGGAGGCCGGCAACGTCCGCGACGTGCTCGCCTACTACGCGGCCGCACCCGAGCGGTTGTTCGGCAAGCAGATCCCCGTCGCCGGCGGTCTGGACGTCACCTTCAAGGAGCCCTTCGGCGTCGTCTCGGTGATCGTCCCCTGGAACTTCCCCATGCCGATCGCCGGCTGGGGCTTCGCTCCTGCGCTCGCCGCCGGCAACGTCGTCGTCCTCAAGCCCGCCGAGCTCACCCCGCTCACGGCCATCCGCCTGGGGGAGTTGGCCCTGGAGGCGGGGCTGCCCGAAGGGGTGTTCACCGTCCTGCCCGGCAAGGGATCGATTGTCGGCGAACGGTTCGTCACCCACCCGGCCGTGCGCAAGGTCTGTTTCACCGGCTCGACCGAGGTCGGCCAGCGGATCATGCGTGGCGCGGCCGAGCAGATCAAGCGGGTCACCCTTGAGTTGGGTGGCAAGAGCGCCAACATCGTCTTCGCCGACTCCGACCTGGAGAAGGCAGCGGCCAGCGCACCGATGTCGGTCTTCGACAACTCCGGGCAGGACTGTTGCGCGCGCAGCCGGATCCTCGTGCAGGCCAGCGTCTATGACCGGTTCATGGAGTTGTTCGAGACCGCAGTCAAGGGGGTCGTCGTCACCGACCCGGCCGACGAAGCCGCCCAGATGGGTCCGCTGATCAGCGCCGACCACCGCGCGCACGTCCGCGGCTTCGTCGAGGGCAGCGCCGACTCGGTCGATGTCGCCTTCCGCGGCACCGCCCCGACGGGGGCCGGCTGGTGGTACCCGCCGACCGTCGTCATTCCCCGCTCGACGCAGGACACGGTCTGGCAAGAGGAGATCTTCGGCCCGGTGGTTGCCGTGTTGCCGTTCGACGACGAAGCCGACGCGATTGCCAAAGCAAACGACACGGCATACGGGCTGTCGGGGTCGATCTGGACCCGCGACGTGGGGCGCGCGATCCGCGTCGCCCGTGGGGTCGAGGCCGGCAACCTGTCGGTCAACAGCCACAGCAGCGTCCGCTATGCCACCCCGTTCGGCGGGTTCAAGCAGTCCGGGCTCGGGCGCGAGCTCGGCCCGGACGCCCTCGACGCATTCACCGAGGTGAAGAACGTCTTCTTCGCCACCGACGACTGACCGGATCGAGCGCTCGCGCCAGTCGGTTCACGACCCCGAAGGAAGGACACACATGTCTGGCAGGTTGGACGGCAAGGTCGCCGTCATCACCGGAGGCTGCTCGGGCATCGGCCTGGCGACCGTGCGGCGATTCGTCGCCGAGGGTGCCAAGGTCGTGGTCGGCGACCTCAACGACGAGGCCGGTGCAGCGTTGGCCGACGAGCTCGGCATCCTCTATGTCCGCTGCGACGTGACGAGCAAAGAGGCCGTCGACGCGATGTTCGCGGCTGCCAAGGAGCACTTCGGCAGCGTCGACATCGCCTTCAACAACGCCGGCATCTCGCCGCCGGACGACGACTCGATCCTCGACACCGATCTCGACGCGTGGCGCCGGGTGCAGGAGGTCAACCTCACCTCCGTCTACCTGTGCTGCAAGGCGGCGCTGCCCTACATGATCGAGCAGGGCAAGGGCTCGATCATCAACACGGCGTCCTTCGTCGCGGTCATGGGGGCGGCCACCTCGCAGATCTCCTACTCCGCCTCCAAGGGCGGTGTGCTGACGATGACCCGTGAGTTGGGCGTGCAGTTCGCCCGGCAGGGCATCCGGGTCAACGCGCTGTGCCCGGGCCCGGTCAACACCCCGTTGCTGCAGGAGTTGTTCGCCAAGGACGCCGAGCGCGCTGCCCGGCGCTTGGTGCACATCCCCATGGGCCGGTTCGGTGAGCCCGAGGAGATGGCCAGCGCAGTGCTGTTCCTCGCCTCCGACGACTCCAGCTTCATGACCGCCTCGACGTTCTTGGTCGACGGTGGCATCTCGGCCGCTTACGTCACGCCCCTCTGAAGCGACTGAGTAGGCGATCGAACCATGGGTCAGCCGCGCCGCCCGGTCATTGGGATCACCTGTTACGTCGAGTCGATCGACCGACCGCCGTGGGTGTCCCAACCCAGTGCCGTGCTGCCCCGCATGTATCTCGAGCACGTCGCCCGGGCCGGGGGGATCCCCGTGATCCTCCCGCCCGGCGACGAGCACCTCACCGACGCCGAGGCCGACGCGCAGGCCCGCGAGGTGCTTGACCGGGTCGACGGGCTGATCATCGCCGGGGGAGCGGACGTTCAGGCCAGCAGGTATGCCGCCCTCCCGCACCCCACGTCGCAGGCGCCTCGCCCGGACCGCGACGCGTGGGAGTTGGCGTTGGCCCGGGTCTCGGCGGAGACCGGCATACCGATCCTGGGGGTCTGCCGGGGGATGCAGATCATGGCGGTGGCCAACGGGGGCACCCTCGACCAACACCTGCCTGACACGGTGGGGACCGACGTGCATCTGCAGACGGCGGGCGTCTTCACGCGGCATACCGTGCGGGTGGCGGATGGCTCGCACCTGGCCGGCGTGCTGGGAGCGGAGACGGTGGAGGTGCCCACCTACCACCACCAGGGGGTGGCGACCCATCCCGGCTACGCCGCGACGGCGTGGACCGCCGATGGCGTCGTGGAGGCGTTCGAGGACCCGCAGGCCCGCTTCCGGCTGGCCGTCCAGTGGCACCCCGAGGCGGCAGAGGACTCCTCGCTGTTCCGAAGTCTGGTCGCTGCGGCGACGACGTGGTCCGCATCGCGAGACACCTTGTCCGGAAGCGGTCCGGAGTGACACCCTGTACAACGTGACCCACACCACCCTCGCCGCTGCGCGCAACATGCCAGCTGCCCTCGTTATTACCTGAGCGCGACGAGAACACTCGTCGCGCAGACCTCCCGCACCCGGGGGGTCTTTTTGTTGGTCCAGGCACCACCCCCGCCGGCCAGCAGCGACGAGAACCGACCGATACGAAAGTGATTCCATGTCCACGGCCAGTCCCGAGTTGCACGTCTACGACACGACCTTGCGCGATGGCGCCCAGCAGGAGGGTCTGAACCTTTCGGTCGTAGACAAGCTCGCCATTGCTCGTCAGCTTGACGAGCTCGGGGTCGGTTACATCGAAGGCGGCTGGCCGGGCGCCAACCCCAAGGACACGGAGTTCTTCGCGCGGGCGCAGCAGGAGTTGGATCTGCGCAACGCCACTCTTGCGGCGTTCGGCGCTACCCGCCGAGCGGGGTCGACGGCTGCCGCCGACCCGCTCGTCCGGGCCCTGCTTGACTCGGGTGCCTCGGTCGTCACCCTGGTCGCCAAGTCGCATGCCCGCCACGTCGAGCTGGCGTTGCGGACCACTCTCGCCGAGAACCTCGAGATGATCCGCGACACGGTGACCTTCCTGCGCGGTGAAGGCCGCCGGGTGTTCCTTGACGCTGAGCACTTCTTCGACGGTTACCGACTCGACCGGGCCTACGCCCTGGAGTGCGTCCGGACCGCGGCCGAGGCCGGCGCCGAGGTCGCTGCGCTCTGCGACACCAACGGTGGGATGCTGCCCGCACAGATCGCCGATGTCGTCCGCGACGTCCTCGACTCCACGGGTGCGCGCGTGGGCATCCACTGCCACAACGACACCGGATGCGCCGTCGCGAACTCGATGGCTGCGGTGGCTGCCGGGGCGACCCACGTCCAGGGGACGGTCAACGGCTACGGCGAGCGCACTGGCAACGCCAACATCCTCACCCTCGTCTCCAACCTGCAGATCAAGCAGGGTATGCCGTTGCTCGAGCCGCAGCGGCTGCGTGAGGCCACCCGGATCTCGCACGCCATCAGCGAGGTCACCAACGTCCCGCCCTACAGCCGCCAGCCGTACGTCGGCTCGAGCGCTTTCGCTCACAAGGCCGGCCTGCACGCCAGCGCTCTCAAGGTCGACCCCGACCTCTACCAGCACACCGACCCCGCGCTCGTCGGCAACGCGATGCGAACGCTCGTGTCGGATATGGCCGGCCGCGCGAGCATCGAGCTCAAGGCCAAGGAGATGGGCGTCGACCTCACCGATCAGTCCGAGCTCGTCGCCGCGGTTCTCGCCGAGGTCAAGGAGCTCGAGCTGCGTGGTTGGACCTTCGACGCGGCCGACGCGTCGTTCGAGTTGTTGCTGCGCAAGCACCTTGGCCAGGCGGTGACCTACTTCGACGTCGAGTCATGGCGGGTCATCACCGACGCCCGGGAAGCCGGCGAGGCCGTCTCTGAGGCGACCGTCAAGCTCACCGCGGGCGGATCGCGCCAGGTGGCCACCGGCGAGGGCAACGGCCCCGTCAACGCCCTGGACCACGCGTTGCGGGTGGCGCTCATGGGTGTCTACCCCGAGCTGGCCCGGCTCGAGCTCGTCGACTTCCGGGTGCGCATCCTCGACGCCTCCCACGGCACCGACGCGATCACCCGGGTGCTCATCGAGACGTCCGACGGGACGACGACCTGGCAGACCGTAGGGGTGGCCCCCAATATCGTCGAGGCCTCCTGGCGAGCCCTCGTCGACGGCATCACCTACGGCCTGAGCCGCCAGGGGGTGTCGGCGCGATGAGCATCGACCACGCGGCCCCGCCGCAGACGGCGCACGCCACGCGGCATACCGCGCCTGCGGCCGGAGTGGGGCTGGTCCTGCGGCCCGCCCGAGCCGACGAAGCGCCGTTGCTCTCCGAGCTCGCGTTGCGCAGCAAGGGCTGGTGGGGTCACAGCGCGTCCTTCCTGCGGGCCTGTGAGGCCGAGTTGACCCTCTCGCCCGAGCAGGCGGCCAAGGCGGTCCTCGTTGAGGTCGACGGGGTCGTCGCTGGCTTCCACCTGCTGGCCCCGTCGTCGGTCGGCAGTGATGTCGGTGAGCTGGACATGCTCTTCGTCGACCCCCCGTTCATCGGGTCGGGGATCGGGCGGATCCTCTTCGAGGACGCTCGGCGCTCGGCTGCGGGTCGCGGGTGGACCCGGGTGCAGATCGAGGCCGACCCTCAGGCGCGCCCGTTCTACGAGCGGCTCGGCGCCGTGCAGGTCGGCGAGCGGCTGAGCCGTTCGGTGCCCGGCCGCAGCTTGCCGTTGTTCGAGTTGACCCTGCGAGGCGGCGGCAGCTCGCGCCCCATCGGTCGCGCGACCTACTGGCGCTGACTCTCGGCGCGACCGCGGTGGGTTTGCCTGGGCCGATCCCTGGGTAGTGCCCAGGGATCGGGGTGTCTTTAGGCTGCTACGGGGCTACCTGTAGGTCGAGTTGGGCTGCAGCAGAAGGCAATCGGGCGGCCCCGAGGGCCGCGATCGGCACGTCTGACGACAGCATCGAGAAGCGACCGGGCTGCGTCAACTCGTCCAGCAGCGGGGCCTGCGCGGCCCGCTGGGCCAAGACCTCGGCGATCCCAAGAGACAGCGGTTCGCCCAAGCCGGTGAGGCCGCCGCCGATGACGATGTGCTCGACCCCGCCGACGAGGACGAGGGCTTGGATGGCCATGGCGATGCCACCGCAGAGGTGGCGCACCGCCTCTGCGGCCTGGGCGTCGCCGGCTGCGGCGGCGGCGAACGGGTCGGCAAGGTGCCGCGCGGGGGGCCACATCCGGGTGAGCCCCGAGCCGGATGCGCTGGTCTCCAGACACCCGGTCTGGCCGCAGCGGCAGGGCACTGGCGCGGCCAAAGGCAGGTGACCGATCTCCCCGGCGATCCCTCCCGGCCCGCGGACGATCTGGCCGTTGATCACCAAGGCGGCGGCCAGCCCGGTACCGATGTTGAGGTAGCCGAAGGCCGTGTCCGGGTCCCCGCCATGCAACTGGAAGGCACCCCAGCCGGCGGCCTTCACGTCGTTGTCGATGACGACAGGCCGGCTCAAGGCGTCGCTCAACGCTGGGCCGAGCGGCAGAGCGTCGACGCCGAGGTTGAGCGCGTGCGTGACCAGGCCGGAGCGCGGATCGACCAGACCCGGCATACAAGCACCGACCGAGGCGATCTGGGTCCAGCCGCCCACCGCGTCGGCGCACTCGTGGGCCACGGCCAACGCCACGGCAACGACCCCGTCGGGGCCGTGCCCAGAGGGCGCTCGACGCTCGGCAACGACGCTGCCGTCGGGGCCTAACGCCACGACGGCAGTCTTGGTCCCACCGATATCGATGCCCATCAACATGGCTGCACCAGTGCCTCCCGTGGCGAAGTGGTGAGAAGTTCGACCAACGCCGCCGCGACGGACAATGACCCGGAGTAGGTTGCCACATCGACGTCGACGTCGACGTCGCCGAACGGCCACCCGCACTCTACGAGAACGACGGGGTGACCGGAGGCACCGTATGCCGCGGCAGCGGCTCGGGCGGGATGGTCGACGCCGATCCCGCGGCCGACGACCGCCACGCGAGCGTCTGTAGGAACCTGCCCTGGGTCAATGGTCGCGCCGAGTGCCGCCGGACCCCAGTTGGTCGGGCCGACAGCCAGATTGGCGCGGGTGTCAACCTGGACGATCGCCACTGGACCGGTGCCGGCCCGCCACGCAGCGAGGCTGGGGCTGACGGAGAACGTTCCGGCGATCGTGGCGCTTGCCACATCCGCTCGGGCGGTGGGGGAGGGCAGTGCTCCGGCCGCGGGCTGGCTGTCGCCGACCGCGAGTGAGTGGACGTCGGCCAACGCGGCCACCCGGACCGCTGCATCCTTTAGCCGTCGAGGGTCCAAGACGCCCGCGTCGACGGCGGCCACGATGGCGTCCAGCACTGCGGCATACCCCTCGGGGGTGGTGTCCGACCCGAGGCAGAGCAGATCGGCTCCGGCGGCCAGTGCGCGCACCGCAGCGGTCGGGATGCCTTGCGTCGCACTGGCGCCCGCCATGTCGAGGGCATCGGTGACGACCACGCCGGTGAATCCGAGTTCCTCGCGCAGGACCCCCTGCAGGATGGGCTCGGAGAACGTCGCCGGGGCGCTGGGGTCGAGTGCGGGGACGAGGATGTGCGAGGTCATCACGGTTGCCACGCCCGCCTCGATCGCCGCCCGGAACGGCACCAGCTCGCGCCGATGCAGGGTGTCGAGGTCGGCGAGGACGACCGGCTGATCGAGGTGCGAGTCGGTGTGAGTGTCGCCGTGACCGGGGAAGTGCTTGGCGCAGGCGGCCACGGACTGGGTCGCCAGGCCCTCGACATAGGCCACGGTGTGGCGAGCGACGACCTCGGGGTCGGCGCCGAAGCTGCGCGTCCCGATGACGGGGTTGTCGTCCGCCGAGTTGACGTCAACCACAGGCGCAAGATCCAGACCGATCCCGTATGCCGCGAGGTCTGCACCGATGCGGGCCGCGCTGCGCCGCGTGGACGCGACGTCGTCCAGCCGTCCGAGGACGGCGTTGCCCGGCTCGGGGGAGCCGCTGGGGAAGTGCAGGCGGGTGACGTCGCCGCCCTCCTCGTCCACGGCGATGAGCAGGGACGTCGAGATGCCTCGCAGGCTTCGACACAGGCGATGGGTCTGCGCTCGGTCGGTGATGTTGCTCCCGTAGAGGCAGACGGTGCGCAACCCACCGTCAACGGCTTCGTCGATCCATGCAGGCACCGTCGTCCCGACAAAGCCGGGCATGAGGGTGCTCGCAGCGAGGGCGCGTAACTGGGTAGGTGCCACGTCAGCCCTTGACGGCTCCGCCGACCAGGCCACTGCTCATTCGGGACTGGACCAGCAGGAAGAAGATGATCACCGGCACGGCGACAACGGTCGACGCCGCCATCACCTGACCCCAGTCGGTCTCCCGGCTCGCGCTGGCCTGGACGAAGCCGCGCAGCCAAAGCGGCAGGGTGCGGGATTGCTCGTCGGTCATGATGACCAGCGCGATGGTGAACTCGTTCCACGCCTGGAGGAAGGCGAACACGCCCGACGCCACGAGGCCAGGAGCCAACAGGGGGAAGGTGATCCGGAGGAAGGCTTGGGTGCGGGTCAGGCCGTCGACCATGCCCGCCTCCTCAAGGTCGACCGGCACGCCGGCGACGAATCCGCGCAGCATCCACACCGTGAACGGCACGACGGCAGCGGTGTAGAGGATCGTCAGACCGAGGACGCTGTTGAGCATTCCGATCCCCGACATCATCTTGTACTGCGCGATGAACAGCCCCTCGGCCGGCAGCATCTGGATGAGCAGCAGAGCCAAGATGAACGACTTGCGGCCCCGGAATCGGAACCGACTGATCGCGAGTGCGCCGAGGAAGGCGATGAACAGCGAGGCGGCAACGGTGCCCAAGGTGACCGCGAGCGACACGCCGAGGGCCTGCAGGAACCCGGGGTCGCTGAACACGGCGGCGAAGTTGTCGAAGGACCCGCCGAACGGCAGGAACGTCGGGGTCGTCGACTGGAGGGTGACGTTGGACAGCATCGAGGAGTTGACCATCCAGTACACCGGGAACGCCCAGACCAGGGCCAGGAGCAGGGTGAGGACCGTCAACAGGGCGCGGCCGATTCTCCTGAGGGTCATCAGGATTCCTCCTTCATCAGGTTGCGCACGTAGCGCCAGCTGATGGCGATGGTCAGTAACAACATGAGGATGCTGACGGCGCTGGCGGAGCCGAAATCGCCCTTGCCCGTGCCGAGTTGGTAGATGTAGGTGCCCAGCAGATGGGTCTCGTTCGCCACGCCGCCGGCGTCCTGCAAGATCTTGACCTGGGTGAAAACGCGCAGGTTCCAGATGAACTGCAGCAGCAGGACGATGGACAACACCGGAGCGATGAGGGGCACGATGATGTGCCGAAGGCGCTGTATGCCGCTCGCGCCGTCGATCTTGGCGGCCTCCAACACCTCGGGGGAGACCTGGGTGAGTCCGGCGTAGATGCTCAAGGTGACGAAGGGGACGCTCATCCAGGTGACGATGATGGCAGCGATGATGAGGAACGAGGTCGGGTCGGCGAGCCAGTTGTGTCCCTGAGCGTCCACGCCGAGGCGAACGAGGGCCCAGTTGAGCAGGCCGCGGCGCCAGTCGACCAACCAGATCCAGACGGTCATGGAGGCGACGGCAGGCATGGCCCAGGCGAGCAGAAGGGCGACCTGGAGGGTGAGCCGGGCGGCCTTGTGAACCGAGTTCATCAACCCGGCGAGCGCCCCTCCGATGAGCACGGTGGCGAACGAGACGACGAGGCAGAAGACCAGGGAACGAAGGACGATGGCCCACAGCGCGGGGTCGCTGACGATCTCTACGTAGTTGGCCAGACCGACCCAGTCGGCCGGAACGCCGAACTGCTGGCGCAGGCCGAATTCCTTGAAGCTGGTGATGATCTGCCACGCGACCGGGTAGCCGAGCGCGGCGATCAACACGATGATCGTCGGAGTGATGAGAATGTGAGGGAGCCGAGATCGGCGCCGCACGGGCATGTTCCGGCCTTCCGCGCAGGAGCGTGAGGGTGTGAGGGTGGTCCGGGCGGGTGTGGGGGTCTGCCCCGCCCGGACCACCGTTCGCTCGATCTCAGTGACAATCGAGCGGTCTGTGGATCAGGCGATGCTCACTTGAGGTTGAGCATCGGCGTGATCTTGGCGTCGTACTCCTTCGCCAGCGCGGTGAGGTCCGCCGCGTCGCGGATCTTGCCGAAGAACTCCTCCATGACCTTGGCCGCCTCAACGGCGGCCCAGCCCGGCGCGGCCGGGGTCAGCTTGGAGTTGCTGGCCGACTGGATCGTCGCTGTGGCGAAGGCGTCGGTGCCGAGCGAGGAGACGTAGTCGGCGTTGGCCGGGCCCAGGCCCGCCCCACCGAGCTTCTTCTGGAAGTCAGCGCTGAAGATGATGCGCATGAGTTCCTTGGCCAGGTCCTTGTTCTTGCTGGTGTTGGAGATGGCGATGTTTGAACCACCGGCGAAGACCGGGGCCGGCTTGCCGTCGTTGCCCGGCAGGACGAAGACGCCGAAGGTGGCGTCATTCCACTGACGAGTTGGTTTGCCGTCCTTGGTTGCCAGGTCACCGATCGACCAGTGCGCCCAACCCGGAGCCATGATCGTGGCCGCGGCAAGCGACGTCGTGCCGGTGACGGCCTTGGTGTCGTCGAGGATCTGGTCAGTGTCGTTGATGTAGAGCCACGGCGAGGCATCCTTGGCGTCAGCCGGCGCCTTGGAGGCGTTGCGGTAGATGTCTTGCAACTGGGTCAGGCCCTTGATGGTGTTGGGGTCCGACAGGGTCGACACCCACTGGCCACTTTCCTTCTTGGCCAGGTCGCCGCCGTTGGCGAAGACCCACGAGATGCCGTTGCGCCAGTCCTGGCCACCGATGAAGAAGCCGGAGAAGTTGGCGATCTTGCGGGGGTTGGCGGTGGTGATGGTCTTCACCGCGGTGTTGAACTCGTCCAGGGTCTTGGGCGTCGCGACGCCCGCCTGGGTCCAGACGTCCTTGCGCTGGAACAGGTACCGGGAACCGAAGTAGTACGGCAGGGCGAACTGCTTGCCGTCCACGCTTCCGGCCTCGACGAACGAGGGGAGCAGCTTGGCGCCGCCGAGTTCGTTGTACATGTCGCTGATGTCCAGGAAGGCGCCGACGTTGGTGAATGTCGGGGACTGAGTGTTGCCCAGCTCGACGACGTCAGGGGTGTTGTTGGCGTCCGGGAGGGCGGTGGTCAACTTGGTGGTGAGGTCGCCCCAGGACTGCTCCTGGATCTTCAGCGTGGCACCGGTCTTGGCCTTGAACGTGTCGGCCAGGTAGGTGCGCAATTCGGCGGGGGTGTCGCCACCGGCCAGCCACAGGGTGATCGACTTGCTGGCGTTGGCGGCCGTGTTGGTCGCGGTCGGGGCCGACCCCGTGCTGCCGCCACTACAGGCCGTGAGCAGCAACGTCGCTGCCGTCCCGACCACGAGGGCGGCCTGGAGGTTCTTCTTCATGGGTTTCCTTTCCCGGTGGGTGGGCCCCTGTGGGGGCCGGTTCCCTGGTTCGGTCCTACTGTTCTTTCCTCGGATGAATCGCCGACATCGGTGAGGGGTACGACGTCAGGCACGTGCCGATCGGGCTGGCTAGCTCACCCCCAGTTGGTCCAGCAGGACCAGGGCGGCAGCACCCCGCACGACGATGTCGTTGGGGTCCTCGACCACGCGAACCCGAAGGGTCGCGTTCTCGACGGTGAAGAGGCGGGCGCGCAGCGTGCGCTCGACCGACTCGACCAAGGCCGGCACGATGACGTGGGCGGGACCACACAGCACCACGTCGGCCAGGTCGAGGGCTGCGACGACCGGTGCCAGGGCGATCGCCAGACGCTCGCCCGCCGCGGTCACCGCATCAGGGACGTCATCGGCGTGGGGAGCGGCGTCAGCAGGGTCGGGTGTCGACGCGGCGATGGCCTGCTCGAGGCGGGGTGCGGACACCCACGTCTCCAAGCAACCGACCTTGCCGCACCGGCACCGGCGTCCACCGTCGGTCCCGACGACGACGTGCCCGATCTCACCGGCCGCCGAGTGCGCGCCGCGGACGCGGCGGCCGCCGACGATGAGCCCGCAGCCCACACCGCGACCGATCTTGACGAGCACGAGGTCGTCACCGCCGTCGCCGAGGGTGTGGTCGGCATGGGCCGCCGCGTCGGCGTCGTTGCACAGGGAGACGGGCAGGTTGGTGGCTGACGCGACGATGTCGCGCAGGGGAACGTCGCGCCAGTCGAGGTTGGGGGCGGTCTTGACCACGCCGTCGCTGCCCACGATGCCGGGGGTGCCGATGCCGATCCCCAGGATCGGCGCGGTCGCCAGCGCCAGACACTCGGCGACGAGTTCCAGCACGAGGTCGACTGCGCGCTCTCCGCCGAGCGGGCCCGCGGGACGATCCGGCCCAGCCGTGCTGCCGTCCCCGATGACGGAGTCGTCGGCCAGGACGGGCCGTTGGGCACGAGCGACGACGGTGCCGTCGAGATCCAGGACGGCGCCGTGCAGCGCGCGGTGGTCGGAGAGGTCGAGGCCGATCATCTGCAGGCCGGTGCGGTTGACGTCGACCAGGATCGAGGGCTTGCCCATCCGTCCGGGGGTGCTCCGCCCGACCTCGATGGCGTGGCCGCGGTCGAGGAGGGCGGTGACCAACTCGGAGACGGTCACCTTGGTCAAGCCCAATGAGCGAGCGAGGTCGGCGCGGCTCATCGGGCCGCTGGAGTAGAGGGCCTGCAGGGCAAGCGAGAGGTTCTGGCGGCGCGCGTGACTGGGCTGCACGGGCGCTGACGGCCGGACTCGCTGTGGCCTCACTGAACTCATGTTAGTTAGTAAACACTACTAACGAAGTAAGAACAAGTCCCAGGGGTGAGAGGTGGGTCTCGTAGCCCTGGCGGTTAGTCGATGGAGGCGCGCTCGGCCAGGGCGCTCGCGCAGGCCGACAGCAGGCGCATCCGCAGCGCTTGGCCGCGCGCGGCATACCGGCGTTGTTCGCCGGCGTAGGTGGCCTTGCCCTCGGGAGTCTCGACGGCGATCGGCTCGATGCCCAGGTCGCGCAGGTCGTAGGGGGAGGCGCGCATGTCCAGGACGCGCAGGTCCAGCGCGAGCTCCAAGGTGTCGGCGACCAGCTCGCTGGGGATGGCGGGCGCGAGTTTCATCGCCCACTTGTAGAGGTCCATCGTTGCGTGCAGGCAGCCGGGCTGGTCGAGATCGGCTTGGCTCGCCCGGGTCGGAGTGAGCAGGTTGAGCGGCCGAGCCGGTTCGGTGAAGAAGCGGAAGGCGTCGAAATGACTGCACCGCAACGGGTTCGCTTCGACAACGGCGTCCGTTCCTGCCCTCCCGAGACGCAACGGCCACCGGGAGTGGCGAACCTCGTCGGGGCGCTGGCGGTAGTCCATCGCCCACTCGTGCAGACCGAAACACCCGAGTTGGGGAGCGCGGTCGGCGGTGCGGGTGAGCAGGTCGCGTACGAAGGTCAGCGTGTCGCCGCGGGCCGCGAGGTATGCCGCGACATCGAGTTCCACGCCGTCATCGACGATCCGGTAGTGCCGCCACTGGGCACGCGGGTCAGCGGCCGCGCCAGCGAGCCGCACACCCAGCCCGGGGTGCCACCGCCGGATCGCCGACGGCGTGAACGGGTAGTAGGTGAAGACGAAGTCCTCCACCGGATGAGGTATGCCGCGTGCTCGCCTTTCGCGATGACCGGCAGTGAGCGCGTCGACCCGATCAGCATGAGCCGCCGCGGCCGCCCGCCACTCCTGCTCTGCCAGCACCTGCGTCACGGCACGGCAGCCTAGTCGCCGTGAGCGGACGGCAGTCGTTCTAGAGTGGCCCGGTGCGGATCGCGAGATACACCACAGGTGAGGACCCGGCATACGGGATCGTCGACGGCGAGCGCGGCGCGGAGGTGATCCACCCCCTCAAAGGCGACCCCCTCTATGTCGGGATCGTGCCCGCTGGGCTCGAGCCGATCGCGTTGGAGGAGGTGCGCCTGCTCGCTCCGGTCAACCCGCGCAGCAAGGTCATCGGCATCGGGCGCAACTACGCCGACCACGCCAAGGAGTTCGGCAACGAGGTGCCTGCCGAGCCGATGATGTTCCTCGTCCCCAACACGGCCGTCATCGGCCCGGGCGACCCGGTCGTCATCCCGCGGGGGAGTGCGACCGTCGACTACGAGGGCGAGTTGGCCCTGGTCATCGGCAAGATCTGCAAGGACGTGCGGCCCGAGCAAGCGATGGAGTGCGTCTGGGGCTACACCTGCGCCAACGACGTGTCGGAGCGGACCTGGCAGCGTGGCGACGGGCAATGGTCTCGCGCCAAGGGCTTCGACACCTCAAAGCCGTTGGGGCCGTGGATCGTCACCGACCTGGACCCGTCGGCACTGCGGCTCGTCACCCGTCGCGACGGAGAGGTTGTCCAGGACGGGACGACCGCAGACCTCGTCCATGACGTCGCGACGCTGGTGTCTTACGCGTCGACTTACTTCACCTTGCTGCCCGGCGATGTCATCCTCACGGGCACGCCTGCGGGTGTCGGGCCCGTGCAAGCGGGGCAGCGGGTCTCAGTCGAGATCGAGGGGATCGGGACGCTCGACAACCCCTTCGTGCGTCGCTGACCGTCGCCACCCCAGCCGGCGGCCGAGCACGTCAGTGGGCCGCGTTGGCCGCATCCTTCTTGCGGGGGATCAGGTGCATGATCAGCACGACGACGGCGCCGACGATGAGCCCGGCGATGGCCGAGCCCAGCGTGTTGGTGAGCCAGGCAAGGGCGCCGCTTCCGACCGACACGGCAGCTGCCACAGCCTCCTCCGCGTGATGGACCAGGGCGTAGGGGCCGTGCCAGCCGAGGGTGTCGGCTCCGACGAGCAGGATGTGGCCACCGACCCACAACATGGCGACGGTCCCGATGATGGCCAGCCAGCGCAGTAGGACGGGCATGGCGGCAACGAGGCCACGGCCGATCGCTCGCGCTGCGCCGGACTGCCGCTCGCTCAGGTGCAGACCGATGTCGTCCATCTTGACGATGAGGGCGACGAAGCCGTAGACCCCGACCGTGATGCCGAGGGCGACGACGATGAGGATGATCAGTCGCGAGAGGAAGGGCTCCGTGGCGACCTCGTTGAGGGCGATGACCATGATCTCGGCGGAGAGGATGAAGTCGGTGCGGATCGCTCCGGCGACCATCGTCTTCTCGTGGTCCTCGCCCTGCACGATGGCGGGGGCTTCTTCCCCGGCGTCGTGGCCGCTGACCTTCTCCCAGATCTTCTCGGCGCCCTCGAAGCACAGATAGGTGCCGCCGACCATGAGGAGGGGGGTGAGCGCCCACGGCAGGAACTGCGAGAGCAGCATGATCGCCGGAAGGATGAACACCAGTTTGTTGCGGATCGACCCGATGGTGATCCGCTTGATGATCGGTAACTCGCGGTCAGGAGTGAATCCCTGGACATAGCGAGGGGTGACGGCCGTGTCATCGACGACGACGCCCGCAGCCTTGACGCTGGCCCGCCCCGCGGCCGCTCCGACGTCGTCGATCGAGGCTGCCGCCAGTTTGGCGATGGCCGCGATGTCGTCGAGAAGCGCGGCCAGCCCACCGCTCATCGGTGTGCCCCGCGGCCGTGCTGCGCTGGCGTTCCGTGCTGATTCACACGGACAGACTAGTTGGCTCGCCGCGCGGCTAGGCTGACGTCCACCATGAGTGAGAAGCAGCTACCGGGCGCGGTTCGTCTGCGCGTCGCCCCGTCGCCCACCGGCGATCCCCACGTCGGCACGGCATACATGTCGATGTTCGATCTCGCGTTCGCGCGCCAACAGGACGGGCGTTTCCTCCTGCGGATCGAAGACACCGACCGTGCGCGGTTGCAGGAGGACAGCGAGCGGCAGATCTACGACACCCTGCACTGGCTGGGGCTGACGTGGGACGAGGGGCCCGACATTGGCGGCCCGTGCGCGCCCTACCGACAGTCCGAGCGGTTGGAGACCTACCGGCCGTTCGTGGAGCGACTGCTCGAGGCGGGCCACGCCTATCTATGTTGGTGCTCCGCCGAGCGGCTCACGGCAATGCGTGAGGACCAACAACGACGCAAGGTGCCGACCGGCTATGACCGGCTCTGCCTGGGCAAGACCCGTGAGGAACGCGCAGCCCTCCCCGGCTTCTCCGAGACGCCCGTCGTGCGGATGCAGGTCCCCGACGACGTCCAGACCTCCTTCGACGACCTCATTGCCGGGCGGATCGACGCGCCGGTCCCTGACGACCAAGTGATCCTCAAGGCCGACGGCTTCCCGACCTACCACCTGGCCGTCGTCGTCGACGACCACGAGATGGCCATCACCCACGTCGTGCGCGGCGAGGAGTGGATCTCCTCGACCCCCAAGCACGTGCTGCTCTACCGCTGGCTGGGCCTGACGCCGCCGCGGTTCGCGCACATGCCGTTGCTGCGCAACACCGACAAGTCGAAGATCTCCAAGCGCAAGAACCCGGCCGCCCGACTGCTGTGGTTCCGCGAGCAGGGCTACCTGCCCGAGGCGCTGCTGAACTTCCTGCAGCTGCTGGGCTACCCGCCGGCCGAGGGGGCGTCCGAGGTCTCGAGCTTCGACGAGTTCGTCGCCGCGTTCGACTGGGCGAAGGTCAACACGGTCGGCCCCGTCTTCGACCTCAAGAAGCTCGACTGGCTCAACGGCCACTACATCCGGTCGCTGTCCGCGGACGCCCTCGCCGGCCGCATCGTCGAGCACCACGCCTTCACCGGCACCTGGACCCCGGACGCCGCCCAGCTCGACCTGCTCCGCCGCGCGACCCCGCTGATCGCCGAGCGGCTCGTCCTGCTGAGCGAGGCGCTGCCCAAGCTGGCGTTCCTGTTCACCCCGGACGCCGACCTGGCCATCGAGCCGGACGCGCGCGCGTCCCTGCCGGACGGCTCCGCCGACATCCTGGACGCCGCCGGCGCGGCCCTGTCCGGGGTCGAGACCTGGGACACCGCCTCGATCGAGGCCGCCCTGCGGGCCGCGCTCCTCGACGACCTCGGGCTCAAGCCCAAGGTGGCCTTCGGCCCCGTGCGGGTGGGGATCACGGGCTCACGGGTGTCGCCGCCGCTGTTCGAGTCGCTGGAGCTTCTGGGACGGGACTCGTCCCTGGCGCGCCTGGGGGCCCTGCGGCGGTCGCTGTAGCGCCACCACCGGGCGGGCCCGGGCTCAGCCCTGGATGATCGCCCGGGTGATGAGCGCGGTGCTGCTGGTCTTGCACGGCGCCTTGGCGACGGCCGTGATCTTGACGACCGTCACCCCGGTCAGCGGCGCCACCAATTCGGCGGTCTGCTTGAACGTGACCGGCTTCTCGTTGACGACCTTGCCGTCGGTGACGAGAGAGAAGGTGACCGTGTTGTCGGAGGAGTCCGACATCAACTCCTGGGCGACCGTGACCTTGATCGAGGAGTTGGTCGGGAGGACGCGGTACTCGATCTCCGGGCCCGCCACGGCGCAGTTCACCGTGGCCGCGAGGGCGAGCGACCTGGCGGTGGCCCCCGCCGGCTGGTAGGACCCGCTGGCCCAGCCGTCCGCGTGGAACGCGTTGCCGAGCCCGAGGACCACGAGCGTGCCGGGACCGGCGCTGATCAGCGACGGGGTGGTGGCTGTCCCGGGAGCGACGCCGGCGTCCGTCGACGCCGTCGTCGTCGGGGCGCCGGGGGTGACGACGGTGCCGAGCGTGGGCAGGCCGGACGCCGTCGGTGACGGGGTGACGGTCAGGAGGGGAGCCGTCGGCGTCGGGGTCGTCACCGTGGCCGAGGGGGTGTCCGACGTCGTCGTGGCGGTGGTCGTCGGCGTACTCGGGGCCACGGTGCACCCCGCCAGGACGAGGGCGGCGGCGCCGAGGGTCAGTGCGGTGCGCAGGGGAACGGGACGCTGTGACATCGGTGTACCTCCAGCCGTGGGGTCGTCAAGTCAGTATGGACCCTGGTCAGGGGAGATCGGCGGCATCGTCGTGGGGGACCTCATCCGTTGACCACTGCCCTGACGATCAGCCCGGTCGCGCCCGCGGCGCAGGGACCGGGCAGCGACGCGGTCACGTCGACGACGCTCACGCCGGCCACCGGGACGGCGATGTC
>ERZ795044.1437-NODE-1437-length-21602-cov-8.866617_pt1 | contig 21602 bp, 16 predicted proteins | sample MGYA00375128_ERZ795044 | MGnify/ENA primary metagenome ERZ795044 (study PRJEB30173, sample SAMN05720213) | anaerobic digester metagenome | isolation source: active sludge of municipal wastewater-treating anaerobic digesters | place: USA | collected 2014-12-22 ... | reverse complement strand
GCCGCCATCACCTCGGTCTCGACCTTGTCCAGCGTCTTGCGGGCGACACGCTTGCCGCCCTTGACCATCTGCTTCGTCGTCGAGGTCATGAGGGACCTCCGCGAGTCCTCGGCTACGGTCCAGAGATCGCGAACGGGACGCGGCCGCGCAATCGGCGCAGTGCCGCGTTCGCTGACGAGGCCCTCTGGCAAACGCTACCGTGCAGGGGCGTTGCGGGGGGGCGATGGCGCCGTGGCCTACTTCGCCCCGATCCAGTAGCTGATCTTGAAGACGACGAAGTTGTCGCCGTCGGCGCGCACCGCGTCCCACAGGTCGTGCGGGCGCACCAGCTCGCCGTCGAGCAACTGCCCCGATCGACTCTGCTGCCAGACAAGGAACGCGGTGCTCCCTGGGAGCCACTCCCAGCGCAGCACGAGGTTCGAGCGGAACGACAGGCGCCGGAAGTCGAGCGCCGGCAGCCCGAACGAACTGGCCCCGTCGGTGACGATGGCGCTGCCGTCGGCGTTGCGTGCCAGCGTCGTCCCCGTCCCGCTGGCCCCGTAGACGCGCAGCACGTTGCTCCTGGGGGCCGGCACCTCGCCGAATCCGTAGAAGCGCCCGCTGGCGGCGAAGGGTTCGGCGTAGCCCTCCACCGTGAAGTTCGGGGTGAGGGCGTAGTTGACGCGGAAGCGCGCCGAGACGGTGCTGCGCTCCACGGCGGCAAAGACGTAGCGCTGGCCGAAGGTGGCGGCACTTCCACCACTGCGCGTGGCCACGTATTGCCGGGCATCGACGGAGCGCGAGAAGGTCGGGTCGACGGAGCCCTGCCACTGCGGGGCGGGGCGCGTGGCGATCCCGGTGCTGACGTCCCAACGCCACCCGCCAAAGGCGTCGTGATAGTACTCGGTGCGCGCGTTCCACGTGGTGGGCATGTTGGCCCGGCTGGTGACCTGCCCTAACACCGAATAGCCGGCCGGTGTCCCGATGAGCGGGCCGCCGCGCGTGAGGTCGTCGGAGAGCGATGGGACGTACAGCGTGCCGCGCGCGTTGAGCCTGAGGAACGAGTGCAGCGTGGCCTGCGCGGTCTGGTTGAAGCGCAGGTACTGGCGGTAGCCGCCGTAGTTCCACCCGGCCACGGCCGAGGTGCCGAACTGGTAGAAGCGGACGTACGGGTTGGGCTTGGTGTCGCGCAGCTGAATGTCGGCGTTGAAGTCGATGTCGTCGCCCGACCGCATCTGCCCGGCGTCGTTGATGTCGAAGCCCGGCGTGCGGGTGGAGAGCTGGATCCCGCCTAACGTGAAGCGCCCGGCGTTCTTGTCCAGCCGCAGCGACGCGGTGGCGCCGCTGAGCGAGGTGCGCGTGGGGTCGAAGGTGACGTAGTCCTGGTCGGGGCGCTGGAAGAAGTGCGCACTGTTGCGCTGGAGCCGGCCGATGGCGGCGGCGTCGCCGCTCACGCGCGACCCGCCGAGCCATCCGGTCACCTCGTACATCCCCTGCTTGTAGCGCAGCTTCCAGTCCACGCCGCCCGCGATGGCGTCGCGCGGCAGGAGCGACTGCAGCGCGCCGCGCGTGTCCAGCGACCGATCGATGGTGGTGAACGAGGCGCCCACGTTGGACTGCTGGCTGCCGAACTCCTGCTGCAGCCGCAGCACGCCGAAGCGGCTCGGGGGCTCCACCGCGATGCGCCCGATGGAGTCGCCGTCCACGTGATACGTGCGGGCAAACTCCCGCGGCGTCACCGCCGCGAGCGCGCCGATGGAGAGGCCGCGCGCGAGACGCCCGCTGACCTTGGCGGCCGTGGTGATGGTGGTGTTGTGGGGCGCGTCGACGAAGTCCCCCTGCGCCGTGCCGCGCGGCTGCGCGCCGACGCGGCGCGAGTAGAACCAGGTGGGGCGCCCGATGAACGACTGCCCGCGCCCGGTGAGCAACTCGTTCCCCTCCACGAAGAAGGGGCGCCGCTCCTCGAAGACCTGCTCGAACGCCGTGAGGTTCACGACCGCGGGGTCGGCCTCGACCTGCCCGAAGTCGGGGTTGATCGTGGCGTCGAGCGAGAGGTTGGGGCCGAGCCCGACCTTGAGGTCGGCGCCCGCCCGTCCACCGAAGCGATCGTTGAACGGGTTGCGCGGGTCGACGTTGGAACGCTGCGTGAACTCGGTGGCGACATACGGCAGCAGTTCGATGCGCCGGGCCGGCGGAATGCCGGCGATCCCCTCCAACAGTCCGAAGCGCGAGGCATAGCCCGCCGCCGAGACCGGGATCAGGACCCATTGCAGCTGTTCGGCCTTGTCGGCCACCTCGCGCGTGAGCTGCAGCCCCCACACCTGCTGTGTCGACGAGTTGAAGCGGAGTTGCGAGAAGGGGATCCGCATCTCGGCGGTCCATCCCGCGCTGTCGACGCGTGCGCGCGCGCTCCAGACGGGGTCGTACTGCGGCTCGCGCCCGCTGTCCTCGCTGTCCTGCGCGTGATAGGCATCGCCGCGCACCCCGCCTGACGAGATGGAGAAGGCGTAGGCGGTGCGCCGGTCGTGATACGGATCGAGCGAGACGGTAAAGACCTCGGCGTCGCTCTCGCCGTCGCGCCGCGTGATGGAGCGTCGGATCGCCTGTGGGTCGGGGCGCGTGAGCCGCGCGCCGACGTAGAGGGCGGCGTCGTCGTAGAGGATGCGCACCTCGGTGGTGACCGTCGGCACGGCCCCCTCGAGCGGGATCTTCTGGACGAAGTCGCGAATCGCTTCGGCGCGGTTCCACGCCGCTTCGTCCATGAGCCCGTCGAGGTGCACGACCCCGTCGAGCCGCGAGGCGCGGGCGGTGGGGAGGCGCGTCGTGGCGGGGGAGCCCTGCGCGCGCGCGCGGGACGCGGGCGAGAGTGTCGCGGCGAGCGTGAGCGCGCACGAGATGGCCGCGCGGCGCGCGTTGGCGGCGAGGCGCGCGTTGGCGAACGTCGAGCGAGCGGGCGAGTGGGAGTTGGGCACGCCCCAATCTCGGTCGAGGAGCCGGTCGGGGGAATGCTGCGGGGGCGAAGCGGCCACTCCTGTCCGCCCGTCGTCGGCGGCGAGGGTGCCCCACCTGCGGCGGCACGTCGGCGCCCCGCGCCGGGGAGGCGCCATCGACCAACGGTGAGCTGACCTGTAGTATTGCCCCCCGCCCACCTCGCGCCGAGGGGTGGCATGATGGGAACGTCCCCACGGAGCGCAGCGATGACGGAACGCGGGCTCGTACGGAGCCTGGGACTGCTGCAGGCGGTTGCGCTCAACATGAGCAACATCGTCGGCGTCGGCCCCTTCATCACCATCCCGCTGATCATCGCCGCGATGGGTGGGCCGCAGTGCATGCTCGGCTGGCTCCTGGGGGCGATCCTCGCCCTCTCCGATGGGCTGGTCTGGAGTGAGCTCTCGGCGGCGATCCCCGAGACCGGGGGGACGTATGCCTACCTCAAGGAGGCGTTCCGCGGGACGGCGCTGGGCGGGGTGCTCCCGTTCCTCTTCATTTGGCAGTTTGTCCTGAGTGGCCCGCTGGAGATCGCGTCGGGGTACATCGGCTTTGCGCAGTACGCCGGCTATTTCTGGCAGGGGATGGGGGCCACGGGGGCGCGCCTCACGTGCGTGGCGGTCGGATTGCTCACGATCGCCCTCATTTACCGGCGCATCGGGGCGGTGGGGAAGCTGATGGTGGTGCTCTGGTCGGGGATGCTGGTGACGGTGCTGGCGGTGATCGTGAGCGGGTTGTCCAACTTCGATGCCCGGCTTGCCTTCGACTTTCCGCCGGATGCCTTCACCTTCTCGCTGGGCTTTGCGGCGGGGCTGGGGTCGGCGATGCTCATCGCGATGTATGACTTCATGGGCTACTACGACGTGTGCTACGTGGCCGGCGAGGTGTGCGAGCCGCAGCGGGTGATCCCGCGAGCGATCCTCATCTCGGTGGTGGCGGTGTCGGTGCTGTACGCGCTGATGAACCTCAGCATCATCGCCGTGGTCCCGTGGCGCGAGGCGATGCAGTCGTCGTACATCGTCACCGACTTCATGCAGCGGTTGTACGGTCCGCGTGCGGCGTCGGTCGTCACGCTGCTCGTGCTGTGGACGGCGCTGGCCTCGGTGCTGGCGTTGCTGCTGGGCTACAGTCGCATCGCCTACGCGGCGGCGTCCAAGGGGGACTTCTTCCGCATCTTTGCCAGGGTGCACCCCGAGGGACAGTTCCCGCACGTCGCGGTCCTGGTGCTGGGCGGGCTGTCGATCGCCTTCTCGTTCTTCACGTTAGGCGACGTCATCTCGGCGTTGCTCACGTCGCGCATCGTGGTGCAGTTCATGGGGCAGGTGGCGGCTTTGCACCTGCTGCGGCGGCGCCCCGGCTTCGTGCTCCCGTTCCGGATGTGGCTCTATCCCCTGCCGTCGATCATTGCGCTGGTGGGGTGGAGCTACGTCTTCTCGACGAGCGGGTGGCGCTTTGCCGCCTTCGGCATGGCGACGTTGGCGCTTGGGGTGGTGGCGTATTTCGTGCGCGCGCGCACGCTCCCGCCGCCGCAGGGCTAGTCGTCAGGCGGTGTCGTCGCGCGCCGAGTCGTCGCGCGCCAGGTCGTTCCGCGCCGGGTCGTTGCGTGCGAGGTCGTCGCGTGTGAGGTCGAAGCGATAGACGTTGGTCTCGCGACGGGCGAAGCCGAGCCGTTGGTAGAGGCGGTTGGCGCTCTCGCGCGACGGGTTCGAGGTGAGGTCGACCGATCGTGCCCCGTGCTCTCGCGCGAGCCTGAGTGCGACGCGCGTGAGCGCGTCGCCGACGCCGGCACCGCGCGAGGCGGTGTCGACCACGACGTCCTCGATGGTCACGCGCAACCCCGTGGGAATGCGCAGGTGCGTGAGCGTGAGTGCGCCGACGATGCGTCCGTCACGCCTCGCGTCGCGGGCCACCAGGAGCGTGGTCCCGGGGGCGCGCACCATCGCTTGCAGCTGCGCCTCGTCGGGGACGCCGGCACTGGGCGCGAGTTGTGGGACCAGGCGCGCGAAGGCGTCGACGACTTCGGGGGTGACGCCGGTGACGACGGCGATCTCGATCGTGTCGTGCATGCGAGGGGTCGTGAGACGGCGCGGCGTGGACGCCGCCAATACTCACCCAATCTCGGAGCTGCGCGCGCCGCAGGGAATGCACACGGGCAAGGAGCCTTCGTCGCGCTCGTGTCCCCGCGGTCGCGCCGCCAACCTGCCTACCGCATCAATCCCCCGAGCAGCGAGTCCAGGCTGCTCCCCGCCGCCAGCTCGCGAATGCGACGCTCCGCGCGCGGAAAGACGGTGTTCGCCTCACCCTGGAAGCGCGCGAACAGCGCCTTGAGGTCGCTCGTGCTCAGCGTGCGTCCCTGCGCGTAGTACTGCTCCGCCGCGTGCCCGAGCGCGTAGGTCGTGGCGAAGGTGACGGCGACCCCGGCCGCTGCGCCGGTGGCCGAGCCTAACAAGCCGCCGAGCAGGCCACGTCCCACGCTGCCCAACACGCCGCGCACGATCCCTTCCATCAGGTGTCCCGCGGCACCGATCCCGAACACCGCCGCCAGGTCCTTGGCCTGTGACATGTCGAACTGTTGCCCATGGCGCTGGCCAATCTGGTAGACCATCCGGAGTTGCAGCGGGAGGATCGCCATCCCTGAGAAGCGGTGCGGGAGCAGCTCCGCCGCGCCAGCGAGCATCGCCTGGTCGAGGATGAAGGTGTCCAGGTCGCCGTTGGCGCTCCCCGTGGGAGCGGTGGAGACGGCCTGGGCCGCCGCCCCCAAGGTGGCGGCCGCCTCTGGCGAGGGCGCGACGGCGCCGAGTTCGCGCGACAGCGCCGAGAGGAAGGCCGATTCCTGCGCGTTCGGCGTGCCGTCCGCGTGGCAGACGGCGGCGGCGACGTCATAGGCCGCGATGCGGGCCTCGTCGCTCGTGAGCGCGTGGGCGAGCTGCGCCACGTCGCCGCTCCCGGTCATCACCCCGTGCAGTCGCGGATCGTCGCCTGAGAGTCCCAGGTGCTCGGCGGCGGAGATGATGCTGACGCGCTCTTCCTGACCCAGCGTACCGTCGGCGTTGGCGGCGAGGGCAGCGATGGCGATGATGGTGTGGGCGTCCTGCGGATTCATGGCGGCGGTGCGGGCGGCGTGTGCAGGGTGGTGACGCGTGGTCACGGAATCTACGGATTCCGTGGGCCACGCGTGTCAGGGCCCCCCCTCCACCCCGCTACCTGGACATCTTGACCCGCTGCATGGGTCGGTTGGGCGAGACGAAGGCGCTCACGAGGCTCTCGTTGCCATCGGCGCCGACCGCTGCCACGCCAAAGACGTAGTCGTCGATCGAGACGTTGGGGAGCACGAACTGCGTGACGTTGCCCACCACCTGCGCGCGCTGCCAATCGTTGGCCCACGCGTCGCGCCAGTAGATCTTGTAGGCGACCGCTCCGGGCGAGGCGTTCCACTTGAGGTCGGCGTCGTAGCCCGACTGTCCACGCCCGATGAGTGCCTGGCCGCGCTCGCTGGTGACCACGGGGGCGGAAGGGGCGAGCGCTACCGAGGCGGCGCCGGCGGCGTTGACTCGCGCGTTCTGCGCCAGATAGGCGAAGTCCATCCCCTCGATCTTGTCATCGCCGGAGTGCTGGCGGCGATAGTTCTCGTTGGCCTCGCGAAAGACGACGGCGGGGAAGTTGTTGGCGGTGAACGACGAGTGATCGCTGCCGCGCCCGAATCGATCCTCGCGCGCCATGAGGCGAATGGTGTGCGAGGGGACGTAGACCCCGGCGATGCGTGCGATGTAGCGCGCCAGCGACCGCGACATCGAATCCTCGGGGCCGAGCGAGTAGATCTTCACGCTCTCGGCGTCGATTATCCCGTTGCCACCGAGCGACGAGCCGACGATGTCGTTGTTGAAGTTGGCTTCGACCACCCCCTTGGCGTCGGCGAGCGCTGTGGCGTGTGCCATGGAGCCGATGAGCCCCTGCTCCTCGCCGGCCCAGGCGATGAAGACGAGCGTCGCGTCGAAGTCGAGCCCACTCTCGGCGAAGACGCGGGCCAGTTCGATGGTAAGGGCGGTGCCGCTCCCGTCGTCGTTGGCCCCGGGGGCGTCGACATCATGGTTAGGCGCGGGCTGCTGGCCTGGCGTGGACGGTCGCACCCCGGCCATCGCGGCGCGCAGGTTCACCGTGTCGTAGTGGCCGCTGATGTACACGCGACGCGGCGAGCGTCCGGGGAGGACGGCGACGACGTTGACCAGTTCCACGTCGCGGGTGATGCGCCCTTGCTGGGCGATCGGGTGCCGGTCGAAGGCGACCTGCAGCTTGGGCGACGAGCGCGTGAACTCCTCGTGGATCCAGCGGCGCGCCGCGCCGATGCCTCGTGTGGTGGAGACGGTGTCGGAAAGCGTGGAGCGTGTCCCGAACGACTCGAGCTTGGCGACGATCGCGCGCAGGCGTTCGGCCGAGACGGCGGCGACCAGCTTCTGGATGCGCGGATCGGCGTCGGGGCGCGGAGTTCCCTGCGCCTGCGTCTGCGCGGGGAGGGCGAGCGAGAGGAGGGCGAGGGCGAGGAGCGCGAGGGGGCGACGCGAGCGATGCATGGGGGCGGAGACGGAGGGACGTGAGGCCACGGAGGAGAACGCGCGCCCTCCGGAAGCTGCTGACGACGCGGGTGTGGGGGATCGCGGGCGCGATCGAGTATCTCCCCGAACGCCGCGGCGCGCTACCGCGCGCGCATCGTCTCCGGACATTCCTCTGGCGGCGCCCCCCGGATCGGGAGCACGTTTCCATCGGATAACGCCCGCCATTCCCGCGACCTCCTTCTCCCCGGCTCTCGTGATGCGCACTCCTTCAGCGTGGACGTTCCCCGTCGTCCTCTTCGTACTCGCCGCGCCGATGTCTCCATTCGTGCCCGCGCTCCAGGCGCAGGCCAGGCCGCTGTCAGCGAGCGACATGTTCACGATCGAGACGGCGTCCGATCCCCAGATCTCGCCCGACGGAGTGTGGGTGGCGTACGTGCGCAACTGGAGCGACGCGATCACCGACAAGCGGTACAGCAACATCTGGTTGGTGAAGAGCGACGGCACGGGGCATCGCCCGGTGACGTCGGGGAAGACGCACGACGCTTCGCCGCGTTGGTCGCCCGACGGGACGCGCCTCGCATACACCTCGGACAAGGGCGGGAGCGGGCAGTTGTACGTGCGGTGGAACGACACGGGGGAATCGATCGCGTTGACGAATGGGGCGATCCCGCCGGCGGGACCCACCTGGTCGCCCGACGGCAAGTTGATCGCCTTCACGCAGTTTGTCCCCAAGGCGCCGTTGGTTGTGGGGGCGCCGCTGGCGCCGCCGCCAGGCGCCACGTGGGCGCCGCCCCCCAAGTACACCGACGCGCTGGTGTTCCGCTTTGACGGCGTGGGCGAGGTGCCGGTCGGCTTCACCCACATCTTCGTGGTGCGCGCGGACGGCGGGGCGCCGCGCCAGTTGTCCAAGGGGGACTTCAACCACGGTGGTGTCTTCGGCGGTGGCGGCGTGGTCTGGACCCCCGACGGCACCGAGTTGATCGCCGCGGCGCGCCGGCGCGAGAAGGCCGACGAGGAGCTGCTGGAGAGCGACATCTTTGCCTTTGCGGTCGCCGACGGCGCCATGCGCCGACTGACGGACCGAAACGGTCCCGACGGCGAACCGGCCGTTTCACCTGACGGGAAGCTCATCGCCTACACCGGCTTCGACGAGCGTTACCAGGGATACCAGAACGCGCTGCTCTACGTGATGAATCGCGACGGGTCAGGCAAGCGCGCGCTCTCGACGAAGCTGGACAACTCGGTGGGGTCGCCGACCTGGAGCGCCGATGGGAAGGGGATCTACGTGCAGTATGACGACAAGGGCGACACCAAGGTCGGGCTCTTTGCGCTCGACGGGTCGTGGCGCGTGGTGGCGAGCCACCTGGGGAGCGGGATGATGGCCTACTCCGGCGGCAGCTACTCGGTGGCGCGTAACGGGAGCGTGGCGTACACGCTGTCGACGCCGTCGATTCCGTCCAACGTGGCGGTGGTGGGGAGTGGCGCGTCGGCAACGCCGGTGTCGGTGACGTCGCTCAACGTTGAACTCCTGGCCACGCGCACGCTGGGCGCGGTGGAAGAGATCTGGTACGAGTCGTCGAAGGACAAGCGCAAGATCCAGGGGTGGATCATCAGGCCGCCGGGCTTCGATGCGAAGAAGAAGTACCCGCTCATTCTCGAGATCCACGGCGGCCCCTTTGCCAACTACGGCGCGCGCTTCGATGACGAGAAGCAGATCATGGCGGCCAACGGCTTCGTCGTGCTGTACACCAATCCGCGCGGGAGCACGAGCTACGGCGAGGAGTTCGGCAACCTGATCCATCATGCCTATCCGGGCGACGACTTCTTCGACCTCAACTCGGGGGTCGATGCGGTGATCGCCAAGGGATACATCGACGAGAAGAACCTCTTCGTCACCGGCGGAAGCGGCGGCGGCGTGCTCACGGCCTGGATGATCGGCCACACCGATCGTTTCCGCGCGGCGCTGGCCTTCTACCCGGTCATCAACTGGGAGTCGTTCTCGCTCACCGCCGACATGGCCCCGCTCTCGGTGAAGAACTGGTTCCCCGGGATGCCGTGGGACCACAAGGACAACTACGACAAGCGCTCGCTGCTGAGCGTGGTGAAGAACGTGAAGACGCCGACGCTGATCATGACCGGCGAGGAGGACTTCCGCACGCCGATGTCGGAGAGCGAGCAGTACTACAAGGCGCTCAAGATGAGCGGCGTGGAGGCAGTGCTGGTGCGCGTCCCCGGGGAGCCGCACGGCATCCGGCGCTTTCCGAGCCACGCCGCGTCCAAACTGACGACGCTGGCGGGCTGGTTCGAGAAGCACCGCGCGCCGGTGCAGTGACCACCGCCGAGCGCCAGTCATGAGGGTATGGTGACGATGGATCGCCGGGACTTTCTCGCGCTGGGCGCCGCCGGACTTGCCGGTCGCGCCCTGCGCCCGTCGTGGCTGGTGCCCGCTGATGTTGCAGCTGCCGGAGTGCCTGCCTCGACAACGGCCGACCGGATGCAGTGGTGGCGCGACGCCCGCTTCGGGATGTTTGTCCACTTGGGGCTCTACTCCGTTCCGGGCGGCGAGTGGAAGGGGAAGTTCGTGGGCTCGCACGAGTGGATGCGCAACAACGCCAAGGTGCCGCACGAGGAGTACATTCGCCTGGCCGACAGCTGGAATCCGACGGCGCTCGACGTCGACGGCATCGTGCGCATGGCCAAGGCGGCGGGGCAGCAGTACGTGGTGGTCACTACCAAGCACCACGAGGGTTTCTCGCTCTGGCCGAGTGCGGTGAGCGAATACGACGTGATGGCGACGCCCTACCGGCGCGACATCATGCGGCAGTTTGCCGACGCGTGTCGCCGCCACGGCCTCAAGCTCGGCTGGTACTACTCCATCATGGACTGGTATCACCCCGACTACCTCCCGCGCCGCGACTGGGAGCAGCGCGACGCCACCGGGGCCGACTTCGCCCGCTTCGTGCGCTTCATGCACGCGCAGCTGCGCGAACTGCTCACGCAGTACGGCGAGATCAGCGTGCTCTGGTTCGACGGGCAGTGGGAGCCGACCTGGAGTCACGCCCTCGCCAAGGAGACGGTCGCCCTCTGCCGCACGCTGCAACCCAACGTCATCATCAACAACCGCGTCGACGTGGCCGCCGCTGGCGGCGATGACCGCACGCGTGGCGACGGCAACGTGGGCGACTACAGCACGCCGGAGTTGGAGGTTCCCGCGCGCGGCCTCCCCGGGCAGGACTGGGAGTCGTGCATGACCATGAACGACAACTGGGGCTACGCCAAGGACGACGACAACTGGAAGTCGCCGGCGAAGCTGATCGGTCTCCTGGTCGAGACCGCGAGCAAGGGAGGCAACCTCCTCCTCAACATCGGCCCCATGGGCGATGGGCGCGTCCCCCAGCCAAGCGTTGACGGGCTGTCGGCGATGGGGAAGTGGATGGCGGTGAATGGCGACGCGATCTACAAGAGCACGACGTCGCTGGTCGACTCGCCTGCCTGCCGTACGACGACGCAGGGGCGATACATCAACGTCTTCGTCGAGCGCTGGCGTCCCGGAGAGCTGGTGCTCCCCGGGATCTACCAGACGGCGCGACGTGCGTGGCTGCTCGCCGACGAGAGCGTCGCCGTCCGTACGGCGGAGAGCGATGACGGGCTCGTGCTCACGCTCCCGGAACGGGCGCCGGACGCGATCTGCTCCGTGATCCGCGTGGACTTCGGGCGAGACGTTCGCCCCGCTTAGGGGGCATGGTTCACCGGCGCACCAAACGTCGCGGTGCTGGCCTGACAGAGTCCCTGCGCTCTCCTGATGGACGCCCCTCCAGGTCGCTCCCATCGTTGGAGTGCGGGGGGAGTTTGCGCGGGAGGGGCCATGGGGACGAGCGAGCGGCGCGTGCTGGGGCTGGCGTTCCCGGCGATCGTGATGTCGCTGGCAGGGGTCGTGGTGGCGACCCAGATGAAAGGGGTCCCGGTCGGCGACGTCGAGGTGTGGGGGACGACGAGCCCGGGGCATCGCGAAGTGGAGGGAGCGTTGCGCGTCCACGTGCGCACCCCCTTCGGGCGGATCCCGATCACCGGACGGGCGCGCGCCACGTACGACTGCAACGCAACGTTTGGCGGCGCGCTCCACTACGGTGCGCTGGTGCGGCTCCTCGCCCACCTCAAGGGGGTCGACCTGGTGTCGCAGGCCGACGGCGCGATCGAGCTCCCCTCTGCGTGGGACTGCGCCTCGCCACCCCACGCGTTCCGCGGGCGCGTGGTCATCCAGGATTCGGTGCTGTCCGGGTTCCTGCGCCTGGGAGAAGACTCGATCCCGCTGCGCGGCCGCACGTGGACCATCGGCGACAGCACGTATCACTCGCTCATTCAGGCTGAGCGTTCGTGCGATCCGTTTGCCGTGCGGTTGAACCTCTACGAACGATAGCGTGCGCCGCGGCCGGTGCCCCGCCGCTGGCGCGCCGCTACTTCCAGGTATCGATCACCCGCTCGGCGATCCGCCCCAGCGTCGACTCCAACTCGAAGAAGTCGCCGGTGTTCTGGTTGGTGAAGACGCTCACGATCGACGGACCGCCGGGGTAGAAGATGATCCCCACATCGTTGCCGGCGATCGGCGGCCAGTCGCCGGTCTTGTGTGCCACCGAGGCGCGGAACTGGATGCGCTGCGGGAGGCGCGAGGCGTAGAACTGCCGGCGCAGCATCCCGACCATCACCTCGCTCGACAGCTTCGACGCGTACTTCGCGTTGAGGATCCCCTCCAGCATCGTCGCCATCTCGCGGGCGGTCGTGCGCCCGAGCCAGCGCGTCGAGTCGCCCTCGAGCGTGAAGCTGCGCCGCGACGATTCCGCGTCGCTGGGGAAGCCGCGATCGTACACCTCGCGATCGGTCATCGAGGCGTGCTTGGCATCGGCACGGATCCAGACCTCGCGAAAGAGATCGCCGGCGGTGCGGTTGAGCCGAGTCTCGCGGAAGCCCAGCTCGGCCAGCATCGCGTTCACCCGGGCCAGCCCCACGGTGCGGATCATGATGTCCGTCGCCGTGTTGTCGCTGGTGATGATCATCTGTTCGATGAGGTCGCGATACGTCGGGCTCAACCCCACGTCAAAGGTCTGCAGCAACCCGCTCCCGCGGCGCAGGTCCTCGGGGCGGATGGTGTAGCGCTCGCCCAGCTTGAGCTTCCCCGCCTCGGCGTCGCGGAAGGCGAGGATCATCACCGGGATCTTGATCACGCTGAGCGTGTTCATCGGGACGTCGGCGCGCAGCTCGACCGTCTTGCCCGATGCGAGGTGCTTGGCGTAGATCGAGCTCCGGGCCTGCAGGCCGTTGAGCTCGCGCGTGACATACCCCTGCAGGTCGCCCGCTTGCGCTCCGGCAGTTGCAACGGGGACGCCCACCACGAGCGCGGCGAGCGGAAAGACGGCAGTGCGGGCGAGACGGGCGATCGTCATGACGGTCCGGGGATAGGGGACGTCGAACTCCAGGGACAAGCTGCAGCGCGCGTCGCTACCCGGCCATCGCGCGCCGCTTCAATTCAACCTTGTCGACCTTGCCGATGGGGAGCAGGGGCAACGAATCGCACAGGATGAAGGCCTTCGGGAGCTTGTAGTTGGCGAGGCGCTCACGGCAGTACGCCTCGAGGGCCTCACTCGACGTCCCCTCGCGCGCCACGACGAACGCGACTCCGACCTCCTGCCAGAGCGGATCGGGGCGACTCACGACCGCGGCCATGATCACGTCGGGGTGCGAGTGGATCGCATCCTCGACTTCGCGCGGGTAGACGTTGTAGCCACCCGACTTGTACATCTCCTTGAGCCGCCCCACCAGGCGATAGCGCCCATCGGCGCGCTGCTCGGCGACGTCGCCGGTGCGGAACCAGCCGTCGGCGGTGAAGGCCTGGGCCGTCGCCTCGGGGCGGCGCCAGTAGCCGAGGAGGTTGTAGATCGAGCGCGTCTGCACTTCGCCGGCGTGGCCTGGCGGGACCACCACGCCGTCGTCGCCCATGAGCCGGATCTCGACCCCGTCAAAGGCGACGCCGACGGTATTGGCGAGGATGTCGAGGTCGTCGGTGGGGGTCACGATCGTGATCGCGCTGGTCGTCTCCGTCATGCCGTAGTTGGTCGCCAGGCGCGGGCAGATCTCCCGCAGGCGCTGGATGACTTCCACCGGCATCGCCGCCCCCTCCCAGAGGATCAGCTCGATCCCCGACAGGTCGTAGGTGTCGAAGTTGGGGAGGGCGAGTTGCATCTGGAAGACGGTCGGCACCGATCCCAGGCAGTTGATGCGCTCCTTCACCGTGAGGTCGAGCGCCCCCTCGGGTGAGAACTGCTCCATGAAGACGATGCATCCCCCCGCAGCGAGCGTGGGGCTGGAGAGGTCGATGACGCAGCCGATGTGATTGATCGGGAGGTAGTTGAGGAAACGCTGGTTCTCGAGCGGCCAGGCGCGGTTCTGCGCCAGCGAGAACGTGATGATCCCCTCGTGATGCAGCAACGCCCCCTTGGGCTGACCGGTGGAGCCGGAGGTGTACACCAGGAGGCACGCCTCCCGACCGCCGCAGCCGGCGCGCGCGGCGTCGAGCGACTCGTCAGGCACGCTGGCGCCGGCCGCGATGAAGTCGGCAAGTCGCTCGCCCTCGGCCGTTGCGGCTGCATCGCCCAACGAGACCACGCGCGTGATGGACGGCGCCGCCGCTCGCATCGCCGCGATCTCGTCATCGTAGCGCCGTCCCCCGAACTCGGTGCGGGCAAAGAGGAGCGACGGCTCGGCGTCGCCCACCAGGTACTTCAGCTCATCGGTACGATAGCGTGGGTTGAGTCCCAACCAGATCGCGCCGATGGAGACGCTGGCGAGGAAGGTGATCCAGAAGTCGGCGTTGGGAGGGGAGAGCGTGGCAACCCGATCGCCCTTCCGGATGCCCGCGGCGAGGAGTGCGCGCGCCACCGACTCCACCTGGCGGTGCAGCTCGGCGTAGGTGAGGCGCGTATCGCCCTGAACGGCCGCTTCTGCGTCGGGGGTGCGGGCCGCGTACCATGCGACGAAGTCGCTGACCCTCGTGAAGGCCTGGTCCATGGTGCGTCGTTTACCCCTGCTCCGGAGGGACCCAGACCGTCAGCCACTCGGCCACCAGCGCCGGGCGGTCGCTCCCTTCGATTTCGACGGTGGCCGCGAACTTGACGATGCTGCGTTCCTTGGCGTCGGGCTTCACCTCGGCCACGCGAAAGGTCCCGCGAATGCGCGATCCCACTCGGACCGGCGAGACGAGGCGCAGTCGGTCGAAGCCATAGTTGAGATAGTAGCCGTGCGCCGGATCGTGGCGGCGCGGGTCGGTCCCCAGCACGTCGTGCAGCAGGTGCGTGAGCAGCGACATGGTGAGGAAACCGAAGGCGATCGTCCCGTTGAACGGTCCGTTGGCCGCCCACTCCGGGTCGACGTGCATCGGATCGGGGTCGCGCGTGGCCTCGCCGAACTCCGAGATCATCAGCTGGGTGACGGTCACCCAGGAAGAAGAGCCCAAGTCCCTCCCGGCGACGAACGCGGTCGGAAGGGAAGGGTGTGGCGTGGTATCGGACACGGATGGGCGGTGTGCGTGAGTAGGAACGTGCAGGCCGGTAAACGTGACGCCGTTGCGGCGCGTCGGCAATGACGCGCCTCGCAGTCCACTCCAGGCCAGCGCGCGCACGACGACCACAGGCCAACGCCCATTGGTCGGCGCTGGAGACCGGGGCACGCGTGACGATTAGCGCGCAAGCTCCTCACGCGAAGCCCGGGGGCGCGTGGCTCCCGCGACGGCATTGGTTCGTGCCGCCCGGCCCTCTTTGAGAGATTCTCCCGTGAATCGACGTGCGCTTCTCGTGGCTACCTCGGCCCCGATCGGCGCGAGTGCCAGTTGGAGAATGCCGCGGAGGAGCGTTTCATCATCGACTGGCATCCCGAGTACGACAACGTGCTGATTGCCGGCGGCGGCTCGGGGCATGCTTTCACGCATGGGCCGGTGCTTGGTGAGTACGTGGCCTCGCGCACGGTGGGGGGAGCAACCGACCCGGCGTTTGATCAGATGGTGCGATTGGCGCCCTGAGGCGATATTCGCGCCCGGTTTCCTCGCGACTCCCCCTCGCCCCTCGCGCCGTCGTGCCGACCGAGTCTCCTGCCTCCCGCTCGCGCTTCCCCTGGATCGCGACGGCCGTCGCCGTGGTCCTGCTCGCCCTCCTCGCGATCGCATTCGGTGGTGCGCGCGACGTGCAGGAGGAACCGCCGCGTCTCGCGGGCGAACTCTGGCGCGCGGGGACGAACGAGGCGCCGCTCCTCGTGTACATCACGATGGAGGAGCGCACGCGTGCCGTGCCGATCATCGGGGGCTCGAGCGCGTTTCGGTACCAACCCTACGCGCGCTTCGAGCTCGTGGTGCGACGGATCCCCAGCGGGGAGCTCGTGCAGGTCCAGCGACTCGCCGATCGCCGGGACTACACCGACGAAAAGGCGCCGGCCATTCTCGGCGTCGTGGGCGACCTGCTGTGGGTCTGGCGCGATTCGCTCGAGGGGTATCATCTGCCTAACCTGGCGTTGCAGGTCACGCCATCGATGCTCGTCCCGACCGCCCTAGCCACACGCGAGATGCTCCCGGTCGAGGCCAAGGGATACCGCATGGCGGGGACGCTTGGCACGCTCGTGGCGCGCGGGCGCGATGCCCGGTTGTACCGCATCGACGCCGCGCCACCCTCGCTCGCCACGCTCGACCCGTCCGCGCTCCCGCCGACCAACAACTCCACGCGCGTCGAGGATCGCTTTGACTACCTCATCCCGCCGCAGCGTTCGTGGAACACCACGTCGCCCGGCACGGTGATGCAGAAGTCGTTTCTCACCCGCACCGGCCTCTGGTACGCGCTCCTGTCGGAGTCGGAGCGGGAGGGGGTCTCGCGTTGGCCGAGCGGGGAGGATCGCCCCTTCGGCCAAGTCGCGCGCATGCTGCATCGCGCGCCGTACACGCTCGATGGTCGTGGGCAACCCGAGATTCGCGTCGACGCTGTGCAGCCGGTTGGCGTCGAGCGGCTGATCCAGGCGGGCTTCGTGATTCGTTATGCGGGAGCCGTGTGGGACGTGGCCGATCCCAGCTCGTCGCTGGTGCTGGCCAAGTCGCGCCTCGGGGAGGCGGAGCCGTGGGAGCTGCTGCGACTCACGAGGGATGGGCGCGTCCTCTGGCGTACGTCGATCGGGATGTCGATGACCTGGGCGTTCCTCGACCTCGCGTCGCAGCTCGCCTTCTACGGTCCCATCCCGGAGCGTTCGCCGGGCGATCGGCGCGAGCAGGTCGTCTGGATCGACGAGCGGTCGGGGGCGCGCCACACCCTTGTGCTGGGGACCGGCGAACTTGCAGCCGATCCGCCAGTCGGCGGCGCGGGCCGCTGACGCGGACGCTACGCCCTGCGCCGCGCGCGGTCGTTGCGCGAGCGTAGGGGGGCGTGCGCCTCGCAGGTGTCGACGCTGTGTACCGCGACCCGTGACCCGATGCGACCCCTCTCGCGCCGGTGACCGTCGCCCGGCAGGAGGGAGAGCTCCGACTCGATGGCGCACAACGACTTTGGCGGATTGCACGACGACTTGCGGCTGACGGACGCCTCGTTGCGCCGTCGCGCCCTCCTTCGCCTGGCACTCGGCGCCGGCGCCATGCACCTGCTGGGGTGCAGCAAGGATCCCGCCGGACTCGACGACGAGGGGACCCCGGGCAACGGCTCGTGCAGCACGATCCCCTCCGAGACGGCCGGGCCGTATCCCGGTGACGGATCCAATGGTCCCAACGTGCTCGGGCAGTCCGGGGTAGTGCGAAGCGACATCCGCTCGAGTTTCGCAGGCCTGAGCGGGACCGCGGTCGGCATTCCGCTGGTAGTCACCCTCACGCTCGTGTCGCAGTCCAACGGCTGCGCCCCGCTGCCAGGACGCGCGATCTACCTGTGGCATTGCGACCGCGCCGGGCTCTACTCGCTCTACTCGGCCGGGGCCACGAGCCAGAACTACCTGCGCGGTGTGCAGCAGACCAACGCGCAGGGGGAGGTCACCTTCACCACGATCTTCCCCGGGTGCTATGCGGGGCGATGGCCCCACATGCACTTCGAGGTCTATCAGAGCCTGGCGACCGCCACCAGCGCCGGGAACAAGATCGCGACCTCGCAGCTGGCGATTCCCAAGGCGGCGTGCGACGCGGTGTACGCCACCACCGGCTACGCCAGCAGCCTCACCAACCTGTCGCAGGTGTCGCTGGCCTCCGACAATGTCTTCGCCGACGGCGCTTCGTTGCAACTGGCGACCATGGGCGGGAACGTGGTGAACGGCTTCACCGCCGCGCTGCAGGTGTCGATCTAGCCTTCGACCGCCTGGCCGAGGGTTGGGTTGTACTTGCGGAACCGGTCGAACAGCGACATGCACGGAACTCCGGCGCCGATGGCGCTACTGAGAGCGGACGGTTCGACGGTGGTGCTGGAGCGATCGACCTAACGCCGCGTCGGTGGGGCGGTCGCCGCAATCGACAACCCTGCCGAGGCCACGAGGCTCGCGGCGAGCACGTAGAGCCCGATCGTCGCCTCGCCCGTCGCATCGGTGATGGCGCCAATCATGTACGGGCTCACGAAGCCCGACAGGTTCCCCACCGAATTGATCGCCGCGATCCCCGCTGCGGCGGAGACGCCGCGCAGCAGCGTCGTCGGAATCGTCCAGAAGAGCGGCGGGAGGGAGAGGATCCCCGCCGCGGCGACGCTGAAGGCGATCATCCCGGCCACCGGCTCGGTGCGGAACCAGGCGGCGCCCACGAGTCCCAGGGCCCCAATCAGTGCGCTCCCAACCAAGTGCCAGCGCCGCTCGCCGCGTCGGTCGGAACTCTGCCCCGCCAGCACCATCGCCACCGTCGCCACGCCGTACGGAATGGCGCTGAGCATCCCGACCCGCCACGGCTCGGCCACGCCTAACGTGCGAATGAGCTGCGGCAGCCAGAACGCGAGGCCGTAGAGCCCGAGGATGGAGCAGAAATAGAGGGCGGCCAGCAGCACGACGCGTGAGTCGCGCAACGTGGCCATCACGCTCACGTGCTCCTCGCCCGCGGGGTCTGCACGCAGCTGCGCACGCAGCACCGCCTTCTCGTCATCAGGGAGCCATCGGGCTCCCTCGATGGAGTCGTCCAGGTAGAAGTACGTCGCCACTCCCAGCAGCACGGCGGGGATCCCCTCGAGCAGGTAGAGCCACTGCCATCCCGCCCAGCCGTTCTTTCCCGCCATCTCGCTCAAGATCCAGCCGGACACGGGGCCGCCGATCACGCCGGAGATGGCAATCGCCGTCATGAAGAGCGCCATGATGCGCGCGCGACGCGGCGCTGGATACCACTGCGTCAGGTACAGGACGATCCCGGGAAAGAACCCTGCCTCGGCAATCCCCAGCAGGAAGCGCAAGGCGTAGAACGCCGTCGCGCTCGTGACCCACATCGTCGCCGCCGACAGGAGCCCCCACGTGACCATGATGCGGGCGATCCAGGCGCGCGCCCCGGTGCGATGCAGGATCAGGTTGCTCGGCACCTCGAAGAGGAAGTAGCCGATGAAGAAGATCCCCGCGCCGATGCCGTACGCGGTCTCGCTCATCTGCAGGTCGGCGAGCATCTGCAGCTTGGCGAAGCCCACGTTGACGCGATCGAGGTACGCGGCGACGTAGCAGGCGAAGAGGAAGGGGATCAACCGCCAGGTGACGCGGCGGTACGCGCGGCGTTCGATCACGACGGTGCCTGACGAGTCGAGAACACGGTGACGTGGCGGCTCACTTGCGCTCCTTGAGTGCGGCGGCCAGCCCGGGGATGTAGTCGATCCCGGCCTCGATGGCGACGCTCGAGCCGTCGAAGGCGTTCCCCATGGCAGCGGCGCGCCCGCCGAGGCAGCGGGCCAGGAACTGCTCGCCGATGGCCCAGAAGGAGAAGGTGTTGGCAGGGCGCAGGAGGCCGTGTCCCTCGTCGCCGTAGACGGCGTACACCACCGGCACCCCGGCGCGCTGCATGGCGGTGACCACGGTGTCCGACTGGTACTTGGGGACGCGCGAGTCGTTGCTCCCCTGGCCGATGAGCACCGGGTGACTGGTGTTGGCGGCGAAGTTGATGGGGGAGCGCGAGCGGAGAAAGGCGCGCCCCTCGGGCGTGCGCGGATCGCCCACCACCGCCGCCATGCGATCGACGTTCCAGTGCGGCATGAAGCGCTCGAGGTTGGAGGGCCCTACGAGGTCGATGCCGCAGGCGAAGCGGTCTGGGGTCATGGTCATCGCCACGAGCACTTCGTAGCCGCCGTAGGAGCCACCCATGATGGCCACGCGTCCGGGGGCTGCGATGCGCCGCGCGATCGCCCACTCCACCTGCTGCACGACGTCGTCGTGCATCTTGCCGCCCCATTCCATGTTCTGGGCGTTCATGAACGTCTTTCCGAAGCCGGCCGAGCCTCGGTAGTTCACGTACAGCACCGCGTAGCCACGGTTGGCGAGCCAGTGCACGAACGGCCCGTAGGCCCATTGCGCGCGTTCGTCGCTCGGCCCGCCGTGTACGAGGACCACCGTCGGCTGTGGCGTGTTAGGGATCCCGTCGCCGTCGCGGTCGCTCGATGGTGGGAGCAGGTAGTACGAGACGAAGCGCAGCCCGTCGGGGGTGGTGACCTCGTACGGGTGCAGGGGCGACAGGGCGAGATCGGCGAGGGCGGGCGTCCCCACGAAGAGCGGCGTGGCGCGGCCCGAGGGACGGTCGTACAGGTAGTACGCGATCGGGGCATCCGAGCGCATGTACTGCACCACCCAGCGCGACAGGTCGGCCGAGCGCGAGAGGACCTTGAGGTCGCCGCGGTCGACCGCCGCCAGGCGCGCCAGGTCGGGGGCGATGCTCGCGTCGACGGCGTGCCAGGCCGTGCGAGTCCACATGGTGGCGAAGGCCTGCAGCGCGTGCGTCGACGGGTGGTACAGGACACCGGCAATATCGCTTTCGGCGCTCTCGGCCAGGACGCGGCGCTTGCCCGTCTCCATGTCGAGGGCCACCAGCGCGGTGAGGTCCCGCCCCTCAGTGTCGAAGAGGAAGAGGTGCCGGTTCTCCCGGTCGACCCCCCAGGCCTGCAGGTAGGCGGTGGCGTTGATCGCTGGGGCATCATCGGGGCCGATGTCCCAGAGCAGCGTCCACTCGCCGTCGCTCGTCAGGCGGTACAGGTCGAGCGTGCCGTCAGGGGCAATCGTTAGTCCCACGCGGGGGCGCAGCGTGTGGTCCGGGATGATCGCGAGCATCCGGTCGTTCCGCAGCAGCAGCGTGCGCTCGCCGGTGGCGAGGTCGAGCCGATACAGGTCGGGGAAGTACGGGCTGCGATCCTTCACGGCGATCGCGGCCACGTTGGGATCGCTCGCGTCGAAAGCCAGGAAGGACACTTCCTTTCCGGCGATCGGCGTGAAGTTCCGCTCTTCCCGCGACGCGATGTCCACCACGTGGAGGTTCCACTTCTCATCGCCGTTGGCGTCCTGCGGAAAGAGCAGGCGGCGCGAGTCGGGGGTCCACCGATAGAGAACGTTGCCGCTGACGTCGAAGGGTTGCAGCCCGCGCCCCGTCCGCGTGGTGACGGCCCGTGCCGCCCCGATGGAATCGGCCGGGGCCACGAAGAGGTTCATCGCGCCATTCACGGGGCGAAGGAACGAGATCCACCGCCCGTCGGGGCTGACTTGCGGGGCGACGTTGGTGGCCGGTGCCAGCAGCAGCTGCAACGGGAGGAGCGGGGCCGGCGGGGGGGCGGAGCCGCCGCCGGAGGTTCCGCCACACGCCGCGATGGAGAGCAGCGCGCTCGCCATGAGCGCGCGCTTGCGTGACGCGCGTGCCAGGGGCGCGCGTGCCGGCAGCGCGCGTGTCTGGAGTGCGCGCGAGGCCACGCGGAAGCGCTGGTGGATTGGGGGCATGGCGGGACGATCCGGACGAAGGCGCGGTGGTGCTGCGACGGGACTCGCAACTTCGCCCACGTTCCGGAGAGCGGGAAGATCGCGCGCTCGGTCAAGCGCTCGGTGGCGCGCTCGGTGGCGCGCTCGGTGGCGCGCTCGGTGGCGCGCTCGGTGGCGCGCTCG
>ERZ795044.1436-NODE-1436-length-21605-cov-7.536241_pt1 | contig 21605 bp, 16 predicted proteins | sample MGYA00375128_ERZ795044 | MGnify/ENA primary metagenome ERZ795044 (study PRJEB30173, sample SAMN05720213) | anaerobic digester metagenome | isolation source: active sludge of municipal wastewater-treating anaerobic digesters | place: USA | collected 2014-12-22 ... | reverse complement strand
GATCAATATAGCACGGAATAAAGAGCCCAACGTTCATCATGTCGTACTTTCCTTGCTAGAGAAAAATTTAAGATCGATCATATCAGCTTTGTGTAGATGCTTGTTCCAATGCCTATGAATGGCCATAGCAGCGCCTGTAGCTGAAGCCTGTGCCACCGAGGCGGCATAAACTTCTATGGATGGAAATGCGAGTGATAACAAATTCATAAAAATGGGATTATTGCTAAATCCTCCGTCAACAAAAATACGGGTTACCCGGCTATTATGCAGCACCAGGTTGGTACTTGTTACTTGTTGTCTGACCAGTCTATTGATGAACTGCGTGTAGGCTTCTTCGTAAGAGGAGTAAAGGGAGAGATTTTCCGCTTGATAGGAGTCATGGTGTTTTGCCCATTCAGGTTGATAGGAAATGCCTTTATAATAATCTACGGAAGTATGAAAGTATTCAGCCAGTCTCTTCACTTCCTTTTCATGTTCAAATCCTGTAAACAATCGTGAGGCTTTTACGGGTTTACCTTCATAGGTGAGATAGCAAAGGCAATCCTTTTTCAATTCTTCTTCTGTGAGAGGTGTTTGGTTAAAGGGGTTTAAGCTGATGCACCACGTGCCGGTAGATAACAATACAAAAGGCTCAGAGAAGCATGACAGGTAGGGGATAAGGGCAGCCGAACTGTCGTGAAGGCCGACACCAACATTTACCTCTTTATGATTGAGTGAGGTGGGGTTTACTTCTTTAGATGAAACAATGGGTGCGAGTTTCTCTTGTATGCGTTCCTTTTGTACCCAATCGTGATAGGAGTTTTTTGTGAAATCCCATAAGTTGGTATGACAGCCAATGCTGGTGATGCCTGACACGGGTTTACCGGAGAATAGATAGCTGATGTATTCGGGCAGGTGAAGTGAATATTTTATTCGTTTAAAGATTTCAGGGCGTTCATATTTGAGCCAATACAATTGCATGCCGGAGTTGAGATTGCCTAACACGGGTGAAGCTGTGATTCTTGAAAACTCATTTTCTCCCCCATAGGTGTCATAGAATTTTCTCTTCAACTCATCCGGGTAGGGCTTCAGGTAATTGTATAGCGGAGCTACCGGATTCCCTTTCTCATCGATATGGACGAAACTGGCTCCGTGGGCCGAGACATTGATTGCCTTGATTTGGTATTCTGATAAACTAAATAGTTCTCGAAGAGAATCTTTTACCCATTGAGTAAGTACATGGATGTCTTCGCACGGAAAACCGTCTTCATCTGTAATCTCCGGTAGTTGTACCGATTTCTCCACGCGGATTTTATAATCCTCATCGAAGAGAAAAACTTTCTTATTGGTTTTGCCGATGTCGAAGATGGCGATAGTGGGTGTTCGCATAAGCTTTGGCTTCTGGCTGCTAGCTTCTGGCTACAAGCTTGCCGCCTGTAGCTTGAAGCTTGTGGCCTACATTACAATCCGGTGGCAACAGTTTTTAATCCTCTTTCGGAGATCAGTTGCTTTCTTACATCCAGGTCGCGAAACAATTGAATGGGTTGCAATGCAGCACCAGCCTTCAATCTTGCTTCAGCTACCAGTGGTCGAACATCCGTGCGATAGGCTTGCTGCAATATCTCTTGGGCTCGCGCCACATCATTGGCTTCCTGGGCACGATTCAATTCTCTTCGATCCACTAGCAAAGCTTGTGCATAGGCAATCTTAATTGCTTCTACCGATTGTAGCAAGTCTTCAAGTGGATCTTTCACATTGTGTGATGCATCGATCATCCAGCCTAAATCAGTGGCGTGATTCATTTTTCTGGCATCCATACCTTCCACCAGTTCATTGAAGATCAAAAAGAGTTGATAAGGATTAATGCTTCCGACTGTAAGATCATCATCACCGTACTTGGAATCATTGAAATGGAAGCCACCGAGTTTTCCCTCCATCAGCAACAGCGATACGATTTGTTCGATATTGGCATTAGGTAAGTGATGACCCAAGTCAACCAGCGTATATGCTTTGGGTCCGAGTTTACTCGCATATAAATAGGATTGTCCCCAGTCGCCCACTGTCATCGAATAGAAGTTGGGTTCAAAGGCTTTGTATTCAACAAACATTTTCCAGTTGGAAGGAAGTGCAGCATAGATTTCCTGCAAGCCTTCCAGCGTGCGCTGAAATGCTTTCCTAAAATTCAATTGTCCCGGAAAGCAGGAACCATCCGATAGCCATACGGTAATTGAATTTGAACCGAGAGCTTTACCGTGTTTGATCACTTCGATATTATGATCAATCGCCTGTTGGCGGACTTTGGCATTCACATGTTGAAGTGATCCGAACTTATAGCTTAGTTTTTGTCCTGGTTGATCTTGAAAGGTGTTCGAGTTCACCGCATCGAATTTTAAACCATGTTCAGCAGCGAGTGTTTTTATTTTGCGCATACTGGTTGGAATATCCCATGGAATATGAAGTGATATGGCGCCACTGGATTTATTCAGAAAATGCAGAAGACCGACATCGGAGATTTTCTCTTCGAGGTTACGTGGCTCGCCACCGCCAGAAAAGCGACCGAAGCGCGTGCCCCCCGTTCCCAATGCCCAACTCGGTATCGCAATCTGAAAATCGACCAGCTTGTTTATGACTCTTTTAGCTGTAGGATTTTCGTTGACAAGCTGCTTTACTTTTCTCTGGTGGGCAGAGTAAAGTTTGACGTTGTGTTTCTCAATTTGAGTTTTATCGATTTTCATAGGTTAGGCTTTTTTGAACCACGTAGGCACTAAGACACAAAGTTGCACTAAGCTCTTTATGTTTCTTCGCGTTCTTAGTGACTTCGTGGTCCATATAATTTACTCCAAATGGAAAACTTCCTTCAAGGGCACACTTACCGGAGAATTATCCGGATTGCTGTCCATGATATCTTTCATGTACGCCCACCACTTTTTCATTACCGGGTGACGGGGCAGCTCATTCATTGCATCGGGATTGCTAATTTTCAGAACTCCGAACAAGTAATTCGTTTCTTCATCTAAGAAAATGGAATAGTCTTCAATACCGGCTTGTTTCAGTAATTGTTCCAGTTCAGGCCATAACTGATCATGCCTGCGTTTGTATTCGTCTGTCTGGCCAGAATGAAGTTTCATTTTAAAAGCAAGTCGATGCATCGTCATGATTATTTAGGCAATACGGTTACAATCACTCGCTTGTAACGCGTCAACGCAGGAGTTCCTTTGTCTGTCACTTTTAAAATGAAATGTATCGTCTGGGGTGTAGTCACGGCAGGGGCTATCACAGGCAGATTGTACAAGTTGGGTGAATACGGTCTGAAACTCACATTTCCATTGTATGTTCCTGCTTCACGATATTGAAACCACCAGTAGCTCATCGAGTCTCCGTCCGGATCGGTGGTTCCATCGGCATTCAAATGAAATTCTTCGCCCGACCTCACCGAAAAACTCTCAGGATGTGCAAGAGCGGGAACGGGTGGGTGGTTTACTTCATTAAACGTTTTCGTGTTCCAATCCATTCTTGCAGCGAAGTCGTTTTGAAATTCTTCGCGCCAGCGCCAGATGGTTTCACGGTTTCCCACGTAACTCTTTTTATCTACAGGTGAAATAATAGAATCATTCGCATTGGTCCATATCGCGCGAGTCTCCGGTTCATCTTTCGGCCAGTTTTCTCTTTTGAATCGACCTGTATTTGAATCTTCAAATTTAGGTTTGTTAAGTTCATAGCGACCGCCCCAGCCACCGTAGTTGGGATGTTCGGCATCATTCAGTCCATTGTTGATCAAGGACAGAAATGCAGGCGTATCACCTTCCATACCGTAGGCAACATCCGGATAGGCAGCACCCAAAGGTCCGTGACCTTGTTGAATATTTTTTGCCAGCCATTCGTTTGAAGTAACATCTGTGTTTGAGCCAGGCATCGGGAAAGCAATTCCCAACCAAGTTGCAAATGAATAGTTATATCCCGGTGTTACAATGAAGAAGATATTTGGAAAAGTTTTCCTGATCCATGGACCTGAGTCGTCCTGATCGGAAATCGTGTATACTCTAAGTTTGTTATAGAGTCTCTCAGCTTCCTTTACGGATTTGGTCTTTTTGATTTTCCATAGTGCCTGGGCCAGCGTGTTGGGCCCACCCCAGACAGAAATCCAAACGGGGCGGTCGTCATTTTTCTCGAGGACTTTAATAATCCATTCTGATCCTTCCGATTCATGACCTTCGCCAACACCTTCCATCCCATACATCGCTAATCCTTTTTTTACTTTTGGTTTCAGTTCGTCTGCCGTTGGAAATCCTTTTTCGTGTTGCAAAAGATTAGGCTGCACTTTTGCGTAGGCATCCAGAATTTTGAGCATTGATTCAGGTGCCACTCTTTTCTTTTGATGAATGGAAGTTGTGGCGATTAACCCTTCCACATCCCATTGATTGGAGTACATAAGAAATCTCACTAATGATTGTGCATCATCAGGATCGGCTTCAATGTCGGAAAGCACAATAACTCTGTGTCTTTTACTTTCCTGTGAATAGGTTTCAAAGGAAAACAGGACCGGGATGATCAATAATAACTTAAACCACAAAGGCACAAAGGCGCGAAAGGTCACGAAGGACTTTGTGTTGCTTGGTGTCTTTAGTGTCCCTGTCTGCCAACAGGCAGGTTCGTGGTTCATATCCATATTCATTTATTTATCTATCTCACAAACGCCATGGCAACTCCACCATCCACATTCAATACGTTGCCGGTTGATTTGTTTAGCAATCCTCCGACAAAAGCAAAGCAGGCGTTGGCGATGTCTTCCGGCAAAATAATTTCGTTTAACAAGGTACGCTTTGCATAGAAGGCAGGCAACTCTTCTACCTTCACGCCATACGCTTTCGCGCGACCTTCCGCCCACGCACCTTCCCAGATTTTGCTATCTGAAATGACAGCATCCGGGTTTACTACATTCACCCGAATTTTATCTGGCCCTAATTCTGCCGCATTCAATCGGCTTAAATGAAGTTGAGCTGCTTTTGCTGAGCCGTAGGCAGCATTGTTTGGTCCACTAACAAGGGCATTCTTACTAACAATATTAAGTACATCGCCACCCAGGTTTTGTTTGCGCATGATTTCTACTCCACCTTGAGTAACGAGGAACTGGCCCTTCACCAAAATGTCATAGAGCAAATCCCAATCTTTTTCGGTGTGCTCTTCCAATGGTTTTGAAATGGAAATACCGGCACAGTTTACCACGATATCAACACCACCAAAAGCAAGCGCTGATTTTTCAAACGCTTCTTTTATGTTGTCGGATTTTAATACATCCAGAAGGACCGATGCATAAGCATCTTTACCATACTTAGTTTTAAACTCTTCATCCGCTTTGGCGAGACGATCGGCATCGTTGTCGTTGATGATCACGCAAGAGCCTTCTTCAATAAACTTCTTAGCGATTCCTTTACCGATACCTCCTGCACTTCCTGTGATTAAGGCAATCTTTCCGGTAAGCGGTTTCGGTTTCGGCATGCGTTGCAGCTTCGCTTCTTCCAGCAACCAGTATTCAATATTGAAGGCTTCTTGTCTTGGTAACGAAGTGTATTCCGAAATTGCTTCAGCTCCTTTCATTACGTTGATGGCATTAATATAGAACTCAGCAGCAACACGTGCAGTCTGTTTGTCTTTCGCAAAAGTGAACATACCCACACCAGGATACAGAATCACTACCGGATTGGCATCGCGTATTGCCGGACTATTTTCATGCCGGCAAGTGAAGTAGTAGTCGGAGTACATCTTGCGATATTCTTCGAAGGCAGGAAGTAATTTTTCTTTTGTTGCTTTAGCATCCGAAAGATCTTCTTCCGTAGCCAGATTCAATACGAGCGGGCTAATCTTTGTCCGCAAGAAGTGATCGGGACAACTCGTTCCCATGGGTGCCAGTCTTGCCAGGTCTTGGGAGTTTGTAAATTCAAGCACACGCTCATCATCGGTGAAGTGGCCAATCATGCGCGTTTTGCTGGAGCAAAGTCCGCGCAAGGTAGGAGCAAGAGCGGCTGCCTGCTTTAAACGATCTTCTTTTAGTAATGACTTTATGTTCATTCCACCAAAGACCGGTCTTTTCTTTCCGTAGTTCCGTTCCAGGTACTCAGCACACTTTTCAATTACTTCGAGTGTGTTCACATAACTTTCATAAGCGGTGTTGCCCCAGGTGAACAAGCCGTGTGAGCCGAGTATGATGCCTTTGATTCCCGGATTTTCATCGAGGCATTTTTTTAGTTTCAATCCTAGATCAAAACCAGGGCGTTGCCATTCTACCCATCCGATGGTGCCTTCAAATAATTCTTGTGTAATCTTCTTCCCGTCTTTTGCTGCGGCAATCGCGATGGCAGCATCAGGATGCAAGTGATCAATGTGTTTGAAAGGAAGGAACCCATGTAAAGGTGTGTCGATGGACGGAGCTTTGGAACTCAGATCATAAATGCAATGATTGAATAGTTCCACCATCTCATCTTCAAATTCTAATCCACGGTAGACGTTGGTTAAATTTCTCAGGCGATCCACATACAAGGCGGCAAGGCCACTGCGCTTGAGGGTTCCGATATCACCACCGGATCCTTTTATCCACATCACTTCTGTCTCTTTTCCTGTGATGGGATCACTCGCTATGGCTTTGCAGGAAGTGTTGCCGCCCCCGTAATTAGTGAGGCGTAAATCGGCTCCCAATAAATTAGAGCGATAAATTAAAAGTCCTACCTCGTCACCATTTAGCTGTGCGGCTTTGGATTCATCCCAGAGGTAGCTTACGTGTTTGAAATTTGTTTTCATATTCATTTTGTTGTCTGAACCACGAAGGCACCAAGTGCACAAAGGTTCACGAAGTTCTTTATGTTTCTTTGTGTCTTTGTGCTCCTGTCTGCCGAAAGGCAGGTTTGTGGTTCAATGATCATTTAATTGCGTTACCATATCCCACTACCAATACCGAAAGGATGATTGTAGAGATCCCAAGTATGATCGTGGTTTTTGTTTTCTTACTTACCCCTTTCCATTCTTTCAAATAAATTCCCCAACCATTGGCGATCAGGATGATGAAGGCCATATGAAGAATCCATGAACTGGCTCCGTTGCCTAGTTTACTTTCGCCCATTCCGTAAAAGAAGAATTGCATGAACCAGGTGGTGCCTGCCAACGCGGAGAATATATAATTTTTGGTAAGCGGACTTTGCTTGTTGGTATAGTCACCATAAGTATTGTTACGTGCATTCAGAATCATACACCAGATAAAATTCGTAGTGAGCCCACCCCAAAGTAGAACCACATAAGTCACGTTGTTTTGAAATAGTGGATTCAATCCCATACTCACTGCAGTATCCGCCATGGGTTTGCCGGCTTCAATACCAAAATTGAAACATGAACTCAGTATTCCCGATGCGATCGCAACGGCAAGTCCTTTTACAAGACTAAATTCAGCCACACTTTTTTTCTTGTCCTCTTCGGGCAATTCTTTTTCTTTCATCACCCCGGCACGACCGCTGATATAGATGCCTAATAGACAAAGGGCCACACCGAGTAACACCACCTGGCCCCAGGTATTGGTCATCATTTCAATAATGCTGGTCTTTCCTTCGGTAGGCACAATTGCATAATAGATAGAGGGAACAATCGCACCAAAGGCAGAGCAGAAACCCAACACGACAGAATTACCCAATGACATGCCGAGGTAGCGAACACCTAATCCATAAGTAAGACCACCAATGCCCCAGAGCACGCCAAAGAGTACCGTATACTGAATGGATGATGTAGATGCGTTTCGGATAATTTCGGAAAACCCGGGAAGTGTTAGCCAAGCAGCCAGGGGCGGAACAATCAGCCATGAAAATATTCCACCGATGATCCAATAACTTTCCCATGCCCAGCCCTTCACTTTTTTGAACGGCATATAAAAACTCCCGGAAGCAAAGCCACCGATAAAATGGAAAATGACACCGAGGATTATCTGCATGAAGTAGAATTTAAAGGCGAATTAAAGATAGGAAGTTAAACCCTGACAGCCATCCTGTACCATCATGCGCGCAATAAAAAATGCCGGCTTCGAACCGGCATTTTTTATTAGTGAATTCTCCCTTAGCCCAAGGCTGTTTTGCAGAACTCAAGGCACTTCTTCACCTCATCTATTGGGTTAGATCCTTCCGGGATCTTATACTCCAGTTCAATGGTTGCCGGAAAGGTGTATTTATTATCGCGCATTAAGCGCAGCGCATTAGCCAAAGGTGTTTCGCCAGTACCCCATGGTAAGTTATCGCCACCGTTGGCTTTTGTCTTGCGGTCTTTCATGTGCATACTCACAATGCGGTCGTGCTTCAGTTTGACGAAATCCAACGGATTGGTATTACCTGCGGCCACGAAGTGACCCAGGTCAAGGTTTAGCGAGTTGGCCGGTGATTGCCCAAGGGCAGTATCCCAGAATGTGGGAGTCTGTTGTTCGTGACCGTGATAACCCACTTTCAATTTGTACTTTTCCGCAGCTTTTCCGAGTTTCAACGTGTGTGCATCATTGCCTGGGTGTTCCAGTGTAATGTGAGATGCCCCCAATGCTTTGGCAGCACGTAAACCGTAGTCAATATCTGCATCGGTGTTTTGCATACTAAACGCATCTGGCTTGAATGCATAAATTTCTACACCCGCCTTTTTATACATTTTCGCAAACTCTTCGAATTTTGACATGGGCGCCTTTTGTCTCCATGCCGCCATTTCTTCGCGGTAGACTTTGTTTTTTGCCTCTACATCGGCAAGTGTTTTCTTTTCTTCCTCTGTAAGTTCTTCTTTCTGTTGACGCTTGCGCCAGATTGGAAGCATGGTACGAAAATCTACCGGGTTTTTCGGAGCACCTGCAAATGACTCAGCCGGGCCGCCCATCAATTCAATATTTGTAATTCCGCACTGACGGATATAATCCAGCGTGGCTTCAGCGCTCTGGTCGGGAAGGTCGCGGAACGAATAGGTGATGACACCCAACCTTACACCTTTAATAGTTGAACCTGACTTGCCCAAATTGTTTATGAAATTTGGAATACCAAAACTTTCATGGCTCGCCAGCATTGAACCACCAATGAGGGTAGAAGCCATTCCAATGAATTGACGCCTGGATGTTTTATTTTTCATAATATTAGATAGTAACTTGTTTATTCCTACAGAATATTTATCCAATCAATGCTTTCAGGTTTTTAAAGCTGGTGGCAATGTTATCCATCGGCTGTGGCGCAGCATCCTGTTCCACAAAGAAGTGTTGCATACCTGCTGATTCGGCTGCATCAAACACGCGTTTTAAATTCACGTAACCAGTACCTATTTCTACTGGTTTCTGTGTAATTGGACTTAAGTCCTTTACATGCCACAGTGGGAAGCGTCCCGGATGTTTCTTGAATAACTCAATCGGATCGGTACCCGATTTTGTAGCCCAGCCCAGATCTAATTCAAACTTCATCAGGCCGGCACTGATTTCTGAAAGAAACATTTCATAGGGCACCTTGCCTTCAATGCGGTCAAACTCTTTGGTGTGGTTGTGAAACGCAAAACCGATTCCTGCTTTTTTACAGGCTTCACCGGTTTTATTAAATGTTTCGATGGATAGTTTTATATCATCCAATGTATCAATAGGCGTGCTGGCGCACACTAAAAACTTTACACCACCTTCTGCTGCTAAATCTACTGCTTCCTGATAGTTATCACGCAGGTTTAACATCTTTGGCATCACAATCGGATTGCCATTGGCATCCAGACGTGGTTGTGCATTGGCTGGCATTCTGAAAGGAGCTCCGCCTATATGATGCGCTCGCCATGAGAGACCATATCCTTTTGCTTTCGCGGCAAATTCTTTGGGTTTCAATCCGTAAAATCCGCCTTTACGACTGAAAGCAGTTTCCAGGTCCTTGTATCCGATTTCAGCAACACGTTTCAGTGTGGCATCAAGATCGGTGTCCATAGCGTTGGTAACTGTGTACAATTGTACCCCAACATTTTTTGTGTCAGCCAGATTGTTGATTATTGACATACCGGTTGTTGGCTGTGAGATGGCAAGGCCACCTAGTGCCAATGCACCCGTGTTTTGGAGAAATTTTCTGCGGTTGATCATGTTAGTTTTTATTTAATAGTTGGAATTACGTTCATTCGATCCATTCAAACAAATATTTTTCATCGTATGGTATGTCAAATTCCCTAAGGAGATTTATGTACTCATCACGAAAGGATATTTGTGCGTGATGTTGTTCTTGATTGAGAATATAATTTATGACGGTGCCGATTTGGTTTTTAGAATAGGAAAAAGCACCATATCCTTCCTGCCAGGCAAATTTTCCACTAACCCAATGATTATCGTTGATGAATTTTGAGGATCCTGCCTTGATATCTCTTGTAAGCTCAGCAATAGATACTGATGAGTTCATACCGACAAGCACATGAACATGATCTGGCATGGCGAAAATAGCCAGGAGTTTTTGATTTCGGTTTTGAACAATACCTGTTAGGTATTTGTGGAGTTCTTCCCTGTGTTTCCAGGAAATTAAGTTTTGACGACCTTTAACAGCGAACACAATTTGAATATGGATTTGAGTGTAGGTGTTGGCCATAATTTATGATTGCAGTATTTTACAGAACGCTCCTACGGAGCTTTTCTAAATTTAGCTTAATTTTTTACCAACAGACCGCCCCTCTGGGGCTTGCTATGATTGATATCCCTTTGTTATCATCGGACCTTCTTCTCTTTGAGTGTCCTTAACTCAGCTCTGTAAGAGCGATCTGTTGGTAACGATTATCCAAGGAATAAATTTGAGCCCTGTAAGGGCGAACTGTTAATGCCTAATCTATTTCTTAAACTTCGCTGTCCGTTCATCATTGATTACGCCCTTCCAATTCAATCCATATGCGAAATCGTATTTATTCCCCTGATCATCCACATAACACGCTAGATCGTGAGGTACATCTTCAAATTGCTTTTCAACTGTTTCCATATTGGCCGGCATTTGTAAAGGTAGCAGAGCTGAAGGTTCTGCAGCACCGGTAAGCAAGTCAAGCAACCCCTGATCCTGTACACCGAAATGAACTAAAATTCCATTTACATTTTTTTCAAATTCTGAAAACACCATCGGTGTATTCAGGTTGATGGACACAATCACCGGCTTACCTTTCATTTTTTTGTAGGTATCATTTATCATGCCCAAGTCGGAGATATTAATGGCTTTATTCTTCTTGTTTTTATAGCTGCGGTTAGTTGTCTTTTCTAATGGATCACCACCCGCCATACTTACATCGCGGGCTTCTTTTGCTGTGTACTCACCATATTGCAATGAGATTGGTACGTACCCATTACCACCTTTCTTCGCATCTTCACTATTGTAGCCAATTCCAGAATTCGGACTGCTTACAAAGACTAAAGCAAAATCAGCTTCTTCTGGCTTCTCGGTTACATTGAAATATTTTTTCACGATATCAATGCTCACCGGGTATTCCAGTTTTTCAGGAATCTCCATACCCAGGAAATTTCTTCCTGCCGGGGTGAATTTCTTTGGAATGTAAACTGTTTTATTTTTCGCGAGTGGTAGCACATTCGCTTTATTCTTCAACATCACCACTGATTTCAATTGGGCTTCATATCCGGCCTTCATGTATTCAGGTTTACCGACAGTTGCTTTTGTTTCTTCTATATTCAGGTATGGATTTTCAAATAATCCCGTTCTGAATATATTCCTTAATAAGCGCACAGCAGATTGTTCAAAGCGTGCACGCATAAAATCTTCACCGTGTTCTTTCACGCCCATGTTGTAGGCTTCTATCACTGGTATCATATCGTTGTTACCACCAAACTGATCAACACCGGCCATCAACACTTTGTAATGTCGTTCGGCCACGGTCATACTTTCCACACCCCATGATTTACCAGTAAGGAACACATCAATCGTTGTTTCGTCTCCGGTTACTAGCCAGTCGGTACACACTACCCCATCGTAATTATATTTATCGCGCAACAGATCCTGAATGATATACTTGTTATAACTATTGCCTACGTTCTCATTATTCTTGGTATCCTGATTATAAGAAATGGTATAGTAAGGCATCACTGCACTAGCCATTCCTGTTTTTCCTTTTAACTTAAAGGCTCCTTCCGTGAAGGGAATCATGTGCATGGCAAAATTATTTCCCGGATATACAGCATACTTACCCACGCCATAATGGGCATCGCGACCACCTTCACCTGAACCACCACCGGGCCAGTGTTTCACCATAGCATTTACACTCTCAAAACCCCAGCCATCTGCAATTTCTTTATCACCGGCAGAAGTTTGAAATCCATCGATGTAGGCACGACCGATGTCCGTAGAGAGGGTAGGGTCTTCACCAAAGGTTCCGCTGGTGCGATACCAACGCGGGTCAGTCGCAATATCTACTTGTGGTGATAACGCGGTAGCAATACCTAGAGCACGATACTCTTTACCAGCAATACTTCCGAAATTTTCTACCAACTGCGGATCGAAAGTAGCAGCCAACCCCAATGAACTTGGCCACATGGAGATTTTTCCACCGGCACCTTCATTATATTCTTCACTCGAGTTGGTGCCATGACGGGGATCTGAACTGTTATTGGCAGGAATACCCAGACCATATCCTTCCACCAATGCCTGAGCATTATTATTCCATTTTGCAGCCACTTCCGGACTTTCCACGGAAGTGATTAACACGTGACGAAGGTTGTCTTTAGTAAGAAATTCTTTTTGCTGATCAGACAAATCCCAGGCTTTTAGTCCGCTGTCTTTGAATTCTTTTCCATTATACGTTGCAGCCATAAAGCCACGACTTGCTGCAGGAATTGATTGATGACGGCTGTATAACATTAAACCTGCAATTTGTTCAATGGTCATTTTTGAAGCGAGGTCTTTTGCACGATCATCCGCTGGCAAGCGCCAGTCTTCATATTTATCCAGCTGACCATTTTTGTTGAGATCCTTAAAGCCTAAGCGATCCACGGTAAGTATAGTTACACCCGAAGTGGTTGAATAGCCCAGTGTTTTTCCGCCTTCATTGCTTACAGTTTTTATACCGTCAGTTTCTGTCTCGGTCCATTTAGGTCCGCAACTAACCAACGCACCAAGCGCAATGCAAAGCAGCAATAGTTGTGTTATTTGTTTTGTCATGATTGTTTTATCGATTTAAGTTTATTTTTTCCTGATAGGTAAGTCCAAATCCAAATGGATAGAGTGGGTCTTTAGAATCGTGTGGCATATCTTCTTGTTGATTCAGGACCGCTTCCATGGAAGAAGGTAATTCAAATGGTAATTTTCCATTTGGTTTAAACTGGCCGAAGATTAGATCAAGAATGATATCATCCTGACTACTGAAATCGCCAATCACGGCTTTGCTTGCATTGTTGATTTCAGGAAATACAGCAGGTCGCTCCAAATTCATCACGGTAATGGTAGGCTTGGTTTGAATAAGTTTCAATAATTCTTCTTTCTCTTCCTGAGGAAATTCAAGGCTGCCCTGATGAAATATTTTCTCTACTAAGTATCTGGCCGCTTTCGGATCGTAAGGAGCGTTTAATTTAAGAATGATCACATCCGCATTTTTTAAATCGGTAGTTGCCGCGGCATACTTCTTCGACTCTTCTTCATTTAGTCCAAAGAGATAAACCTTGGTAGTGGGCGCCAGTGGAAGAATGTTATTTTCGTTTTTCAGAAGCACCAATGACCTGCGTTGTGATTCACGACCTTTTTCTTCGAATCGCTCATTATCAAAAATTGAAATGCCTTCTTCCGTAAGATAAGGATTATCAAAAAGTCCAAGTTTAAATTTCTCTCTCAGTATTCTTCGCACGGAAGTGTCAATACGTTCTTCACTGATTTGGCCAGACTTCACCAAATCAACAACTAATTCTGGAATGGCTTCGCCACCAAACATATCGCAACCGGCATCGATAATTTTTTTCACACGTTCAATGGCTGTGAGATTTTCCACCCCGTGTGCAGAAGCTGGTTTACCTTCCATCCAAAGAATATCCTGGTCAGTAACTAATCCCCAATCGGTGCACACAATGCCATCGAAATGGTATTTCTCTCTAAGCATTCCTGTGATGATCTCCTTGTTATAACTGAAGCCGACATCTTCACTCGTTTGCCCAACAGGAATTCCATAGTAGGGCATTACTTGTGCTGCCTTGGCAGGAAAGGCTCCCTTCTCGAAGGGAATTAAATGATAATTGAAATTATTTCCTTTATAGGCTTGTCTGCCGGGCGGGAAGTGTGCATCGATTCCGTTTTCCTGCGGCCCACCACCGGCAAAGTGTTTTACCATGCACTCTACACTTTGGTTGGTGATGCTGTCGCCCTGAAAACCCAGGATATAGGCCTTGGTTAGTTTGGCAGACATTTCTGCATCTTCTCCAAACGTTCCGTTAATTCGCCACCAGCGCGGTTCCGTAGCAAGGTCTGCCATGGGAGAAAGTGTAAGCCGGTAACCAACTGCCAGATATTCTTGTCGCGCTATGTCGCCAAACTCACGCATCAAAACTGTGTCTCCAATAGCTGCAAAACCCGGATAGGAACACCACTTCGAAAAGTAAGGAGTATAGATACTTGCTCCGGGTGCGTTGGGTACTCCATGTCGCGGATCTGTGGCATGGGTAACCGGAATACCTAATCGTGTACGCTCTGCCAGTTTTTGAATGTTGTTATTCCACTTTACCAACTCTTTTGGTTCGGGTGATTGTAGTGTATTAACGTGATTCATTTTCTTTTTCACCACCAGGGATGAATTTGATTCAAAGGGTAGTCCGAATGGATTTGTAATGGTTTTCGTTTCACTGAGTTCACCCTCATTGCCAATGGCTGTCATTGTAATGAACATGAGACCTGCTTTTTCTTCAAGGTTCATTTGATTGAGCAGATCATTGACTCTTGTTTCTACCGGTTGACGGGTATCTTCATAGACATCGAGTTTCCCATTTTTATTGAGATCGCGATAAGATTGACTATCAATCAAAAGCGTAGGCGCTTCAGGACCAAGTTCGGCCATGTTCTTATTTGAATCACTGCTGGAGGAAATGTACAGGTAAGCAAGGCCAAGAATAATCAGAGTCAGTAAACCTAATACAAAGTAGAGGAGACCTTTAAAGATACGTTTCATAATTTCGTCAATGTGTATAACTAACACAATAGTATCAATTTTGTATTGACTTTTCAATAACACTCTATAGATTGCCAAAACAATTCGACCGATTACCCAGCGTGTAGCATCGGGTTGAATAAATACTATGGATTCTAAGCTTTTAAAGGACTTTTATAACCGGGGTGATCTGGTATTTCTATCCCACGTCTCGGTGGATTGTGTGATATTCGGTTTCCACGAAAACCAGCTCAAAGTACTCTTGCTCAAATGGAAGGATGGTCCCTGGTGCTTGCCGGGTGGTTTTGTTAAGCATGAAGAATCAGTGGATGATTCAGCCGTTCGGATTTTACAGGAACGAACCGGCCTGGATAATATTTATCTGCAACAATTTCACACGTTTGGCGATCCTAAGCGAGAAAAGGGAAAGAAATCTCCGGATGCTAAAAGCTGGATGAGCAAGCGTTTTATTTCGATTGGCTATTATGCCCTGGTAGAGTTTTCGAAAGTGAATCCACAACCCGATATCCTCAGTAACGAATGCCGATGGTGGGATATTGATAAAGTTCCGACACTGATTTACGATCACAAGCTAATTATGGACAAGGCTCTTGAATCCCTACGACTGGACTTGAATGATCACCCCGTTGGTTATAATTTATTGCCCACTAAATTTACGATGCCTGAACTGCAACGGCTTTATGAAACCATTCTCAATGCTGATTTGGATCGAAGGAATTTTCAAAAGCGAATGCTAGCGCTTGATATTCTTGAAAAACTAAAAGAACGTAAAACAGGGGGTGCTCACAAAGCCCCATTCCTGTATCGTTTTGATAAGAAAAAATATGCGGAAGCGTTGAAACAAGGTTTGAAGTTGGGCTGGTGATCTTACTTTCGCTTAAGGGCGTCAGCAATGGCTTGCTCTGCGAGAGGGGCCATCACTTTATATCCCTCCAGGTTAGGATGTACGCCATCATAACCTAATTCTTTTTTCAATCCATTTCGTTCATCGGCCATCGCTGAAAAATAATCGAGGTATACGATTTTGTTTTTATCCGCATACTCTTTAATCATTTTATTAAGATCTACTACTTTATTGGCTGGCTCCATCCCAGGTCGCCACGGAAAATCATAGGCAGGAATTACAGAAGATAACACAACTTTGATTCCATTGGCTTTGGCAAGTTGCGCCATGGCGATAATGTTATCCCGGGTCTGCTCGAGCGTCATTGGTCCTGTATTACCAGCAATGTCATTGATACCGGCAAGGATCACCACCACTTTTGGCTTAAGATCAATTACGTCTTGTTTGAAGCGAAGTACCATTTGCGGTGTTGTTTGGCCACTGATGCCGCGATTGATGTATGGTTTACCTTCAAAGAAAGCGGGGTCTGTTCTGCTCCAGCCTTCGGTAATGGAATTGCCCATGAATACCACACGATTTTCGTTGGCTTTGGGTAAGCCTGCCTTTTTGTTGTCTTCCTGAAATCTTTTCATATTCGCCCAGTCCATAGGAGGTTGATCAAAATTTTTCTTTATCCATTGCAGGCATGCATCCATCCATTGCTCTTTTGCAGCTGGATTAATCATACCAAAACCATGTTCTCCTTTGCTATAAATAAATGTTTCTACCGGCACTTTATTCTGTTGCAAGGCGGCAACAAAAGCAAAGGTGTTTCCAACGGGAACTGTTTTATCAGTTAAGGGTGCCGTGATAAATGTAGGTGGAGTTTTGGATGTTACCTGTAGTTCGTTGGAATAGTTGATGACATCTTCTTCCGCCATTCCAAGTTCTTTGTATTTAGTAGAGCCATTAATAATGGAGGCTGAGGTCTTGCCACCAATCAGGATGATGCGTGAGCCATTGTGGGTAAGGCTATCGGAAAAACTAATCACAGGATAATTCAGAATCATGAAGTCGGGGCGAAGATTTGTATTGTTCGGATTGTCAATTTTAGCAGTTTGAAAATGAGTTCCAGCGGTAGAGGCGAGATGCCCACCAGCAGATGAACCCATAATGCCTATTTTGTTTGGATTGAGATTCCACTGCTTTGCATTCTCCCTTACCAATTGAATAGCGCGCTGTGCATCCTGCAACGGACCAATACTTTTGTCTTTCATGGTTTCCTTCCGGGGAAGCCGATACTTTAACACAAAAGCAGCAATTCCTTCTTCATTGAGTTTCTTTGCGATATCATATCCCTCATGACTCATCGCCAGAATCTGGTAGCCGCCACCCGGACAAATAATAACCGCAGAGCCTGTTGCTTTGGAAGGATCCGGGAGAAAAATGGTTAAAGTAGGACGAACAACCCCTTTAAGAATTTCTATTTTGTTGTCACCTGTTCCGTAATATGTGGTGGAAGTATCGATAGGAACAGTTGGCTTAATTGAGTTAGGTATTTCTCCTTTATATAGTGGTATTTCTTTCTGTGCTAATGCGAATTGTGACACAAACAGGAGCAGAACGAATAGATTTTTCATTGCAATGATTTCGTTAAATATAAGATGTTCCTTTTATCTGCCCAATGATTCTTTTACGAACGAGTTTACCTAAACAACAGAGGTGCAAACTCCAACAGGTTATGTCGCCAGGTAATGAAGGTATGACCAGCCGGATAGTCATTCGTTACGTACTTGATTCCATACTTATCAAACATAGCCAATACATTCTTGCCATTTTGATAGGCAATGTCTTTTTCTCCACCCATGGCAATCCAGAAAAGTTTGAGTCTATTAATTTCAGGATTCTTCAATTGAGTGCTGTATTTTTCTTCGATCGTTTTTAGTTGTGGCGGAAAGTAACCAGTACTTAATGGAAGTACATAGCCAAATTTATCAGGATTGAACAACGCAATGTTTAATGCCTGCAGCCCACCCATCGAAAGCCCGGCAAATGCTTTGTCCTCGCGTTTTGCAGATACCTTATAGTGCGATTCGATATAGGGCATGATTTCATTAAACAGTTGCTTATAATACGGATCTGCATCGGTGCCGGGTTCCAAAAGAAAGCCAGGTGCGGGATGTCCCATTGGCATGACCACAATCATCGGTTTGATTTTTCCCTCTGCGAGCAGGTTATCAAAAATGAAATTTGCTTTTCCTGCAGTTATCCAGGCTGCATCATTGTCGCCACCACCATGCTGTAGATACAAAACAGGCAGAGGACCTTTCATTTTCTCATAACCGGGAGGTGTATAAATATGGAAACGACCTGTTGTATTTGTCACAGACGATGAAAACCAAATCTTTTCTACTTTTCCATGCGGTACATTTTTAACTGCACAATAATCTGCTTCTTTACCGGGTAATTCGAAAATGTTGGATAGCCCGTTTTCGCCCTCCTTGTATTGAGCATTTTTTGGATCGAATGTCTTAACTCCATCCACCGCAAAATCGTACGTGTAGACATCGGGTGTAAGATCACTCACAAGCACAGACCAGACACCTTGTACCCCTTTGGTTAGCGGAAGTGGTTTGTATTCTTTTAGAAAATCACCTATCACCGTTACCTCATTGGCTTTAGGGGCGTAGATACTAAGAACTACTTTACTTTCACTTAAAACACGAACCGACTTCAATGTGTCATTAGGAGTTCGGATTCCACCGAAAGGTTGGGCGGCCACTATTAAGTAGCCAAGTAGAAATGTAACAGTGATTAAGTATTTCATTTTGTATCTGATTTAGGTGATTGCACGATAAATCTCTTCAATTCGATTCAATAAACTGTTATGTCATGTCCTGAATTACACAAAAGGTTTTAGAAAGCTTATTACTATTTTTGTGGGCTTCAAAGTCTAACCAACATGAAAATCAAATACACATCCGCTCTTCTCTTGTCAGGATTGCTATTGCTTACCTGCAAGCAACCCGAAACAAAACAGTTAACCTGGTATAAAGGCAATTTGCATACCCATACTTACTGGAGTGATGGTGATGAGTTTCCCGAGATGGTGCTGGACTGGTATAAGTCAAAGGGCTATGATTTTGTTGGACTGTCCGATCACAACACGGTGGCACAGGATGAGAAATGGGTAGTAATTCAAAAGAGTCCGTTGTATGAGACAGGTTTCCAAAACTACCTCAATAAATTTGGTGCGGATTGGGTGCAGTATAAAACGGATACTGGGCGCATACAGGTTAAATTAAAAACGTTCGAGGAGTATAAAAAGAAGATGGAAGGCGATGGTTTTCTCATTATTCCATCCGAAGAGATTTCGAACTATGTAGATAAAATTCCTGTGCATATTAATGCAACGAATATTCAGAAATTGATTCCTGCTCCGAACGGAAAAACAGTAGCCGAAGCCATGCAACAATCTGTCGATGCTGTATTGAAGCAACGCGAGCAAACAGGTGTGCCTATGTTTCCCCACATCAACCACCCCAATTTCAGATGGGCAATTACTTTGGAGGACATGATTAGTCTAAAGGGAGAACGTTTTTTTGAAGTGTATAACGGACATTTTCTGGTAAACAATTATGGTGATTCAACACACATGAGTACCGAAACGATGTGGGATAAAATTAATATTGCGTATGCCAATAGAAATCAACCGTTGATGTTTGGATTGGCCACCGATGATAGTCACAATTATCATCAATATGGAAGTGAATTTGCCAATGCAGGCAGGGGATGGGTAATGGTGCAAGCAGAAAAACTTGACGCTGCTTCACTGATAACCGCTATGGAAGCCGGGAGATTTTATTCTTCGACAGGTGTGAGTATCAATCTTGTTGAATTTGAAAATAATGAATTAAATGTTAAAGTAGCTGCCGAAGAAGGCGTGACTTATAAAATTGAATTCATGGGAGTTTTAAAGAACGAAAGTGAGCCGCGTGTAATGCATGCAGTAGACGGAACTGAAGGCAGTTTTGTGGTGACCGATGAGTATCTTTTTGTGCGCGCTAAAATTACGTCCAGCAAACTTCAGACTAACCCATTTTATGATGGGGATTTTGAAGTGGCATGGACGCAGCCTGTAGCTGCCAAATAAATTTTATTCATTCTTCAGAACTTCTGTAGGATTCAGTGCAGAAGTTTTTCTTACGAGGAAAAAAATAGTCAGCAATGAAACGGCAATGATAATAAAGCCGGCACCTGCGAAATTCCATAAATCGATTTCGATGTGATAGGTGAAATTCTGTAACCACGATTGTATGAGCAGGTAGGCAAGGGGTGAACCAATCAACAGCGCGATAAGGATAAGTCGGCCTATGTCTTTTAGCAACAAGGCTTGTATCCCAAAGGTACTGGAGCCTAACACTTTGCGTACGCCTACTTCTTTTTCGCGCACCTTAAAGTTCACAATGGCCTGCCCTAGCAACCCCATACAGGTAATCAAGATGCCTGTTACCGTGAAGAAAATGAGCACCACACTCATGTGCTGTTCTGACTGATATTGCTTATCGAGCGTTTCATCGAGGAAGAAATATTCAAAGCCAAACCCTGTGTAAAGTCCTTGCCATTTAGTTTGTATTGATGAAATAATTTTTTCGGGTTGGCTCGCGTCCACTTTCAGGAGTACAAAATTGTAATGTTTGATAGGGAAGAAGATTAGCGGCTGAATGGATTTGTGCAACGACTGGAAATGAAAGTCCTTTACAACGCCAACAATGGCACGCTCCCAGTATTCGCCATCGCGTTTTACACGGAGTCGCTTGCCAACAGGATCGACCAAACCTAATTGATGAGCTGCTGCTTCGTTGATAATAATTGCATCAGCCGAATCAGCACGACTGTCTTTTAAGAAGAAACGACCTGCAGCCAGTTCGAAGCCGAGCGTTTTGGCTAGGTTCTCATCCACATAAGATTCAGAAGCATCTACTTCGTTTTGTAAATTATCGATTTGCGCAATGGAATGCTGATTAAATTGTTTGCCGGGAATATTAGAAGATGCGGAGACTTCTTTTACACCTGGAATATTTTGTAGTTCGGTGCGGATGGCATCGAAAGAATTGGCCAGGAAATCAGAACGAAACGGAATAACAACCACCTGATCCTTATCAAAGCCAAGTGGTTTATTTTTTAAATAATAGATTTGTTGCACCAGTACAAAGCAACCGCAGATCAGCATCATCGCCAGTGAAAACTGTGATATCACCATGGTATTTTGTAAAAATTTGCCGCGCGTGGAATTCGAGAATTTTCCTTTTAACACCAATTGAGGTTTAAGCGAAGCGAGGCTGATGGCCGGGTAGAGTCCTGCCAATAATCCGATGATAACACCAGCAGTTGCTAAAAGCAACATGTCACTCGCGTTAAGCGGAAGATGCTTTTGAGTGAGAGAGTTGAAAATAGGTAATAACAACTCAACTACGACAATGGCGAGTATGACAGCAGTCAGTGACAATATCAGGGCCTCGCCCAGAAATTGTGTATAGAGTTGTCTGCGGTCGGCCCCCAATGTTTTTCTAACCCCAATTTCGCGCGCACGGTCTACTGACTTGGAGGTAGACAGTACAATAAAATTCAGACAGGCAATGATGAGGATAAATATTGCTGCGCCACC
>ERZ795044.1435-NODE-1435-length-21609-cov-6.746729_pt1 | contig 21609 bp, 27 predicted proteins | sample MGYA00375128_ERZ795044 | MGnify/ENA primary metagenome ERZ795044 (study PRJEB30173, sample SAMN05720213) | anaerobic digester metagenome | isolation source: active sludge of municipal wastewater-treating anaerobic digesters | place: USA | collected 2014-12-22 ... | reverse complement strand
ATTAAGGTGAGAATCATACTTGCTTGTTTTTTCATACAGTTTTAGTTTAGTTAAAAATCGGTTATGGTTGTCATTTATCGTGCCAAAAGAATACGAGAAGTATTCTCGCTGTCGAAGCTGGACCACAAGCAGCGTAAACTGCCAGTGGGCACTATCAAATAATTTTAAAGACGGGTTAGTACTTTAATGGAACTTTAACCATCGTGTTTTCCCAGGCAATTACCATAGAGGCCGTTGCATCTTTGCCATCAAACATGATCGTAAACGCTTCAACTTCTGATTCCGATTTTCCTGCGGATACCTTTATGCGGGCAACATCTTTAGATTCTTCATATTCATAAGCTCCCCAAGTATCTAACTTTGAATTGAAAATAATGGTCCATTCTGTCTTGTCGGGGATAGCATACAATGAATATGTACCGGCCTTAAGGGTTTTGTCACCAAAGGTTACATCCTGATATAATTTTATCTCTGTAGTTTCATTAGCTCCCAATCTCCACAGTTTACCATATGCTTCAGTACCGCCAAGCATGGTGCGACCTTTCTTCATGGGGCGACCATACACCACTTTGGCTACAGGGATTGTACCCCTGCCATTGGGTCTGAAAATGGAAATGTCGGCTGGACTGGGATCAACCCCAGGCAATTTTTGAGCAATAGAAAACTGACTGGCAGCAGTAAGCAATAGAATGGCTAACGTGAGAAGTTTTAACTTTTTCATGGTATGAAGTTTTTATGATGAGTTTTGGAATCAGTATTAAATATAGAAATGATCTGACTTCCGGAAAAACGAAATCCGGTCCTGGAATGTTTGCCAGATACCGGATTTAACTGTTTTTTTTGATAAAAGGTCGTTATTAGAGCAATTGCTCTATCTGCCGCTTTAGAAATTCTGATTGAACTACCCCTGACTGCCGCCATTTTGGTTCTCCGTTTTTGAAGATGATCAGGGTGGGTACACCCTGAACCCGGAATGTTTGGGCAAGGGATGGGTTTTTATCCACATCAATCTTTACAACTTTTGCCTTATCACCGACTTTTGATTTTAGATCCTCCAAAATAGGTTTCATCATTTTACATGGACCACACCACTCGGCCGAGAAATCGACAAGTGTAGGTACATCACTTTTGATTAATTCGAAAAAATCACCTTTAGCCATAATTAATTAGCCGCTGTTTCGAGCGAAGCCACTACTATTTTAGGGATCATGATAACATTTGATTTGATTGAATTTGAAATCAGGCAAGCAGCTTCCGCTTTTGAGAGAACGCGCTCAGCCCGCTCGCGATCTTTCTCATCAACGATGGTAACTGTAGGCTCAAGAATAACTTCCGTCATCAGAAACTTTCCATCTACCTGATCAAGTTTTCCTTTCGAGTCGCAATGAAATCGGGTAAACTCCAATTTTGAATTTTCTGCAATCGCCAAAAATGTAGTCATTAAACAACTGCTTACGGAAGCTGTAAATAAATGTTCTGGCGACCAAATTCCGGGAATCCCTTTCGGGAACTCAGGCGGAGTGGCAACTTCAATACATCCTCCACCTAACGTTGGCGTATTGAGTTCTGGTGAACACATAACACCCTTGCGGTCTTTGTTCCACTCGATCTGAACATTATAAAAATGTGCGTCCATACTAATTAGTTAAAGTTTATTTTGAAGACTCATCCAGCCCCCTCCATTATACACTTGTGTATAACCTTTACCTTTTAAGATATTTTTGGCCATGCCACTACGATTGCCAGAAGCACAGCAGGTAATTATGACTTTATTTTTGTCTGTTAAGCGGTTTGTGTTATTATTTAATTGATCCACGGGTATATTCACAGATCCACGAATGTGGCCACCTGCATATTCTCCCTTTGTGCGTACATCCACTATAACAGCTCCCTTTTTAACAAGATCAGCGTAATCGACTTTAGGACCAAACCCTAATATACTTTTCAGTGCTTCAATCATAACGTATTAACAGATTGGTTCTTTAAATAATTCACGGAATGCCAGGAACCTCCATCATAACAAGCAATGTTTTGCTGTTTCAGTAAATGAGCCGCCATGGCGCTACGACCACCAGAAGCACAACATAATACAAGAGGAGATTTTAAGCTTTTTAATTCTGCAATCCTTTGAGTTAATTCACTTACGGGAATATTGATAGAACCGGCCACATGACCACCCTGAAATTCTGCAGGGGTTCTTACATCCACGATAGTACCTTCTTCGTTCTGAATAATTTGATTTATGCTCATAATAACTATTGATTTGATTTATTTTTTTTCTTTTTGAAACATATTAAAGACCAGACCTCCCATTAGGGCTCCATAAAGAGATGAATTGACAGGGTTGGAGGTTATAGGACAAGTGCCAGAAATACACCCGACTTGTTGCCAGTATAGATAGCCAGCACCTAAGCCAAGTATTGCGCCAGCTAAAGAAAGCCAGTACTTTTTAAGAATTGCCATAGTCATCTGCATTTGTGAATGCAAAATTACCTAGGCCATAATGGTTAGTTTGTGACCTGAATCACAGAAGGGTGATTTTATTGCGGGAAAGTTGTACCAATCCTTCATTTTCCATCTGTTTCATAACCCGCGAAACAGCCTCGCGGGCGGTTCCCAGTTCATCGGCTAGTTGTTGATGGGTAATTTTGATTTCCTTGGATTGGTATAGTTCAGCCTTTTGTTTTAAAAGTTGAAGTAAGCGGGTATCTAACTTATGAAAGGCTATTGCATTTACTGCAGTGAGTAATTCTTCAAAGCGTTTGTGATAAAGTCTGAAAATAAAATCTGACCATTCCGGAAATTTCTTCACCCATTCGCTGGCTTTCTCCACGGGGATAAAGAGGATCTCTGCATCTTCTTCAACAATTGCTTTGACTTTGCTTGTCTCATTGTGGATTCCACCGAGAAAAGACATGATACAGCTTTCTCCCGGAGTAATGTAATAGAGAAGGATTTCATGCCCATCCGAATCGGTGCGCATTACTTTCAGGCTCCCATTTAAAACCAGCGGTATAGATTTGATGTAGCTATCTTCCTGTTGGATCACTGACCCGGCAGGAAATTTCTTCAGCTGACCATAAGTCGAAACCTCATCTTTTAATAAAGACTGAAAAAGAGAGTCGGTAGCTGACATAGTTGTATTTTAAGAAAGCAGGAATAGAAAGATAAGTGGAAAGATAACACCAATCAACGCTAACTTCCAGCCGCGGCCCCAAAAACTATTCTCACCTTTTTGGATGAACATGCCAGTGCTGGCAATCACCACCATGGCTATTCCAAAAATGTCTGAATAGTAAATCCACCATTTGCTGGTATCCTGGTGCAATTGGGTCATTTGCCCGAGAATGGGTGTAGTGCGATAAGATTCTATTTTGCCTTTGCCGGTAGTAAGGTCTATCTGAACATCATTGCTAGCGTAGGAAATCCGAAGGTTATTTTTCTCTACATTGAATCTGCGCAGGTTATCATCAATCTTTTGTTCTTCAGTAAATCGCTTGATAAAGTTTTCGTTGATTGAATCTGAAGTAGCGGGAATGTTAATGGAGATTTCTTGTGAGTTATACGTATACCTTCTTGGGTGCCAGGACTGACGATGGTTAAGGAAAATACCTGAAATCGAGAAGGCGATAATAAGACCAAGAAAAAAATAAGCGAGATCGCGGTGCGTGTTTCGTGAAGTGAGTTTCATAGTTAAGGTTAAGGGTTGTAAAGATAGTGACTATTACTTTTTATACTGAAGCCAGTTATTTCTTTTTATAACTTATCATGATTCCGGCCCGACTGGTGCGGTCAATAGTCGTTGTAAACTGCGGATGATTTTTGACATAGTTCATAAATTCTGGATTGGCCTGTCCATCGGCCACGTTGTGGGTTGTAAAGCATCCACCCGCTTTCAGTTTTGATTCCAGATCAATAAAGTATTGCTTATACCAGTCTTTATCAGCATCGGAGAAAACAAAATCAAAAGGTCCCGGTATTTCCTTCACAAGATCGTGTGCATTTCCGAGGCGAGCATCAACATACTCTGAAAGTCCTGCTTCCGCGATGTTTTTTAAAGCTTCTTTATATCTTCTTTCATTCAATTCAAGTGTGATTACTTTACCCCCTGTTTTGCTCATAGCCCATGCCAGCCAGATTGTGGAGTGCCCCGTGGAGGTACCAATTTCTAAGCCTGAAGTATATCCATTCTTTACAATCAAGTCGTGCAAGATTTTACCATCTTCATAAGGCACGTTCATATCGCGCCAATCGCGCTTGTGGTCATTTAAAAATCGCTCAACTTTTGCATTAAGGGCTTCATTTTTAGCCTGGGCACTGGTCAGTATTGGAAAAAGAAGAGCACTCGTAAGTAGGATGATTATGTGTTTTGGTTTCATAGATATAAAGTTAGGCCAAGAACAAATGTTCACTTCGCTATGACGTTTAGACAGTTTAGTGAATTGATTTATTCCCTGGTCCCGATTTTCTCTAAAACCTAATAGATTCTTTAAGGGGGCTATTTCCCAAATGGGTTTAATGCATTTAAAGCCCGCTTGCCGCCACCCATTTTATTCATGGTCTTCATCAGTTTGCGCATATCTTCGAATTGCTTAAGTAACTGATTCACCTGTTGAATGTTGGTACCGCTGCCTTTCGCGATCCGGTTTTTGCGGCTTGGGTTAATCTTATCTGGATTTTCACGTTCGTCTATCGTCATAGAGCGGATGATCGCTTCAATAGGTTTGAAAGAATTATCATCAAGGTCTACTCCTTTTAATGCTTTGCCCATACCGGGGATCATGCCCAACAGGTCTTTCATGTTACCCATTTTCTTGATCTGTTCCAGTTGCGAAAGAAAGTCGTTGAAGTCGAACTGGTTCTTGCGCATTTTGGCATTGATCCTTTTCGCTTCGTCTTCATCAAAAGTTTGTTGGGCCTTTTCAACCAAACTAACCACATCGCCCATGCCAAGAATACGGCTCGCCATCCGGTCGGGATAGAAGCGATCGATGGCTTCCATCTTTTCACCCGAACTGATGAACTTGATGGGTTTATCAACTACCCTGCGAATTGAAAGCGCAGCTCCACCCCGCGTGTCACCATCCAGTTTGGTAAGTACTACTCCGTTAAAATTCAATCGGTCATTAAATGCTTTTGCTGTATTCACTGCATCCTGACCAGTCATTGAGTCAACAACGAATAGAGTCTCTGATGGCTTGAGTGCTTCCTTTAAGCGGGCAATCTCATCCATCATCGCTTCATCTACCGCTAAACGCCCTGCCGTATCAACAATAACGATTCGGTAATTATTTTTCTTAGCATGTTCAATAGCCGCTTTCGCGATCTTCACGGCATCTTTGTTTTCTGGCTCGGCATAAACTTCTACTCCAACCTGCTCGCCTAATACTTTTAATTGATCAATAGCAGCCGGACGATAAATGTCGCATGCGGTTAGTAGTACCTGACGACCCTGACGTTTTAAGTAGTTGGCCAACTTACCGGAGAAGGTTGTTTTACCAGAGCCTTGTAACCCTGCAATCAGAATCACAGCTGGATTGCCCTCAATAGAAATATCTTCGCTATCGCCACCCATTAACAGGGTGAGTTCGTCATTTGTAATTTTAGTAAGAAGCTGACCCGGAGAAACAGCCGTGAGCACATTCTGGCCCAGTGCTTTTTCCTTGATTTCATCTGTGACCTCCTTGGCCACTTTATAGTTCACATCCGCATCAATCAGCGCCTTGCGAATTTCTTTTACGGTAGTAGCTACGTTGATTTCTGTAATTCTTCCCTGGCCTTTCAGGGTTTGAAAGGCCTTTTCCAACTTAATACTTAAACTATCGAACATGATCTTATTTTATTAAAGGGCCACAAAGTTAATGGCTAAATTGTATTCGGGAAATGGAGGTTGGTTCAATAAAAAAAATAAACCGGGCTTTGGTTCATTTTCAGCTATTCCCGGCTTTGGTGCCAATAAGAGTAAGCTCAACTACGATTTGGTTCTTGTTAAAGTTAGAGTATAACAACTTTACCAGGTCCTGATTTTGCAGGTTGTTGGCGAACTCGAACCCTTTGTCAAAATCGGTCTGACTGTAATTCAAAAACTCCATGACATTACCGGTGCCTCCTTTTTTGACGAGATTTCGCAGAACAATCAATTCTATTTCATTGAGCGGCATGCCGGTTTTGATTTTTGAAGCAACCCTCGCAACTTACATAAAATAAATCTTTATGAGAATCCTGTTCATCCTGCTGTTGATTTCTGACTTGGCACTTTGCCAGCCCTTGACTGACAAGCAAAAATTAGAAAAACTTTCATGGCTGGAAGGAACCTGGAATCGTACGAATGTAAAAGCGGGGCGCACTGCCAGCGAGCGATGGGTGAAAACTGATCAGGGTGATTTTCAAGGCTGGGGAGTTTCCATGAATGGACCGGATACTTCGTTTGTTGAAAAGTTAAAGATCATTACCAAAGACAATGAGGTTTATTATGTTGCTGATGTGCCGGGCAATAAGGAGTTGACCTATTTTAAATTTATAGAGTTGACGGCCACAGGATTTGTTTGCGAAGATCCAGAACATGACTTCCCTAAGAAAATTTCTTATCAAATGGATGGCACAAAACTAAAGGCAACCATTTCCGGCAACGGAAAGTCGATTGATTATTTTTTTGAGAAGATACATTAGCGGTAATCTATCAACTGGAGATTCATAACCCGCGCGGTTATTAATTTCGATGTGTTTCTCATTGCTTCAGCTGAAGATGTCTCCTCATCCACCAACTCAATGACTTTCTTCAAACCCATCAATCGGATTTTTTCGTCAGACAGTTCATTCTTTCCAACAATAGCTAAAATGGGTTTACGGTATTTATGTGCGAGCTCAGTTACTCCCATTACCACTTTTCCTGATAAGGTCTGTTCATCCATCTTTCCTTCTCCGGTAATCACCAGATCAGCCAGTTTAATCTGATCTTCCAACTTCAGCGCCTTCAAAATAAAATCTATGCCCCGGGTGAAAGCGGTATTTAAAAATACTTTTGACCCAGCACCCAAACCACCCGCAGCCCCTGCACCCGGAAAATGAATGTCAACGTTTAATTCCTTCTCAACAATAGCAGCGAAATGTTTAAGTCCCTGATCCAGGAGTTGCACACCTTGATCATCGGCTCCTTTTTGTGGACCATAGACAAAAGCAGCTCCATGAGGTCCATAAAGTTCATTATCTACATCGCATAGCACAACGAATTGTATTTTGTTCTTCTTTATAAGAAAATGATCATCAACAATTGAATGAATATAAATCAGGTTTGAGCCAATAGGCTGAAGTTCATCACCTTTCTTGTCCTTGAATTTCATGCCCAGGGCAGCGGCCATTCCGATGCCTGCGTCATTGGTTGCGCTACCACCAATGGCTAGAATAATTTTAGTAACACCTCGCGCAATTGCGTCTTTGATAAGTTCTCCGGTTCCGTATGTTGTTGTGTTTAAGGGATTGCGTTCTTCTTTTGTCAACAAGTGTAAGCCAGAGGCGCTCGCCATTTCGATAAAGGCAGTTGTACCGTCTCCTGAAATTCCATAAGACGCATTTATTTTTCTAAATAATGGATCTGAGACTGAACAGTTTATTACAGAACCTCCCGAATTTATAGTTAGTAATTCACTTGTGCCCTCACCGCCATCGGCTAAAGGAACTGAGATAATGGAAAGTGAAGGGTCAAGTTTCAGCAAGCCTGTACTCACGGCTTCACAAACCTCCTTCGCGGAAAGTGATCCTTTGAATTTGTCCGGTGCAATAAGGATAGTCACAGGGCAATATAGAGTAGGATGGAAGTGACCAAGGCAGTAAATCCCTGGGCAAGTGTAATCACTGTATAACTTTTATAGGCATTTCGCTCGCTAATACCACTGAATTGCGAGACCACCCAAAAATAAGAATCATTGGCATGGGATACCGTCATGGATCCACCTCCAATCGCCAGTACTAAAATGGCAAGATCAAGCGATGAGATAAAACCAGCGGCCGGAGTTAATGGAGCCAGCAACGAACTTGTGATTATAAGAGCAGATGTTGAAGAGCCTTGTGCGGTTTTTAAAATGGCCGCCAGAAAAAAAGCAATCATTAAGAAAACAGGCCCACCTGCCTGGGTTGTGGAAACATAGTCTTTTAAAATTACATCAACACCACTCGATTTAATGACACCCCCAAAGGCGCCACCGGCTCCCGTAATCAGAATAATAATTCCTGCATCTTTTAGTGCTTCCGAAATCCACGCAGGCCATTCGCTTTTCTGGTTGCCAGAGATTAAAAGAAAAGAAAATGCTAATCCAATCAGCAGCGCTAATGATGGATTTCCTGCGATCTGAAAAAATGACGACCATGATTTGAGTGCTGGAATAAGACCCGGGAGTGAGCCACAGGAAATCAGAATAATTGGAAGAATCAAAGGGAGAAAAACAAATATCGAAGAGTGTTTACTCGCATTGGTTTGGATGTGTGTCGATTGATTAGTCTCAATGGTAGCGCCAAATTTTTTTGAAAGGAGATAAGCAACCAACGCAACCGGTATTGAACCAACCAGGCCAACTAAAATAACCAGTCCAAGATTTGGAGTAAGGCCCAGATTAGCAGCCGCGGCCAAGGGACCGGGTGTAGGTGGAACCAACGTATGAGTGGTATAAAGGCCTGAAGATAAGGCGAGGGAAAGTTGAGTCGCATTTGTACTTGACGAGGCGAGCGCTGGAACAAGTCGTGAAAGAATAATGAAGCCGGAATCGCAAAACACCGGAATCCCTACCAGAACCCCTATCATGGTCATTGCCATCAGAGTTCTCTTTGGACCAAAGCCAGCGATTATTTTATTGCCGATCGAAGTCATAGCCCCGGTTCTTTCCATAACAATGCCGAGGCAGGAGCCAATAGCAACTAAAAATCCGATTTGTTGAAGTAATGATCCAAAACCAGCTTGCATAGCTGAAATGATCTCTAACAACGGCTTTCCCATAATGCTCCCAAACAGGATCGATGCCAGAATCAACGAGAAAAAAGGATGCAGATTCAAATACCTCGATACAGCAATGAGTGTAGCAATTGAGATTATAAGTGCGATAATGATTTGAAGCATTCTCGTTCTTAGGTTCGGAATGGATAATAGTCGAAGACCTGGCCTGCTTTAAATTCTGAGGATTCAGCAGGTAACTCAATAAAGCCGTGAACATCTTTCAGGTTGGCAAAATCGCCTGAGCCGCCCCCCGCCTTTGGAGATGCCAAAAGCTGGCCCTTTTCGTTTAGAATGTTTACTTGGAGAAAATAAGTAAGGAGTGGCTTAAAAGAGAAGTCTTTAGTGAGAACTGCTGTTTTTCGTTCGATTTGTCCACCAAGGCTTCTTACCAACCAGGGTTTAATGTAGCGGTAAAAGCACATATAGGTGGAGACCGGATTCCCCGGAAGGGCAAATACAACATGTCTTGAAGAAGTACCAAACCATAGTGGCTTACCTGGTTTTTGACTCACCTGGTGGAAGCGTTTTTGAATTCCATTGCGCTCCAGCGTTTGAGGAACGAAATCGAATTTTCCTTTTGATACTCCGCCTGAAAAAATGATTAGTTGATAATGCTCCAGAATTTTACGCACCTCGGTTTCGAGAATTTCAGGTTGGTCCGGAATATGAAACTGATCAGCAACGCAACCTGCCTCCAGCAATGCGGCTTGCAAAGCATAACTATTTGATCTGCGGATTTGATAAGGAAGTGGAATGAGGTCTACAGGAATCAATTCATCCCCTGTGGAGATGATTGCTGTTTTGGGAAATGAGGAAACAGAAACTTTTTTCATCCCCACCGAAGCCATCAACGCAATTTCAGCAGGCGAAATTTTTATGCCGGGTGCAAGCAAAGCTTCATTGCGCTTTGCATCCTGGCTTTGTCGGTGAATGTTGTCACCCTTTATAATTTCAGTAATCAAAACAGTAGCAACCTGTGCTTTTATTTCGAGGTCTTCATATCGGATAACAGTGTCGGTGCCAACAGGTAACATGGCGCCTGTCATTACCTCAACGCAAGAATCGGATTTGCTTAGTCGCACTTGTTGCTGACCTGCCGCCTGAATGCTTTCGATTGGAAATTGTCGGATTCCATTTTTCCAAATTTCCGAGTTAATGGCGATGCCATCCATGGCTACCCGATCAAAGGGTGGGAAATCACGATCGGCCTGAACTTCTTCGCGCAGAATTCTTCCGCACGCTTCCTGTATTGAAATCTCCTGCAGCCCTGTTTCAATTGAATGGGAGAGAATAATTGAAGAAGCTTCTGAAACGCTTATCATGAATTGTTACCTTTGATTTAACTGCGCTTTCAACTACTATGACGAAACAATTTACACATATTGACGCCTCTGGCAACCCCCAAATGGTGGATGTATCTGATAAAAAAATTACGAGACGAATAGCCCGGGCACAAGCCGTTGTGTTTTTAGGCAAGGAAATTTTGTCTCAAATGAAGGGCGATGAACTAATAACCAAAAAGGGTCCTGTTTTTCAGACCGCTATTATTGCTGGAGTTATGGCTGCCAAAAAAACACATGAGTTAATACCATTTTGCCATCCAATAGGTCTGGAAGATTGCAAGGTTCGGATTTCTGTTAAAAAGAATAGAGTATTAATTGAAACAGAGACAGCAATCACTTCAAAAACAGGTGTAGAAATGGAAGCCCTGACAGCTGCTTCGGTAGCTGCACTTACTGTTTATGATATGTGTAAAGCACTCTCGCACGAGATTATTATCGGAGAGATAAAGCTGATGGAAAAGCGAGGTGGCAAGAAAGATTTTCTAAGAAAAGAGTAATTGGCCTTCCTTTACGGATTTGCGTTCCCAATCGAACGAAACGTATTTTATTTCTATAAGTACCAATTTATTAACCGGTTAAATCAGTGGTGTTTAATTGATTTTGTAAGCAATATTTTTTTGCAATCGAGTGAATTGACAATCGTCTTATGGAATTCACTTTTTTCGAACTTTTTGGAATGCTTATTGTTAAATTTGTGTGTCTAAATACGTTGGCTATGAAATCAATTGGAAGAAATCTATTACATGGCTTTCAACTGAACCCAATTAATCGGGATTTGTTGATCGTTATCTCGTCAGGATTGTTAATCGCGATAGCAATTATTACACTTATGGTGATGATTGTAAGTCAGATTTAAGTTCAAAATGAATTTAACAGATTAAGGCATTTAGAGAAATCTGGTGCCTTTTTTAAATTTCAAGGGATTTAAATGGGTAAATGTATGAGATGAATCCTACTGAGAGGTGATGGCTTTGCTTAGAAGGCGGCTTGATAAAATTATGAGGAAAATAGTACAACATTTACTATTCTTATTATTACTGGGTTGTTCGAACGTAAAACCAGGAACGAATACTATCTCAATAAATCCCATAGTCCTTGTTAATATTGATGGATTAGATAGGATTTCTATTGCAAACCTTCTAATAAAACTTGAAAAGTGTAAGCCAAAAGTTGTTGGGATCAATGCGATTTTTGATGGCACTCACTCTGAATCGACCGATTCTTTGCTTTCGAATGCAATGAAATCTTTGGCAAATGTTGTACTTATTTCACTTAGGAATGATGATAAGCTAGTGCAATCTGCCCCAGTTTTTATAAAATCAGCAAATAGAGAAGGTGTTCTGACCCATGGTAATTTAATAGATGGATCATTAATTTATAAAACTTATGTATCCTATAAGGATGAGTTGTTATGGAGCTTTCCTACAACTATTGTTAGTTCTTATGATCCATCCATTGGCCTTAAGACTATGAGGAATTCTTTTCCAAATACTTGGTATGAAGTCAAGATTGACTACCAACTCGAGGACTTTATTTCCTATCAAGCAGTTGATTCTTTTGATTGTGAAAAGATTGCTAATAAAATTATTGTACTTGGCTCAATTGGTCCAAGCAATGCGGATTCTTATGAAATTCCCAATTATAAAGAACCTTTGTTTGGAACGGTCATAATTGCAAATATTATCAACTCAATCATTCATAGTGAATTTAATGAGGTTAAAGTAGATAAAGATTATGGAAAGGGGACTCTCCCTAATGTTGAAAAGAGTTTATAAAAATCACTTCCCTCGTTGTAAATCTGATCCAATTGATTTTAGGGGTGCGCTGATACCCATTGATCACCATCCTCAAAAAATTCCTTTTTCCAAATCGGAACGGTTTGCTTCAGGCTGTCTATAATAAATTGACAAGCCGCGAAGGATTCTTTTCTGTGCGGAGTGGCCACTGCTACCACAACAGCAATTTCTCCGGGGAGTAAGGTGCCAACCCGGTGGCTAATTGCCCAGCCAGTTAAGATCCATTGCTGAGAAGCCCGGTCAATAACCTTTTGGATTTCAGAAACAGCCATGGGTTCATAGGCTTCATATTCCAACTTAGTTACTTTTTTTCCAGAAGTTTGGTTTCGAACAGTACCAATGAAGGTGTTGATGGCACCCGCTTCTTTCAATGAAGCAGCGTCAATCACTTTTTGAACTTCAATGGGTTGTTCGGTGATTTCAATCATCAAAATTTTGAATATTAAATGTGAAATTTTGAATTTCCTAACCTCCGCTCACCGGTGGAATTAACGCAATCTCGTCTTTATCAGAAAGCACCTTTTCGTCCTCGGCATATTCCTGATTAACCGCAATAAATAGTGAATTCAATTTATCCAGTTGCGGATATCGAAGCGATAATGATTTACGTAAATCGCCTACCGAAGTACCGTTCATATCCAATTCTACCACCCGACCGCCCAAAATATCGCGTGAGATTCCAAATGTTTTGATTTTTAAGATCATTTAACAAATATACGGACTCAACGCATACGCATTCGATCGATCATTTTCTATCTTTCGCTTAATATGCAATCCTCGCAACTATATGACAACCATGGACGGCCTATCAACTACCTGCGACTGGCGGTAACGGACCGTTGTAACCTGCGCTGTTTTTACTGCATGCCCGAAGAGGGGATTAAATATCTTCCCAAAAAAGAGCTTCTCACTTTTGAAGAAATTGAACGACTTATCTCGTTGCTTGCCGCGATGGGAATTTCCAAAATCAGGTTAACAGGGGGTGAGCCATTCGTACGAACTGACCTGATGAGTTTAATCCGAAAAATTACCAGTATTGAAGGGATTCAGGATGTGCACATCACTACGAATGGAATTCTTACCGGGCCTCATATTCCGGAAATAAAATCGTTGGGAATTGGGTCAGTCAATTTAAGCCTGGATACATTGGATCGAGACCGTTTCAAAATGATTACACGCAGGGATGAGTTTGAGAAAACGTGGGACACGCTGCAACAACTTTTAAAAGCTGAGATTCCGGTGAAGATCAATGCGGTGGTCATGGATGGAAAAAATATTGACGATATACTCCCCCTGGTAGAATTGACCCGCCAGCATCCGGTTTCGGTTCGCTTTATTGAAGAGATGCCTTTTAATGGAGAAGGAAATCACTACGCAACTTTATCCTGGACGTATAAAAAAATCCTTGATTTGATCCGGAGCAATTATCCGTCACTGGAAAGGACGACCGACCCTCCGCACTCAACATCATATAATTACAAAATTCCTGGTCATGCAGGTGATGTCGGAGTTATCGCAGCGTTTAGTCGCACGTTTTGCGGAACCTGCAATCGCATTCGGGTAACCGCCCAGGGTGTATTGAAGACCTGCCTGTATGACGATGGGGTGTTAAACATCAAAAATCTGATGCGAGCGGGAAAGAGCGATGATGAAATTAAAGCAGAGTTACTCAAGGCTTTCAGCAATCGACTGAAAGATGGATTTGAGGCGGAGGAAAGAAGAAAAAGCGGAGCCCCGGCAATAGAATCAATGTCAACAATAGGAGGATAAGAAAATTTATGAAAGCATTTTTTACGATTGTTTCCTTGATGATCTATTTTTCAGGATTTGGTCAGAAAGAACCGGAAGCTACAACATCATTTATTATTTCAGGAGAAGTTAAGACTCAGGTAACTGTATCATTGTCCGAATTCTCAAAATATACTGAGGCCCCAATTGGCGACATCACGATCACGAATCACCTGGGCGAAAAGAAAAGCGAGCAAAAATCATTGAAAGGAATTCTTCTGAAAGATATTTTGAAAACGGTAGAAATAAATAATGAGAATCCGCGAGTCCTTAGCGAGTATTATTTCATTTGCAAAAGTTCGGATGGATATAAGGTAGTCTACTCCTGGAATGAGATTTTTAATTCCTCTGCTGGTGAATCAGTTTATCTGGTAACTTCTAAAAATGGACAAGGCGCAATGGAGATGAAAGAGACAATTTTAATGATTTCGCCCAAAGACTATATGACAGGCCGCAGATACCTTAAATCTCTTACGTCCATTGAAGTGAAAAGGGCCCGATAGTTATGGAGTTGTACATTCTACTCATTTCATTTTTCTTCATTGCCCTGATTTACTCTTCTGTTGGTTTTGGTGGTGGCTCGAGTTATCTCGCACTACTGGCACAACCTTTCTTTGGCTTGCTTCCTGAAACCATTCGACCGGCCGCCCTGATGTGTAACATTGTGGTGGTAACTGGGGGTGTGATTATCTTTTATCGCGATGGCAAATTATCCTTCAAAGAAATCTGGCCTTTTTTGGTAGCCAGTGTTCCTATGGCTGTTGTAGGTGGCTTTTGGAAACTAAATGACAACACGTTTTTTATTCTTTTGGGATTTACGCTCTTGCTGGCTTCAATTTTTTTGTGGATTAAACCCAGGGAAGGAAAAGGGAAGTCGCTTAATGTATCGGGCCAGGTTGCCTTGGGTGGGGGTATTGGTTTGCTTTCTGGCCTGGTGAGCATTGGAGGCGGTATCTTCTTATCTCCTGTTTTGCATTTAATGAATTGGTCAGAAGCTAAAAAGATCTCTGCCTTGGCAAGCGCTTTCATTCTGGTAAATTCTATTGGTGGATTGCTAGGTCAGTTTGCATCAGGTGCTAATAACATGAATCTGAATTTTATTTTTCCGCTGTTGCTGGCTGTATTGGTGGGTGGACAAATTGGTTCGCGTTTGGGATCGAAAACATTTAATTCAGTTTATATTAGACGCATCACAGCAATCCTTATTTTCGTAGCAGCTCTCAATATTTTAAAAGATCATTTATGAAACTCATCTTTTCGATTTTTTTCTTCAGTTTATCATTAAGTGCATTGTCACAAAACAAAGTTAATCCGGTGGTTAAGAATTTTGGAGGCATTTTTGAAATTCCCTATGCCGAAGAGAAACCTGACCCAACGCTTGATTACAAAATTATTGTTGAAGTTGTATCCAACACTGAAAAGTATGATTCAATTAACTGGCCCTTGTTTAATGTAGCGCGACTAATAAACCTGCATGTTATGGGCGGAGTGCCCAAAGAAAAAATTCAGGTAGTGGTGGTCATTCATGGAAGTGCTGCATTTACGGTTATGAATAATGAAAGCTATAAATCAAAATATGGAGTTGATAATCCAAATCTTAAGCTTTACCAGGAATTACAACAGGCAGGTGTAAAAATGTTTGTATGTGGCCAGTCATTGATCGCCCGAAAAATTGATCGTCTTAAAATGGTGCCTGAAGTGAAAGTGGCAACCTCGGCATTAACAACACTTACAACCTATCAAATGAAGGGTTATGCCGTGCTAAGATTCTGAACCTCTGATTATTTCTTGTCGAGTGGAATAAACTTGCCGTCATCCACTTTTCCGTCTTTCACCGAATAGAGCGTTACCCCTGAAGGCATCACTTCGTTAGCTTCCCGGACAGACTCCACCACAGCTGCGGTTTGTTCGAATCGGGTTTTCTGGCCTTCGGTTTCGTACCAAAATACCTGGCGCACATGATTGTGTCCGGATAATGCAATGGGATAAGGATGCGTTTTAACAGCGCTAACCACTTCGTGGGCATTGGAAACCACATGTCTGAATTGCAAAACCCCGTTTTCTCTTTCTAATGTTCGGCCAGGTCCTGTTTCTGTATAAGGATCTGTGCTAAGACTACCAGAGAAAAACGGCATGTGATTAAATGTGATAATGGGTGTGGTTGCGGGTACGTTTGCAAGATCTGCTTTTAACCAGTTAAGTTGGGTCGAATCAACATGGCCATAATACCAGAGGTCTTCAAAATCCACATCATCCAATCCTACAAAATGAACACCACCATAATTGAAAGAAAAATAGTTGGGTCCTAAGTAGTGGTGATACATTTTCTTTCCATAAAGCGGATGGGCTTTACTCACCAAGGATTGATGGCGTTCTATTCCAAAAATTTCATGATTACCAGGAACATTCCAAACAGGAACCGAAAACTTTTCAATCTCTTTTTTATAGAGCTCATAATAACCGGAAGCTTCTTTTTCAGAAACCCGAAGCGCGTCTTTTACCAGGTCGCCTGTGATCAATACAAAGTCGGGCTTGGTCGCCTCAACAATCTCGCGCAACTTTTGCATGCGGTCAACACTCTTTTCGCTGATGTGTGTGTCGGAAGCATGGAGAAAAGTAAACGTAGTAGGAGCCATCGAATTCACCAATGGAAAATCATAAACAGATTTTTCTGCCGTAATTTTTTGCCACCACTTTGGGGTGCTAAATCCAATTGGTTGACTTATAAATACAAAACCGAATCCCTTTGAGCTGAGTATCTCGTAGTGGCCTTTAGTATCCGTTTTCACAACCTGCACCTGGTCTGATACGGCAACGCCTGCTATACCTTCTTCATTCTTATCGCGAATGCCGTTTTGGTTTTTGTCGTTATATACAGTGCCCTGGATTTTATCCACTTGCTGACCCAATACGCTGAAAGAGAGTAACAGGAGAAAACTTAGAATGAAAAGAGAGTTAGTTCGCATAGTAGTAGGATATAGGCCTGAATATACAAAATCGCCAAATCCGAGGCTTAATTTGCTCAAACCTTCCTATTTTGCAATCCCTAAGAATTTGTCAAAATGAAAAATATTCGGTTTACGGATCATATACTTCCACATCTGATAGCTTGTGTCGTCTTTTTGCTGGTGACGGTTCTTTTTTTCAATCCGGTATTCTTTGATAACAAAGCAGTTTCGCAAGGAGATATTGAACAGTGGAGTGGTTCATCAAAAGAACTGCGCGATTATCGCGATCAAACCGGAGAAGAGGGTTTGTGGGCAAGTACCATGTTTTCAGGCATGCCGGCTTATCTGGTCAACCTCAGTTGGAGCGATGGAGTAGTTGTTGGAATGAAGAAAGTTCTTTCTGCATTTCTTCCGCATCCCATTTCCAACATCTTCCTGGCATTCATTTGTTATTATATTCTTCTGCTCTCATTCCGTATCCGACCGTGGTTTGCCATTGCCGGAGCGTTAGCGTTTGGACTTTCGTCCTACATGATCATCGGACTTTCAGCAGGCCATAATGCACGCATTGGAGCTATTGCCTTTATGCCGTTGGTATTTGCTGGTATTCACCTGGCGTTTTCAGGAAAGCGAATTCTGGGTTTTGGAGTTACTGCTGCCGGGCTGGCACTTCACTTGCGTGAGAATCACTTGCAGATTACGTATTACCTCGTACTGATTGTTCTGGTATATGGAATTGTTCATTTAATTCTAGCCTTTCGCGAAAAGCAACTGGCTGGTTTCTTTAAGACAATAATGATTTTGATTCCAGCGGTGGTGATTTCAGCGGGTACCTTCTTCGGACAATTTTGGGCGATCAGTGAGTACACACGATATTCCATTCGCGGTGCATCAGAAATTGCTACAAAACAGAATGCTGAAGATGCTTCCGGGTTATCGAAATCCTATGCATTTCAATACCGATATGGTATCTGGGAACCTATGACATTGTTCATACCAAATTTTTATGGCGGGAGCAGTCGCACTTTTTTTGTCGAAGATCAGAACAGCGCTTCTTATAAAGCGCTTGCTCAATCTGGCGATAACGAGACTGCCAATCAATTAGCAAATTATACTTCAGCTTATTGGGGCCCGCAGGATTTTACGGTAGGTCCGTATTATGCCGGTGCACTTATTTGTTTTCTTTTTATAGTTGGGATTCTTTTTGCGGAACGAAAATATGTGTGGTGGCTCATGCCACTAAGTGTATTAAGTATCATGTTAAGTTGGGGCGACAGCTTCTCTTCTTTCAACTACTTCATGTTCGATTATTTTCCAGGCTACAATAAATTCCGCTCTGTTAATTTTGCCTTGGTGATTATTCTTTTCTCGATGCCTTTATTAGGAATGTTAGGGCTAGAGAATTTATTGAAACAAGGTTGGAACAAAGACACCCAGAAAAAGCTAATCTGGCCGGTCTCTATGGCTGCCGGACTTTGCCTGCTCTTTATTTTGGTAGGTGGTTTTGGAAGTTTCTTAAAACCAGAGGAAGCTCAATTGCCGGTTTGGTTTAGAAATGCCTTGCAAAAAGATAGAATAGCACTTCTTAGATCGGATGCCTGGCGTTCGCTGTGGCTCATTCTGTTATTTAGTGGTGGTGTCTTTGCGTTGCTTAAGAATTATCTCAAGCCTATTATAGTTTATCCGGTGTTGGTTGTCTTGATCTGGTTTGATCTTGGATTTGTGGATAGCCGTTATTTTACCAAAGACAATTATAAGCGTAAACGAGAGAATTCATTTGCCGTGGCCACAGCGGCCGATGCGGAAATTCTGAAAGACAAGAGTTACTACCGGGTTTATAATTTACAGAGTCCGTTCACGGAAGCGCGTACCTCTTACTTTCATCATTCCCTAGGCGGATATCACGGTGCAAAATTGAGACGCTATCAGGACTTATATGACTCCTGCATTTCAAAAGACACGCGTCAACTGATCGAAGATTTCCAGAAGGGCAATCCGCGTTTTAGTGAATATAACTCGTTGAATATGCTCAACGCAAAATACATTGTCTATGGTCCGGATAAAGAAAATGTAATTTTCAATCCAGCTGCCAATGGTCCGGCCTGGTTTGTGAAGGACGTTGTGAAAGTGAGTACTCCGGCAGAAGAGTTGGAACAAACAGGAAAGGTAGATTCCAGACAAATAGCTGTAGTCAACAGTCAACAGTCGACAGTCAACAGTGGACCGTTAACTGTGGACAGTCTATCGTCTATTCAATTAATTGAAAGAACTCCACCATACCTGAAGTATGAATCAGAATCCTCAGTTAATGGGCTGGCTGTGTTCTCTGAAATTTATTACCCTAAAGGTTGGCATGCGCTAATCGATGGTAAGGAAGTGCCGATTCTAAGAACCAATTATGTTTTGCGCGCATTAGAGATACCAGCAGGCAAACATGTGATTGAATTCAGGTTTGAACCTAAACCGTATGTAGTCGGGAACAAAATCACCATGGCTTCGGGCTGGTTATTGCTTTTAGTTGTGCTGGGCTGTCTTGGCTGGAATTTTAAGAATCCTGAATAGTCGATTGTGGTCGAGCAGGATGATCATAATCCCATTTTTAAATTAGCGGCTGATTTTGTCAACCATACCTCGCGTTCGCTGTTTCTTACTGGGAAGGCGGGTTCGGGTAAAACAACTTTTTTAAAGCACATTGTAAAATCCACATCCAAGAAATGTGTGGTGGTAGCACCTACCGGGGTGGCAGCGATCAATGCGGGGGGCGTTACCATGCATTCGTTTTTCCAATTGCCCTTTGGCCCGTACTTGCCCGGTACGCAACATAAATTTAATGGTGTAGAGGTTGCCGATAAGAATAGCTTGTTCAGAAACATCCGTTTTAGTCGCGATAAGCGGGACTTACTACGCGAGCTAGAGTTATTGATCATAGATGAAGTAAGCATGGTTCGCTGCGACATGCTGGATGCTATGGACGCTATTCTTCGTCAATTCAGAAGGCGATATCACGAACCGTTTGGGGGAGTTCAGATCCTGTATATCGGAGATTTATATCAATTACCTCCCGTAGCAAAAACAGAAGAGTGGGAGATTTTAAGAGATCATTATGAAAGTCCGTTCTTTTTTCATTCCCATGCGGCCATGCAGGCACCGCCACTCTATATTGAGTTAAAGAAAATTTACAGGCAAAGTGATCCGCAATTCATTGAATTATTGAATCGGGTGCGAAACAATAATATAACCCAGGAAGATTTAAAGTTGTTGAACAGTAGGTATGAAGGCCGGTACACGCCCCCCGCATCAGAAAACTATATAACCCTAAGCACTCATAATTACAAGGCCGATGCGGTCAATGCTTCCGAGTTAGATAAGTTACCGGGCAAGCTCTATCGCTTTCGGGGAAGTATCGATGGAGATTTTTCTGATAAATCGTTGCCAACAGAGATAGAGCTAAAGTTGAAAGAAGGCGCACAAGTAATTTTTATTAAGAATGATCAGGACCAGGAGCGCAGGTACTACAATGGAAAGCTGGCGGTAGTCAGTAAAATAAGGGAAGATGAGATTACGGTTACGTTCCCAGACACGAAAAATGAATTAACCATCGAAAAAGAAACCTGGCGAAACATCCGCTACACACTTAATCGTGAAACAGAGAAAGTGGAAGAAGAAGAGATCGGTTCATTCACACAATATCCTATTAGGTTAGCATGGGCTATAACGATACACAAAAGCCAGGGTTTAACATTTCATAAAGCCGTATTGGATGCCGGTAATTCTTTTGCAGCCGGTCAGGTCTATGTAGCGCTCAGTCGTTGTTCAACCTTTGAAGGACTGATTTTACAGTCACGGATTTCATTTGATAGCATTTCTACCGATCCGCGGGTGATTGAATTTGCGCATCGGGAACAGGAAGCCAATGAGCTGGAAGCTTTGTTGGTTCATGAACAACAGCAGTTTTGGGTGGAACGACTAATGAAAGTATTTGATTTTGGTCTGGTCATTGAAGAGCTTGAAAATTTCAAAGAAGGACTCAAGGAGAAAAAATTGCCGCAGGCTAAAACAGCCTTTGCAATGGTTGACCAATTATTGGTTGTTGCCAATGAAAAACAGGAAGTGGCAAGAAAATTTCAACCAGAGTTGAGCCGGCTGGTTTCATCGGCTCCACAACATGGAGTTGAGGTATTGACTGCGCGTATGCAAAAAGCCATAGAATATTTTTCAAAAGCGATTTTGGATGAAATGTTAACGCCTTTACAAAAACATGAAGATTCTTTGCGAAAAGTTCCGAAAGTAAAAAAGTATCTGGCGGAAGTGGGTATTGTGCGGCAGGCATTGGCTGCTAAGCTCAAACAAATTCAGCAGGCAAGGTATGGCGACCTGGTTTTTTATCAGCCATCTGAGAAAGAAGTTGAACAACTAGAGACTTTTAAAAAACCTGCTGTTCGCAAGAAAGGAAAGCAGGAGAAGGGAAGTAGTCTGCATGAAACATTGGCGGCTTTCCGGGAAGGGCAAGATCAGAAATCCATTGCCAAAAGCAGAAATCTTGCAGAGAGCACCATTGAAGGACATCTTGCACAATTGGTAAAGTCTGGCGACATCAAAATCCATGAACTCTTATCCGAAGAGCGGATACTAATCATTCAAAAAGCATTGGAAGAGACGAATGAAAATTCTACCTCACCCGTAAAGCAACGGCTTGGCGAAGAGTATTCCTATGGTGAAATCAGGATGGTAGCCAATCACTTAGCCCGCCT